>ENA-OWOC01000340-OWOC01000340.1-gut-metagenome-genome-assembly--contig:-NODE-340-length-12895-cov-6.085037_pt1 | contig 12895 bp, 14 predicted proteins | sample MGYA00248245_ERZ651791 | MGnify/ENA primary metagenome ERZ651791 (study PRJEB26908, sample SAMEA4031703) | gut metagenome | biome: gut; feature: normal infant; material: stool | place: China | collected 2015...
AAGCAATATTCAGTTAAAATACAGTAACTATGTGGCTTTCAGCCACATTCGTGGCAAAGTCGTGAATAATTCAGGATTATGATATTCAGCTAGCAATTATTCAATAATTTTTCAATCGCAGACAGGAGGATGCTATTATGGATGAATCCTGGGTAACAGAAACCTCCCCTTGGATCAGCTATGATCTATCAAATTGGGAGACCCTGACTAAAAACAAAAAGCCGGTTCTTTACAAGAAAAAATCGTTTCTTTTTCATCAAAATGATCCCGCCGCCTTTACATATATCGTAAAATCCGGGCGAGTACGAATTTCCTCTTTCAATATTGAGGGTATTGAAAAACAGCTCTATATTGCGGAAAATGGCTGTTGTATTGGAGAAATTTCCTGTATCATGGAAAATCCTCATACCTACTCCGCCATTGCCATCGTGGATACATTGGTATACCGAATCTCCTCATCAGAAATCATTGAGGCAACCCGACTGGACTGGGAAATGAATAAGCGGATTTATAATTCCGTATTTCGGAAAATATCCGTTTATCAGAATCAGATCCTGGAATTAAGTTTTACCAATGCCCTTGAACGCACCGCCCGTGTACTGGTGAATCTGTGCAAGCAGTACGGTATTGTGCAGAATGACGGAGTACGAATCAACATCCATTTTACCCATTCTGACATTGCCAGTATGGTTAACACCAGCCGCGTAACCGTCAGCAACCTCTTTACATATTTTGCAGAGAATAGCTATATTCATAAGCAGGACCGCTACTGCGTGGTAAATTCAGTTCAAAAGCTGGAGGAAATCGCCAATGGCGGAATTGACCTGAACCGATACTCAAAAGGACCATTGAACGGATTGTCTTCCTGATAGGAGATCGCAAAATCCTCTCCTGGCCTTTCACACCACCTAGCGCCAGACTGTCTAACAATTAGTATTCATGGTATAATTAGGTTACAAGATATGGAGAATGTCGCAAGGTTCCCCGGCTTTTTCTTTTTCTCCATAATCCGTCTGTATTTGTCAATGCGGCTAGACAATGGTATTCCAGTATATCCTGGTACTTGTTTCTTCAAAACAGTAATAATGCGGTCTATTTCCAGCATTATTACCTTTAAGATACGGGTCTGGCATATCTTCAAAAAATTTATCATTGATAATATAAAAACCTGTTTTCTTCATTTGCCTATCCTCATTATGAAAAAAGTCCCCCGCATTACGGCGAAGGACTATACTTTCGACCCAACCACTTATATATCGCATATCGGTCAGCGGTAAACTTTCAACCTGAACCATTTATATACCATCTATCGGTCAGTAGTAGACTTTCTTTGTAGCTGCATTCTAACAAGTACAAAGAGGAACGTCAATAGAACTTTCCATTAAAGTTTTATGCCTGAATACAAGTAACAGCAGCACCGTAAAAATATACGACGCTGCTGTTCTCCTTTTAATACTGATACAGCTTTCTCGTTTATATCATTTAATCATAGATGCTCTCCACATCCCAGTCAATCAGTACTCCCGTGGTTCCGTCCACCTCGAACTCGTACTCCAGCTCTCCGCTGAAGAATTTCCCTTCATAGACCGCCCGCCCGTCGTCGTAATCCAGATGGGCCTCAATGTAGGAAACCTGGGAAGCGTCCAGCCCTGCCTGCTTCAAGGCCGTTTCCTTGGCCTGCTCTGCGGTGATGGAAGCTTCGGGGCGTGTTCTGTTCGCCTGGTCCGCGCCCTCACGATTCCGGTAAGCTTCCCGGTCAAAGGAATACTCGGCATCGAAATCAAAGCTTAAAATACTTCCGTCTTCCCTGCTGATTTCATAGTCGTATTCCTTGTAGTCGTTGGTGAAAAATTCCACATCGTAAACCAGACGGCCGTCGTCATAATCGGGTTTCGCGAAAATATGGGCCACCTGACTGCTGTCCACCTGAGCGTGCTCCAGGGCAATGTTCTTGGCCTCCTCCTCGGTAATCTGGGCCGCGAAAACATTCATCGCCATCATCCCCGCCAAAGCCGCCGCCACGCATCCTGCTCCGATACCTGCAAATAATTTCTTCATATTCATTCCTCCATCTATCATCTGATTTTGTTCTGGTATTTGTTTTGGTTTCTCTTGATGATTTTATATTAATGGGGGAAAATTAAAGGAAGATTAAAATTTACAGTGAATTTAGAAATGCCTTAATTTTTTCAAATACGGCCGGTATCTCAATGCCAATCCAGTTTGCGCTTCCAGCCCGTTCAATATTTCTCCTATAGAGCCGATTTGAAAATGTCCTGTTCACTCTGTTTATCACGTCGCTCATGTCAATCTCCCGCATACCGGGGTCTCTAAAGATATAGGTATCCATACATTGATAAAGCCTTGTTTGTTCCACATAATCAGCGAGATAACAAAGGTCAAAAATATCTTTTATATAACCTCCATCTGCAACGTCTCCATTATTTTGTTGCTTTTTGGGGCCTCCATTGCATAGTCCTGAATAGCCTGAATATCCAATTGTGGCAAAATCTTCCTATAGTTTAACAGAACTTCTTTATAATAGTCAAAAGGCAGTTTTGTTTTGTAACGAAGCAATTCCACCAGCATTCTTTCCTTGCTGTATATTTTTATAGGATATCCCTTATATATCATGATTTCAACACCCTGCTCCACAAAGGGAGATGGAACGAAGTATTGATTCACTTTTTTATCTCGAATTTTTGCTGCATTCCTGTCAGTTGCCATATCATATCTTTCCGGAATGACATCTGTCAATCCATGCAGGTAAAAGGCGCTGTAAATAGTGAGAATAGCCTGACGGTATTTGAATGCAAGTACTGCTAATTCCGGCACATGACCTTCTTCCGAATATACGGCTTTTCCTACCCGAAATAATTTACCTGACTTAACTTTCTGCTGAATCAAATTTTTCCAGACATTCAGCTCGACTTTTCATGCTTCCACCGTCTTTCATTTATAATTTAATCCGCTATTTTTATTGTTTTGCGGATATTTTTCTAAATTATAAAAATAATCTGGCATAAAAGTCAAGTAATAAGGTTCTCTCAATTCTTTCCATACAGTCAAAACACTTTACATTCCTTCCGGAATTGGCAAAAGAAGGTCCAGGATAAACCGCTCCTCCTGATTTTTTAAGACCACTTCCCCGTCATATTTTTCCGCGATATGGCGGATGCTCCTGAGGCCGAATCCGTGGTTCTCCCGGTCTTTCTTGCTGGTCACCGGCAGTCCGTCCTCGAACCGGACCGGCTCTCTACAGTAATTATCCAGATGGATATAGAGAATCTGCATCTGCTTTGTAATCCGCATGTTAATCAGCCGCTTTTCCTTGTCCGCCTCCCGCATCACGCTCTCCACCGCGTTGTCCAGGGCGTTTCCGAACAGAGCGTACACATCCAGGGTGTCCATAAACTCCAGAGCCTTTCCGTCGGCCATGCAGCTGAATTTGATTTCGTACTCCTGACAGAGAAGAGCTTTCTCCCGCAGGACCGTATCCAGGGCCGCGTTTCCCGTCTGGTAAACCGCATCGTAGATAGACATGGCCCCGCGGATTTCCTCTAGGTACTTCCTTCGCTCCACGCCGTCCTCCATCTCCATCAGCGCTCTTAACTGATGCTTGATATCATGGCATTTCCGGTTGATAATATCCATGCTCTCCCTGGAGAGCTGCTGCTGTTCTCCCATTACCCGGATTACCCGCTCCAACAGCTCCCCTTCCCGCCTCACCCTTCGGACCCCCAGCCAGTATACAACTATGGGAATCAGGACATACCACAGGCCGTAATACCAGACCGCTCCAGCTGCCCCGTAACCCCGCAGGTTCAGCAGATACTCCAGAACCTGTGTCAGGGAAAATGCCAGATGCTGGGTGGCATATGCCACCACGCCGGCAAACAGAAGCTCCTTTTCTGAAATCTCCCAGCAGAACCAGACCAGCCCAAGGGTAGCGCCAAAGAGAAGGATATAGTAGGCAATCTCTCCCGCCAGTTTGGTCTCCGGCAGGCTTCTGAGACCGAAAAATATCAGCAGGGCAAAGGCAAAATACCCTGCCAGGCCGGCTGCCAGCCGAAGTCCGAAGTTCTTTCGTCCGGGAAGTCCCCAGACCATGGCCCCCTCCGCCGCCAAAAGCTGGAGGGAAAAGCGGATGCAGGAGATGAGCTCCATATCCCTCAAACCTGCTCACCTCCCAGGAAATCCGCAAAGTCCTTGGCAAACTGCTTTCGCTGGCTTCTGGATATGGGGAGGCACCGGTCTCCCACCCACACCGCATCTTTGGACATCTTTGAAATATATCTTAAATTGACCAAACAGCCGGTGATGCATCTGGAAAAGCCGCTTCCGGCCAGTTTCTCTTCCATCTCTCCCATGGAACCTCTCTCTCTCTGAAATCCCCTTCCTTTGTGTGAAAAAGGATGTAATTCCGCTCTTTTTCCATATAGTAAATACCGGATACGGGGATTCTGGCCGTCACCTCCTGGCCGTGGAGAAGCAGGGTCTTCTCCTGGTCCCGCTTCACAAAGCACAGCGCCTTTTCCATTTTGTCGGAAAAATTGTAATACTCCACCGGCTTCACCATATACTCAATGGCGTCCACCTCATAGCCATGGATGGCGTACTGGGCCATATTGGTAATAAAGACCAGTACCGCCATCTTATCCCTTTTCCGGAAATTCCTGGCTGTTTCAATTCCGTTTAAATGGGGCATCTCCACATCCATAAAGACAATATCGAAGGAGAGCTTCTCCTCATCCAGAAAATCCAGTCCGTTCTCAAAGGTCCGGACCTGGTAATCCCCGCCTTTCTCTTTAAAATACCGTTCCACATAACCTTTAATCAGCTGCAAATCCCTGGGGCTGTCATCTACGACCGCAATCTTCATCCTGAATCCTCCGTCTGCGTATCTGCCCGTCCTCTATGCTCTGATTTTAATTATACGGAACTCATCCTCCAATCACAAGAAAAAGAAGAGAAAACCTGCTTTTCTTTAAGCCAGCTTGTCCCTGAAAAATTCCACCAGCTTATTAAGCTCCTGGGAAACGTAGTCTTCCTGCCAGTAAGTCTCAATGTGCTGGGCGCCTTCAATCAAAAACAGCTCCTTGTCGTCCGTTCCCGTAGCCTTCTCGAATACGCCCTCGGTCATGTAGCGGGTATCGGAAATATCGCCCGCAATCATCAGCAGGGGCTGGTCAATCAGCTCCGCATGGTTTTCCACGTCAAAGGGCATCAGGTCCATCAGGCTCATGGCCGTATAGCGGCTCTGGGAGTAGGGGTGGAAATGGGTGCTGCCGTAGTACTCGGTCCCGTCCCGGTAAAGGCCTGCCGGAAGCTGCTCCAGCTCCTCCTGAGTAAATTCCACTCTCTGGGTATTCAGCCCGCCGATATATTCCACTTCCCCGGTTGCCACGTACTGTTCTCTGGCTGCCGCCGCCTGCTCCAGACGTCCGGGAATTCCTTCCATATCCCCGTCGCTCATGCCGTTTCTGCGGACACGGCCCGTATTAAACATACTGATGGTAGCCACTGCGCTGATTCGCTTGTCCGTCTTGGAAGCCTCGATGGTGTAGCCGCCGTAGTCTCCCCGGACACTGTGGTCTCCTGAGCCGCCGTGGCCGGGGCGGTGGTTGCGGCTGTCCGGGTATTTCCCGAACAGACCGTTACTCCTAAAATAATGGCCGCTACTGCCGCTACTGCTGCTTGTCTCTTTCTCATCCTTTTTCCTTTCTTTCTGCTGCTTGATTTTCAGTTGCTCCCATCTCTTTTATCAGCCGTTCTGCTCCGCCTGAAGGATGGCGTCGTTTACGGTGGCATAGGCGTTCAGGCCTCTGGGGAATCCATTGTAGGGCATACACAAAAGCACTGCCGCCAGGAGCTCATCTCCCGTATTTCCCGCCGCCAGGCTGCCAGCGGCGTGTCCGCTCAGCTGACTGTCCGCTCCTCCCAGGGAAGCAATCACACAGAGAACGATTAACTCCCGTTCCGCCTCATCCAGACCGGTCCTGGTCATAAAATCCCCGAAGCTGAACTCGGAAACATAGGAGACCCTCCGCTTCATACTCTCACTCATGTCCTCCGTAATCGCCGCGAAGTCCGGTCCGAAAATGGCTCTCTGGGCCTCCAGGCCTTTCTCATAACGGTCTTCATCCGTAACCGTGGCCTGGCTCTCCAGGGGAATCTCGATTCCTCTTTCCGCGAACATTTCATCGGCGTAGGCCATGGCGTTGATTGCCTTCTGATAGCCGGCGTAAGATGCAGTCTGGTAGATTGCCTCCCGGATTTCAAGGGGAGTCAGCCCCTGGTCCAGCGCAATCCCCGTCTGTTCTTTTACCTGTGGATAGGACATGGTCGCCGAAATGCTGCAGCATCTCGGCCAGCTCCGCCTGATTTCCCTCATAGCCTCCGGCGGCGTACACCGCGCCCTCCGGGGCCTGGCTCGTCTGACTTTCCGCCCCGGCTCCGTCTTCCGTCCCCGCACCGTTTTCCGCTTCTGTCCCGTCTTCCGCCGGAGTCTGGCTCTCGCTCTGCCCTTCCGAAACAGACTGCGCAGCCGCGGTCGTTCTTCCGGCTCCAGCTCCGGAGCTGCCTGTGCTGCATCCGCTTAACATGCCAACGCCCATGCTCAATGCCAAAAGCATTGCCAGTCCTCTTTTTTTCATAAACCGCTTCCTCTCTTTCCTGCTTTTTATTTACACCGGCATTATAAAGGCTTATGTTTGTCTTGAGGGGATTCTGGTAAAAACGGATGGTTTTCCGGTATAATCGGTCGCGTAAGAAGCCTCTGAAACCGCGAAGAAGCCGCCTGCCCGAAAGCAGACGGCTTCTTCCAAACACAAAGGATAAAGGTATTTTCCCGTAAGGGAATCGAATTATTTACCGTAGTAAGCTTTTAAATACATCTCTTTGATCTCGCTCATCAGCGGGTATCTGGGGTTGGCGCCGGTACACTGGTCATCGAAGGCGTTCTCCACCATCTCATCCAGGGTATCCAAGAAATACTTCTCATCTACACCGTAGTCGCGGATGGTAGCTTTCACTCCAACAGCCTTCTTTAACTCCTCAATCTTCTCGATGAGCTTCTTCACAGCCTCAGCGTCGTCCTTGGCCTGGATTCCGCAGAATCTTGCGCACTCGGCATATCTGGCCCGAGTATGGGGATACTGATACTGGGAGAAGGTTCCCATCTTCGCGGGAGCTTCCGCTGCGTTAAACTCCACTACCAGGGAGATTAACAGGGCATTGGCAATTCCATGAGGCAGGTGATGGTAAGCACCCAGCTTATGTGCCATGGAGTGGCATACACCCAGGAAGGCGTTGGCAAATGCCATACCAGCCATACAGGATGCGTCGGCCATCTTCTGACGGGCTTCTACGTTTCCGGGCTCATTGTAAGCGGTAGGCAGGTAGTCAAATACGTTCTTCATAGCCTTTAATGCCAGGCCATCGGTGTAGTCCGTAGCCATTACGGAAGCGTAAGCCTCCAGAGCGTGGGTCAGTACGTCAACGCCGGAAGCGCTGGTCAGGCCCTTGGGCTGGCTCATCATATTGTCGGTATCCACGATTGCCATGTTCGGCAGCAGCTGGTAGTCAGCCAGCGGATATTTAATTCCAGTCTCCTGATCGGTGATAACAGCGAAAGGAGTTACCTCGGATCCGGTACCGGAGGAGGTGGGAACGGCTACAAAGTAGGCCTTCTCGCCCATCTTCGGGAAAGTATATACACGTTTCCGGATATCGATAAACCGCATGGCCATATCCATGAAGTCTGCTTCCGGATGCTCGTACAGCACCCACATAATCTTGCCTGCGTCCATGGCGGAACCGCCGCCCATGGCGATAATCACATCGGGCTCAAACTCTCTCATCAGCTTTGCTCCGGCCTGAGCATTTGCCAGGGTGGGATCGGGCTGTACATCGGAGAATACGGTATAGGTGATACCCATCTCGTTGAGACGGTCGGTAATAACATGGGTATATCCGTTCTTGTACAGGAAGGAGTCGGTTACGATAAAGGCTCTCTTCTTGCCCATAACTTCCTTTAACTCTCTGAGCGCAACCGGCAGGCAGCCCTTCTTAAAGTATACCTTCTCAGGCGCACGGAACCACAGCATATTCTCTCTCCTCTCCGCAACGGTCTTGATATTCAGCAGGTGCTTCACGCCAACGTTCTCTGATACGGAGTTTCCGCCCCAGGAGCCGCAGCCCAAGGTCAGAGAAGGAGCCAGCTTAAAGTTGTACAGGTCGCCGATACCGCCGTGAGAAGAAGGAGTATTGATCAGAATACGGCAGGTCTTCATGCGCTCTGCGTGCTTCATGATCTTTTCAGTCTCATTTACATTGATAAACAGGGAGGAGGTGTGGCCGTAACCGCCGTCCGCTACCAGGCGCTCCGCCTTGTCCAGGGCCTCGTCAAAGGTCTTGGCTTTGTACATCGCCAGTACGGGAGAAAGCTTCTCATGAGCGAACTCCTCACTGATGTCCACGGACTCTACCTCTCCGATGAGGATCTTGGTATCAGCAGGAACCGTCACGCCGGCCAGCTCCGCGATCTTGGCCGCAGGCTGTCCTACAATCTTGGCGTTTACGGAACCGTTGACCAGAATGGTCTTACGGACCTTGTCAATCTCGCCGGGCTTTAAGAAGTAGCAGCCTCTGTATTCGAATTCTTTCTTAACGTCATTGTAGATGGACTCCAGAACCGTAACGGACTGCTCAGAAGCGCAGATCATGCCGTTGTCAAAGGTCTTGGAGTGGATGATGGAGTTTACCGCCAGCTTTACATCGGCCGTATCATCAATGATTACCGGAGTATTTCCGGCTCCTACGCCAAGAGCGGGCTTTCCGGAAGAATATGCGGCCTTTACCATGCCGGGGCCGCCGGTTGCCAGAATCAGATCCGCATCTCTCATTACCTCGTTGGTCAGGTCCAGAGAAGGCACATCGATCCATCCGATGATTCCCTCAGGAGCGCCTGCCTTCACCGCTGCGTCCAGAACTACCTTGGCAGCCGCGATGGTACACTTCTTCGCTCTGGGGTGGGGAGAAATGATGATGGCGTTTCTGGTCTTCAGGCAGATCAGAGTCTTAAAAATCGCGGTGGATGTGGGGTTAGTCGTAGGAATAACCGCCGCAATCAGGCCGATGGGCTCCGCCACCTTCTTGATTCCATACTCCTTGTCTTCCTCGATAACGCCTACGGTCTTGGTATTCTTGTAGGCATTGTAAATATACTCTGCTGCGTAGTTGTTCTTGATTACCTTGTCCTCTACTACGCCCATGCCGGTTTCCTCAACGGCCATCTTTGCCAGAGGGATCCGCATCTTGTTTGCTGCGCTTGCCGCCGCATAGAAAATTTTGTCTACCTGCTCCTGGGTATAGGTAGCGAAAATCTTCTGAGCCTCTCTCATGGCGTTCATCTTCGCAATCAGTCCGTCTACGCTGTCAATGACTTCAGGAACGATCTGCTGGGTTTTCTTTGCCATTTCCTTTTCCTCCATTTTCCTTGTGTTTGTGTTTTGATCTATTGAGTTGATTGTTAATTAATTATCAATCTCACTGTCTGCATTATATATTATTGTTAAAAAAATGTCAATACATTTTTCTGTAAAAAAATCATCTGTTTTATGCTATGATAATATTAAATTGTACCAGTCCCTTTCCCAGAAGTCTGGTGCATCAAATTCATCAAGGAGGAAACGTATATATGGATTACCCCACTCTGGAAGAAGTTCGTAAACGGTTTGCCCATGACCGCTTTGCCACGGAAAGCGGGGCTGTCATCGAAGAAGTACGGGAGGGCTATGCCCGCTGTTCTATGTCTATTACCCCCTTCCACCTCAATGCCGCCGGCGCTGTGATGGGCGGCGCTATTTTTACTCTGGCGGATTTTACCTTCGCAGTCGCCGCCAACTGGAACCAGCCCCTTCATGTCTCCCTCACCTCCCAGATTACTTATCTGGCCGCGTCCAAGGGAAAAAAGCTGATTGCTCAGGCGCGCATGGTCAAAGAGGGGCGCAGCACCTGCTTCTATATTACGGATGTGACCGATGACCTGGGCAATGTGGTCGCCCAGGTTACAACCAGCGGGTTTGTGAAGGCTTAGGAGGGGATGTCCTGTCTTGGTGCGCAAGGAGGGACTGTCGGCAAATAGATAATCTTAATCAAGGGCAGGGGTGATTTGCATGAGTCACCCCCTTATTGCTTTTTTATAATCGTCCAGTTTGATTTTCGCCTGGTTCCACTCTGAACCAGGATTCCCTGTTTCTGTAAAGAACTAAACATACGAGAGACGGTTCGTTTTGATACGCCAAGTTTCTCTGCATACCATGCCTGGGGCGCAGTCGGATTCTCTGTAATCACATTCAAAAGCTTCTGAACGATATTATCTTCTTTATTTAACGCCAAATCAGCGCCATCTTTAACGCCATTAATGCCATTTTTAACGCCATCCGTGGCGTTATTGGCACTATTTCCGTCAATCTGCCCCCGGTAGATATTAATACGCAAATCAACTTCACCGCCAATGAACTCCGGTTCCTGCAAACCAGCGGCTTTTACCTTACCGATGATTCTGGGAATGCCGCTTCCCCAATGCTCAATTAAATTCATATAAGAAAATGCATACGCAAGAGCTTCGTTGCGAATCTGAGAATATCCTTCTTTCATACGCTCTAACGTTTGCCCCATTGGCAATTTTCCTGGGGAAGTGATTTCTAATCGGTTGTCATATATCGCAACCTGTATATTGCCGTGGTCCAGATAACTGCGGTGTACCGCTGCATTGATAATCAGTTCACGAATAGCATCCGGCGGAATTTCATAAACATCCTGGCGATAAAGCCCCACAATGGCAGCACCCAGATGAATATTTCGCAGGACAAACTGAAATGCTTCCTCTATTTGCTCCCAGATTGGACCGGTATACTCCCGACGGTCGACAAAAACCTCTTTGGTCGTTCCCTTGAACACACCGCATTGCGTTGCAACATGAAGTCCTCCGCACCCGGTTAAAATGGCATAGGCATTGGACGGATAATCTTTTCCATCACGCTCAATCAGCACACCCCAGGAGCGGAGCTGCTGTCTGCCAACCTCTTTGACCGATGCTTTCTGCTCCTCATTGTGAGCGTTCTTGATTGCCTGCTCCTTCATGGATTTGCAAAGAGCGTCAATATCTTCATCCGTGACATTCAGTCCGGGACACAGAGTCTGGTCGAAGTAGCGGTTGCTCCCCTCGAACATCAACTCTTTTATCATGTACTCATCAGCAAGGCGGGTAGTTCCGGCGACACGGACATATACGCCGCCATCTTTGCCGAGAGCTTTGACATAATATGGCCGCTGTCTGCCCCCGGAAATCTCTACTACAATAATCGTCTTTCCGTCAACCGTCTGCAGCGTAATATCCGGAATGATTGCCGGTTCACAGCTATCTGACACTGCGTTGGCAATGGCATCCATTTTTTGAACACATCTTCCTTATCAAAGCCAATCACTTCTCTGGTTTTATCAGCAATTCCGAAAATGATTTTTCCTCCGGTTCCATTCGCAAAGGCAACCACAGACTTCATATATTTGATACTTTTCTCCGGCAGATTTTCCTTAAACTCCACATTCTTAGATTCCCCGGCAAGGATTTCTTCTATGGTCATCACAACACCTCACTCTCACTTGGAAATATCGGATAAGCAGTTATCAACTGTTCTCTTCCGCCCCCATATTTTACATCATACCACATTTTCCCGGGAACATATATTTTTTTGCTGTTTAAGCATTTATTGACTCAAATGTAAATCATAATCCCTTAATTATAAGTAATCTCTCTCTAAAATACAGATTATAAAAGGGAAGAGACGTTCCGGCAGAGAATCCGGTCCTTAAAAAAGAAATCCAAATTCTCCTGAATCGTCTCTTCCCCGCAGCTTAGACGTTAAAAATCAGTATTAACCGACAGTTCCACTCATCAGTGCCTTCAGCCAATTTTCCACTGCCTACCTGCACATCTCCTCATTGCTATACAGCTCCATACCGCCCTCCAGGATCGCCTTCCCGGCGGAATCCCCGTCGGAGGCCTTGACGATCATGGCCCGGCGGTCCGCGGAAGCCAGGGCATACATATACTCGATGTTCAGCCCCTGGCTGCAGAGAATGTGGGTCATCTTGTGGAGCGCTCCCACCTTATCCTCCAGCTTCACCGCCAAAACGTCCGTGAGCATGGCTGAAAATCCTTTTTCCCTCAGGGCGTCCTTTGCCCGGTCCGGATCGGAAACCACCATCCGGAGCATGCCGTACTCCGTCGTATCCGCCATGCTTAAGGAGAGAATATTGATGTTCTCCTGCCGCAGCACATCGGTCACCTGCTCTAAGCGTCCTTCCCTGTTTTCAATAAAAACCGATAATTGCTTTACAAACATTGTTCAATTCCCCCTTTACGATAATTTTCTCTTATCAATCACATGCTGAGTCTTTCCCATGCTGCGCTCGATTCCCTTGGGCTCCACCAGCTTCACCTTCACGGACAGTCCAATAGCCTGCTGAATCACATGGGCAATCTTGGCCGTCAGATTCTCCAGCTCCCGGATCTCATCGGAGAAGAACCGCTCCTCCACCTCTACCTGAACCTCCAGGGTGTCCATGTTGTTGACCCGGTCCACGATCAGAAGGTAATGAGGCGTTGTCTCTCCCATCTCCAGAAGAGCCGCCTCAATCTGGCTTGGGAATACGTTAACGCCCCGGATAATCAGCATATCGTCGGTTCTTCCGGTGAATCTGGCGATACGGGCTGCGGTACGGCCGCAGGCGCAGGGGCTGTGGTCGATGCTGGTCAGATCCTTGGTGCGGTAGCGGATTAAGGGAAGGGCTTCCTTGCTAGATCGGAAGAGCGTCGTGTAGGGAAAGA
>ENA-OWOC01000344-OWOC01000344.1-gut-metagenome-genome-assembly--contig:-NODE-344-length-12561-cov-5.763137_pt1 | contig 12561 bp, 10 predicted proteins | sample MGYA00248245_ERZ651791 | MGnify/ENA primary metagenome ERZ651791 (study PRJEB26908, sample SAMEA4031703) | gut metagenome | biome: gut; feature: normal infant; material: stool | place: China | collected 2015...
CTCCTTTTAGTGTAACTGTTACACCAAAAATTATATCATTAAATCGGAGGGTTGGCAAGCAAAAATCGCGTAAAATAAGGCTTTGAGCGACTTTTTACGTTCAAAACAGAACTTTAGTGTAACTCGCATGCAAAGTTAGCAATAAAACATGAAATTCCCCCTCCAAGCCTATAAATAAGGCTCTGGGGACTAATTGCCGTTATATGTAGCATAAAAAAATCCAGCAAATACCAATGGATTAAATATATTCCCAACGTTGTACCACTAATTATTTTCATCGCTCTATTTAATTTATGCAGCCAATGTTTTTCATTTTGATATCGAAAAAAAGTATATATGCTTACACTATATAAAACGCAGGGAAGATTCAAATATCCCTTATAGAGTGAAACGATTTCCCCTGCCGCATATGACAATTTCCAAGTGCCCAAAATGTGAACCAGTACCCCTATCATCCCCAATATATAAATACAATATCGAAACTTATGGCCTATTTCATATCGATCTATATAATATCCAATCAGCACATACATACTATATCCGCCAAGGGGTATATTGATTGCCCCATTATAGTTTAACCCCACTACTGCGAAGAGTAATGGAAAGGTAACATTAAATAATAATATCAGCACAATTATATAGCTAAATGGAGTTTTTCTTTTTTCCGCTGGTATTGCAGCTATAAATGGAATCAACATATAAACAGCAAATTGAGGAATAAAATACCAATAAATCGAGATAATATTCGTATTAAAAAAAGAATTAATCAACCATCTCTCACCGATATCCTCAATCAACACCCGGCCTGTATATATCATATAGAACAATCCGATTATACTCCAAGCCACAAAAGGAATCAGTGTTTTCGCAATCCTTTTTTTAAAGAATGTAATTGTACTATATCTTTTATTATAGTCGAGCAGCGTTGCTCCTGAAATCATAAAGAAAACAGGAACCGCAAAATAAAAAACCGATTCTATAATATTTGCAGATATCCAATACTTTTCATAGCTAAATCCCCAAAAACAGCTGTTTGCGTGCAGCAAAACTACTGCTAATGCAGAAAAAACGTTTAAAAATGTAATATATTCACGTTTCGTCATACTCTGTCCCCTGATCCCTTTCTTGAAGACAATTGTTTTGTCTTATTTATCCCAGGACATCCCCGGCTCTATACCGTTTTTATTTATCTTAACTTGTCTTTACCACCATCCCCGCCACCTTCTTCACCACTTCTCTCCGCCTGGTCCCTATCGGCAGAATTCTATTCGCGATTTTTCTAAGCTGACCGTTGTCATAAATCGTCCCTTCGTTACTTGTAGTATTTACTGTAGTACGGATATTTATAAGGATTTCCGGATAATACAGCGAATGCCTCACATATTTCCAAAAATACTCTGCCATATCGCAATTCACAACGTCCCATGGCTTTTGATATCCGGCGAAATGTACGATATAGGGAGCTTTCCTTGCCGCTGTATACTCCTCATATAAATCTTTTGGAGCCATCTTCATAATCTGCATGCGGCTTCGTTTTCCTTCCTGCCAGCTCATCAGCACATTCCATTGCTGCGGAATATAATATATTCTGTTTTTGCAAACCACATTCAGTACATCCTGATCATGACATCTCCATTTTTGTAATCGTGCAAGCTGAATCAGTTTCTCTGCACTTGTCAATTCCCGAAGCTTATCTAAGTCAATGACAAGCACCCCTGCCTGGAAATAGTCATATGGCTGATTCAGGCCGAGCGAATTCAGAGCATACTCCCGCCAATGATTTTGCTCCAGTTTTATCTGACCGGCAACATCAATATCTTTTACCGCCCCCAAAACGCAATCTCCCAAATCAATATCGTAAAGCTCTGCCACATCACGATTTGCCACCATATCGCAGTCTAAGTAAAGAATCTTATGGTAGTCAGGCATAATTTCCGGGATGATTAGCCGATAGTAGGTCTCGATTGAGAGATGATGATCTATAAAAAGCTTTTCTGTATCAAAATACTGACATACTCGGATGAAACGAATCGAAACATTCTTCCGATCTTGGGCAGCCATCGAAATTCTGCTGCGGTTGTGCTCTGATATGTCATTGTAAAGAATAATAATATCATATGTCCTGGAAAGACTGGCGTTTTCAATTATAGACCGGATCATTATATCCAGATAAGGTGAAAACTTGTCGTTCGCTGACAAAACAATCGGCACGCCGTTCTCGAATACCGGAAGCACATTCTCCCGTGGCTCCGTATCATGAAACAGCGTTTTCGGAAGCTCAAAAAATCGAATCTCTTTTTGTCTTTTTAAATAGGTAAGATATATCCCGCACAAACGCTCTGCCAAATATCCCATAACACGGTATTCTTCCACGCTGTACCATGTCATATCAATCCGTTTTTCTGCTTCAAATAAGATATTAAACAACCACTGGCAATAAGCGTGATATATCTCTCGTTTCATAATGAACATATTGCACTCATATGCAACACTTGAATGCATATATTCATCGGCAACCTGTTTGAACTCTGGATACTTCTCTCCTAAAACATCTAATACCACATCAAGGTCGGCTCTGTGCTGAAAATCTGCAACTCCGTATTCTTGATATACATTTAATGCATTTCCTTTTTGTTTAATACGAGGGTAACAGCGTCCTTTCACAGAAATCACATCGTATTTTTGTATTAAATCCTTCATGGCACTGGGCTGAAGTTTTATTTCCTCCAGCACCTTTTCTGTAATATGCTCATATGCAATATTTCCCCATCCATCATCACGGTTCAAATCAGGGGCAAAGGAAAAATACCTCCTATAATGGAAAAAGCCATAGTAATCTGCCTCTATATTTTTCCAAGCCCAATATTGCGCTGTCAGCTCACAATAGCTTTTATTTTTACTTGAAATATTATCTCCTTCATCATCGTGCAGCATTCCATCTAAGCGACTCTTTGATAGCGCTGCCCCAACTTGAATCGGAAAAAGATAAGGATTCTCAGGAACAAACGACGGTTTGTGGCACACCACGAAAATCTTTATATCTGGCTTGTTTTGCACATTATAATTATATTCCATTCTACTCTCCCCTTTATTATCTGCAGCAAATTTAAATAACTTAAACAACTACTATTATCTTAAAAATAGATTTCTTAGAAGGATTCTTCTCCTGCTTCCCGGCGGGAACAGGCGGTTTAACTTTCTCATGTCGATTCTAATTTCATATTTAGTCGGCTTCAGCTGAAACGAGCGAATGTTATATTGGATATCTTTTTCTTCACCACATCCCGTATCATAAAACTTTAAATAAGGCACTTCCGCGCATTTCACTCCGCGCTGCCCCTGATAGGTATAAAAGATTCCAAATAACCGCTCCCCTAAATAGCCCATTAACCGCGGCTGGATTTCTGTTTGGCTTGTTTCTTTCTTTTTCAGCTCAAATTCCTCAAGAATCTTAAAAAGCCATTCCATATAATTCATAAAAAGCGACTTTTTCATAATATACATATTCATGTAGTATATCTCTTTCGAATTCATGTATGATTTCGCCGCTTCTTCGTATTCCGGATAGCTCTTTGCCAGAATTTCCAGAAGAAGGTCCACATCTTCCTTTGAATGGTATTGACAAAACTGACGATAAACACTGGTATTAATTCGCTCTCTGAGAATCGTTAATAGCTCGTATTGGCTGATCTGCTGCTCCATCCAGGTCTCTTCTAATTTATATTTACTTAGATCATCTTGAATACAATTGAGCTCAACATAAGGGCGTATATACCCGCCTTCCCTAATTTTACCCGAAACTCCTACCGGATATATAGTTTCAAAAGACATATATCTGCGATAATGAAAAAAACCATAATAATCACTATCTACGTTTTTCCAGGCCCAATACTGCGCTGTCAGTTCGCAATACTGTTGATTTCGCGCCGAAATGTTCTCCCCCGTATCATCCTGGAGCATTCCCTTATAGCGCTCCGTATTCAGAGCGGCGCCAACCTGTATAGGTATAAGCAAACGATTCTCCAACACATATGCCGGCTTATGACATACTACAAAAATATTAATTCTTTTCCTCATATTCGGACAGTTCCTTATAATCCTTCTGTTCCTCCGCTTTTACCCCTTCAGTACTCTCTTTCATAAACATAATTTTCGGCGTCATAATGATCAGCTTGAAATCAACCAAAATAGAATACTTCCTTATATACGTTAAGTCCAGCTTCAGCTTATCATAAAATGTCGTATTATACTTTCCATACACCTGGGCATACCCGGTCAGCCCGGCTTTAACTTTCAAGCGGAATGGAAATTCTGGTATCTCTTTTTCAATTTCAGCTGCAAGTTCGGGACGCTCAGGCCTGGGGCCAACCAGTGACATATCCCCCTTTAAAATATTATAGATTTGGGGCAGTTCATCCAGCCTGAGCCGTCTCAATACCCTTCCAATGGGAAGGATCCGTTTATCATCCTCTGCGGCCAGTTGAGCTCCTCCCAGCGCCTCCGCATTCTGAATCATAGTACGGAATTTATAAATTTCAAATATCTTTCCGTCCTTTGTGAGCCGTTTCTGCTTATAGAATACCGGCCCTCCATCGGTACACTTGATGCCAACTGCCGCAATCAAGAATACCGGCGAAAATATGATCAGCATCAGTACAGAAAATACCACATCCTCCAACCGCTTCACCCACTGCTGCTCTACCGTGAGGCCGATATTCCGCGACAGGAGCAGCGGGGTATCAAACAGGTTCAGCTCATCAGAGCTACGGAGCAACACATCTGAGATTTTAGGAACGCTATAGCTTCTGATCCCCAGCGAAAAACAATACTTTAACAAAAGATTTCTCTCATGAGAAGGCATATCTCCAATCAGTACCGCATCATAGTCCTTGATCAGTCCTTTAATCTTATCTATCCCTTCTTTGTAAGATAGGATCTTGCATATTTCGTATTTATCTTCCCGGGAGTTCATTTTATCCATCAGATGATAGTCCCGACGGTCTCCCTGAATGAATATCATTTTCCGGGGCGGAAACAACTGCCGGTACGCCATTTGGAACAGCAGCGTCCACACCACAATAAACAGAATCTCCCCCAGCGTCATCAACATTATGTAAATCGGGTTTACAAAACGCCGGTCAATCACCGCAATCTGCAGATATGTCAATACGTTGGTAAACAGCACCGATATAATCTGAGAATAGATTAAATTTCCATTCTTCAGATATCCGATTTTAAAACCGCCGTATGTATTCATGAAAAATGCCAGCAGGATTCCGTAAATCAGAATCATTACCCAGTTTCCACGGCGGTAAAAGGGGCTCTGCAGGATATGTTCATTGTAGTATCCAATCCAGACCGCGGCATACAAAAGACATAGTCCCAGCAGCATAACCGCCCCGAAGGCCAGCTTCACCAGACGCTTATACCGCTCTCTCGTCGTCCTATCATCCATCAAATCACTCAATTCTTCTTAAGTCCATATAGAAAATACTTATAAAACCTTTGTACAGTATACCATTTCAGCCCCTTTTTCGCAACTTTTCACCTGTCAAAAAACACTGGAAAAACTTTAATAATTTATTAATTCCTCCAGTTTTTGGACGTATTTTAGTCATTATCCGGCAGAAGCTTCACCGTCACCGAAATCCGCTTCAAAAGCTGCCCCTCCCTCAGGGTGATATCATCCTCATGGCTGGCATAGGGAAGCTCTCCTTCTTCGTCCTCCAGCTCCACCATAATCCAGTTTTGGGCCGCATACCGCGCCTCCTCTACGGCGTCCTCCAGATCGCCTCCGTCCGCCTCACAGCATTCCAAATCCGGAAAAAGCGCATGGTATCCCTTTCCATCTTCGTGGGGAGTAAAAATCGCGGGATATACAAATGTCATTCTATAAAACCTCCTTTATATTTTCTCTGTTTTCATGACTAACAATCCATTTTATAATACCCTCTTCCGTATGGATCTTCAAGCCCTTCTATCAATAATCTTTGATAAATCAGACTCCTTTATAAGTAATCGAAAAAACATCCTTCCAAATCCGACGCAGAATACAGTTCAGTCTTTTGGAAGGACGTTTCTTTCGAAATACTATTTCTTACCGAGTACTTTATGAGTCCAGAATCAAATACCTCTGTGTTAAATGTGCGTATACAATCGCCAGAAAATGGCTGGAAGTTGGCCTCCGCTCCAGTGAATGTCCCGCCATCTCTTCCAGAAGCTGTCGCTGACCTTTCCACGCCACCAAAGATAAAGTACGGATATCCCGTTCTACCGCCGAGATGCTTGTGGAATATTTTCTGGCGATTTCCGGATACAGACATTTTGTTACAGAATAAATTCTGCTCTCATCCTCTTTCAGTAAAAGAAGAGCTTCCTCTGCATAGTGATATCCGATATAGCGCATGGTAATTCCCAGTCGAAAAAGTTCCCTTTGTATATCCCTATCCAGATATTTGCTTCTATTCATCTCCTCTTTTCCTCCCTTCAAATAACGCTCTCAGCTTTTTAACAAAAGCAATCGCTTCTTCTTCGGACATAACCGCAATAAAGCATGTCATAGATAACGACGAAAATCCATACGTTCCATGCTCCTGTTCAATATAGGACCTTGGCGAAACCAAAAGAGATTCTGCCATCCGCTCCTGGCTCCAACCACATTGTTTACGGTAAGCATAGGCCTGTACGCTCAAAAATTCGCGAAGCTGTTGATGCAAAATCTTTTTCGTCTCTTTCATAGCGCTCATCCCTCCCATGATTTGACAATATATGACATTGTACCGCACTCCCTAGTCATAAGCCATGAGGTATACCTCATATGAAGGGGGTTTTTCATTCAATCATCGTAAAGTCGTCTCATATCCGGGCAGATACGTCAAAAGCCAGCCCGAAGGCTGGCTTCCTGCCGATCTCTATTCTATTTTTGTCTTTCCCGAACCATCTCAGCCAGCTTCTGTGCTGTTTTCTCAACTCCAAGTACGCTGCTGTCTATAGTTAAGTCGTAGCCGTTCTCTCCGCCCCAAGACCGTCCTGTGTGGTGTTCATAATAAGTCTGCCGTTGCCGGTCCACCTTTTCCACCGCAGCCTGAGCGTCTTCCTGGCTCATTCTGTTTCTTTCCATAATTCTACGAGTTCTTTGTTCAAAAGGCGCAGTTACATAAACGGAAAATAATTCCGGCCATTCTCTAAGCACATAATTGGCACAGCGTCCAATTAGTATACAGGAACCGCGCTCAGCTGCTTCCCGAATAATCTCTGACTGGGCTTGAAACAGAAGATCTCCCATCGACACTCCTCCGGTCCCTTTGTTTCCACCCTTCATTTTTAAAATTGCTGCCTGGGTTGTTCTTTCGTCGTGAATAGCCAGAACTCCCCTCTCAATACCGCTCTTTTTCGATGCCAGTTCAATCAATTCCCTGTCATAAAATGGTATTCCTAAAATCCCGGCCATTCTCTCCCCAATCTCATGTCCGCCGCTCCCATACTGCCTTCCAATTGTAACCAATACCTTCTTCATTGCTTTATCCCCCTTCTGCGCCTCAAACTTTTAGATTCTTATTTTCCCACTAAAATTATAGCACGTTTTAGGGTAAAATCCAATCAACGCCAAGAGCTTTGCCACAAAGCATTTTCTCTGTAGCAAAGCTCCTTCCGATTTCTTTTCTAGCGCCTCCTTCCTTCTGAATCCGTTCGGCATAATCCCAGCCCTACCATTACCAAAGTCCACATAATGGGAGTTGCAATGGGAAGGTTAATATTCACTACCGCCTGTGCTCCATAGCACAATGCGGCAAAAGCGCAGCCTGCCGTATAAATATTTTGACTTCCATAGCGAATCATCGTCCAAATGGAAGTTCCCAAAAATCCTAAATACGCAGCCAGCCCCAACGGTCCGATGGTCAAAAAATACTGCAAATATTCATTGTGGGCGCTGTCAAAAATCTGTCCATACCGCTGTGTTCCTTCTACTGTATCTGGCTTTACCAAAATGCCGAATGTATCCGGCCCAAAACCGAACAGCTGATGAAGAAATGGCTGATTCAGATAGTTTTTCATTCCAATTCTCCAGATAAATCCGCGATGGGTTCCCCAGTCATCATTCAAAATCACATAATTGCTCACCGCACTATAGCGCTCTGCATTTCCCAACACGTTTGCGTCCAGCAGCACAATCAGGACAGCCAGGATCATCAAAATCAGCATAATTCCCCAGGCCTTTTGCAGTCTTCCCCTCTGAAGCAGCCAGCTGTTCTTCACGAACCTCTCAATTCCACATAATAGCATGGCAATAATCCAGAATATAGCCACAACATATAAAAGTCCCGGAAACATTACCAACACCCGAAACAAACCATCCAGTTCCAGCACCTGTCCGCTCATATTCTGGCTGATCCAGTCTACAATTTGCACCACCGTAAAAAACGTAGCCACAATCACGCTGTACCGTTTCACTCCCTTCCAGTTCCGGAACAAATAGAGGGGAAGCAGTCCAAACATCGCCATCAGGGCCAGGTATGCATTGTCGCTCTGTCCCGTGATCAGCGCCGCAATAGCCACCAGCATACAGATATAGTGCCAAAAGCATTTGACGCCTCCGCCGTCCGTTGCAAACAGGAAGCTGGATAATCCCAGAGTCAGACTGACGAAAGCCGTATACGTGTTGATATTTCCAAATGTTGACGTAAAAATCGTATATTGTTCTTCCACAATACGATCTTTAAAATGAAGCAGATTTAGGTCCAGATAGTCCGTAATACCGAAAATACATACAAACAACGATGCCGCCAGGAACATTTCCAAAATTTCTGTTTTCATATGCCCCAGGCGAAAAATAATCAAAAAGGAAAGGCCGTAAATCAGAAGCAAAAACAATCCGGTAAATCTTCCCTCATTTCCCCAGAAGGATTCGTAAATATAATCCGACTGGATTGTGGAAATCAACGCTACCGCCAAAAAGGCCATCAGGAACCATTCCGGAGCAGTCAGCTTTTTTTTCAAATTTGAGAGACAGAAATTCCCAAAGAATTTCTTTGTATTTGCCCCTTCAAACATTTTCAAATCAAGAATCATCAACGTCAGACCTGTCACCAGAACCGCCAGCGCCAGCGTCAATACACTCATGTAATAAAACTGATATTTCGCCGGAAGGATATCATAATAAAAATTCTTATAATACAGAGGGAACACAAACAAAGCCGCGACCAAAAAGCAATCGCAGAATATATGGATCAAACGTTTCCCCCATATAAAAATCTGGCAAGTCTCCTCACGCATTTTCCGTATCTCTCCTCATCTATCGATTCTAAAGGCGCATCTTCCATGCCTTGATTTAGTATTATAACAGCTCCCTTCTTTTTTCACAATGTTATCCATCCACAAAATAAAGGAAAATCAAAAGATTTTTCAACCTCTATCTACATTTTTTACCCAAAGCCCACAAAACTCTCGCTGTCAGTTCAATTCCTCTGATATATTCCTCAATAGTCAAGTGCTCATTTGGCGCATGATTATCTAAATCCGGATCGTACCAACGAAACCTGAATAGCCGGAACTCCAGAATCTTGGTTCACAGAAAATCCGGTGTCGTAGAGGGCCTGCAGGGATACATCACATAATCCCCATACACCTCCCTGGCTGCCTCTGCTATCACCGGCACATAGGGATTATCCACCGGCATCTTGGAGGGCAGAACTCCACCCTTCTGGGCCGGATCATTAGTCAGGCGGATTATGAATATCTGAAACGTCGCCTCTGGGAGGATGAAGAATATACGTATTACTTTATTGTCCGATTCATGGCAGCGACTGGCGTGCGTATCAGTGAACTGGTGAAATTCCAAGTGGAAGACGTTCTGGACGGATTTAAAGATATATACTCGAAAGGGAATAAAATGAGAAGAGTTTATATTCCTATTACGTTACGAAAAGCAGCCCTTCAATGACTCCAAGATGAAAAACGAAAAAAAGGTTCATTATTCTTAAATCGGTTTGAAGATCCCATCTCCGCTTCGGGGATACGCAATCAATTGAAAAATTTTGCTTTTCGCTATCACATTGATCCGGAAGTGATGTATCCCCACTCTTTTCGACATCGTTTTGCCAAGAATTTCATAGAGAAATGTGGGGATATTGCTCTCCTGTCGGACCTCCTTGGACATGAAAGTATTGAAACCACGCGTATTTATCTTAGAAGAAGCAGCAGTGAACAATACCGAATCGTTAATAAGGTTGTAGATTGGTAGGAGGAGCGCAAATGGATGAACAAATCACAAATGAGCTGGAATTATTCAAAGAGTTTTTAAAAAAACGAGGCGCCTCAAAAAATACGATAGATTCATATTTGTCCACTGTTCGCCTTTATTTTTCAAGATTATCGAAAATCGATCTTATTAGCCTTCATCAATTTAGAATATATTTGATTGACCAATTTCGTGCGAATACCGTCAACACCCGGATTTTTGGAATGAACCAATATCTGCTGTTTTTGAAAACACAAGAACTTCTGCCTGAAGAACTACAGAATTTTAAGCTGTCATCCATCAAGCATCAGCAAAAACCTTTCTTGGATAATGTGATTACCAAACGGGATTATGAACGACTGAAGAAAGGACTTAAAAATGACGGGAATATGTTCTGGTATTTTGTGGTTAGATTTTTGGCGGCCACTGGAGCACGTATTAGCGAATTAATCCAGATTAAAGTGGAACATATTCGTATTGGCTGTATGGATTTATATTCCAAAGGGGGAAAGCTGCGGAGATTATACATTCCTGATTCCCTGCAGCAAGAGGCACAGGAGTGGCTAAAAGGACTTAATCGGAACAGTGGATTTATCTTTCTTAACCGTCAGGGGAATTTAATCACAACCCGTGGGATTGCAATCCAGTTAAAAAGCTTTGCTATCCGATATAACATTAATCCCGTAGTTGTTTACCCCCATTCCTTCCGCCATCTGTTCGCCAAAACATTTCTTAACCGCTTTAATGATATCGCATTGCTGGCAGACCTTATGGGGCATGAAAACATTGAAACCACGAGGATATATTTGAGGAAAAGCAGTACGGAGCAGAGATTGATTGTTAATAAGGTCGTGGATTGGTAATGTGAAATTTTGATTGTTATCGCTGAGTGGGTCAGGCCGGAAGGGCCTGACTTTTTTGTTGGTATAAGGGACATTATAGGAAGTAGATAGTTATCTAATTCATATTTGGAGTATTGCAAAAAGACATTCACTTTAGAAAACTCACACTACAGCATATAGCATCATCTACCGTACATTTTAAACATTCGGAGCAATAAACTAATGAAAAACCAGGAACAATATAAACGGATTTTAAGATTCGTATTTTGTCTTACCCTTTTGTCAATACATATGACACTCTTTTGGTACACATGGAAAATATACTATAGTCCTCGTATGGAAGACCCCTTCTTTATGAAAGGCCATTGGATGCTGGCCGCTATTTATGGATTATCTCTGATATTGTTTGCCAAGCCTTATGGTAGTTGGAAAATTGGATATCAGAAAGTTTTCCATATAATTTATGCCCAGTGTATATCTACTTGCTTCAGTAATATAATGATGTACTTAATGATTACATTGCTCACAAAACATTTTGAAACATGGATTCCTCTTTTTTATATGTTTCTTATACAGATTGCTACTTCTATTATATGGGCTATTATATGCACACGGATTTACATAGCAACATATCCTCCAATAAGGGTTCTGCTTATATATGTGGACCGTCCAATCAGTGGTTTGATTTGTTATCTTATATCCCGTACAGACCGTTTTATCATTAGCGATTCTATACATATTGACCAGGGCCTTGATTTTATAAAAGCAAAAATACCTTCCTATGAAGGTGTTGTCATCTGTGATTTACCCAGCCACGACAGAAATGTCTTGCTCAAGTACTGCTATGATAAGTCTATTCGGACGTATACCAGCCCTAAAATATCAGATATTTTAATTCGTAGTGCTGAGAATCAACATATGTTTGATACCCCCCTTTTGCTCTCCAGAAACAGCGGTTTGACACTGGAGCAACGTTTAGGCAAACGGGCGCTGGACATTGCCCTGTCTTTAGCAGCCCTGATTATATTTAGTCCTATATTTGTACTTACTGCTTTGGCCATCAAACTACAGGACGGTGGTCCCATATTTTTCTTTCAAAAAAGGGTTACCATTAATGGCAAAGAATTTTTTATATGTAAATTCCGTAGCATGATTGTAGATGCAGAACAAGATGGAAAGTCCCTTCCTGCAATTGATAATGATCCACGTATAACGGAAATTGGAAGATTTTTACGTGCAACTAGAATCGATGAATTGCCCCAAATTTTTAATATTTTAAAAGGCGATATGAGCATCGTAGGTCCTAGACCAGAACGTACAGAACATATTGAAGCATACTGCTCAGAAATCCCTGAGTTCTCATACCGCCTGAAGGTGCGGGGGGGCCTAACTGGTTATGCTCAGGTAGATCGGAAGAGCACACGTCTGAACTCCAGTCACTCATTCATCTCGTATGCCGTCTTCTGCTTGAAAAAAAAAAGG
>ENA-OWOC01000349-OWOC01000349.1-gut-metagenome-genome-assembly--contig:-NODE-349-length-12467-cov-5.254722_pt1 | contig 12467 bp, 13 predicted proteins | sample MGYA00248245_ERZ651791 | MGnify/ENA primary metagenome ERZ651791 (study PRJEB26908, sample SAMEA4031703) | gut metagenome | biome: gut; feature: normal infant; material: stool | place: China | collected 2015...
AATGATACGGCTACCACCTAGATCTACACTCTTTCCCTACACGACGCTCTTCCGATCTATAATGAGGAAGAACGCAAAAGGTAAGGAGGACTTTTCATGTACTGGAACGAAAAACCGTACCATTCCCTGGATTATGAGATGAAACGTATCTATGGTCATAAAATATATAAACTGGCATTAGACGGCGGCATGACCTGTCCGAACCGCGACGGCACCCTGGGTACGGACGGCTGTATCTTCTGCAGCGGCGGCGGCTCCGGAGAATTTGCCGAATCCCTGTCCGCCCACGTATGCGTCACGGAACAGATCGAAGCGGCTAAGGCCCGGGTAGAAAAAAAGATGGAAAAAGCCCGGCCTGGAGCTTCACCGGAATATCCCAAAGGCCGTTACATTGCCTATTTCCAGTCCTATACCAATACCTACGCTCCCCTTGATCATCTGGAAAAACTGTTTTTTGCGGCTGCCGCTCATCCGGATACAGCTGTCCTTTCCATCGCCACCCGGCCCGATTGTCTGGCCGAGCCGGTCATCGCCCTCCTCTCAAAGGTCAATCAGATCAAACCTGTGTGGGTGGAACTGGGGCTTCAGACCATCCATGAGGATACTGCTTCTTTTATACGCCGGGGCTACCAGCTGCCCGTTTTTGAGGACGCCTGCCGCCGCCTGAAGGAAGCAGGCCTTGAAACCATTGTCCATGTGATCTTAGGCCTTCCCGGCGAAGATGCTGCCCGCAGTCTGGAAACCGTCTCCTATCTGGCAGACCGCAGGCTGGGGGACGGCATCAAGCTGCAGCTTCTTCACATATTAAAGGGAACGGACTTAGGGCAGCTCTACCTGCAGGATCCGTTCCCCCTCTATACCATGGAAGAATATATCGATTTGGTTGTTGACTGTGTGGAACTGCTTCCTCCGGAAATGGTCATCCACCGTCTTACCGGCGATGGTCCCAAAGACCTTCTCATTGCTCCTCTGTGGAGCCGCCGGAAGCGTCTGGTGCTGGGAAGCCTCTACAAACGCTTCAGAGAGCGAAACACCTGGCAGGGACGTCTTTACGAAGGGCCGGTCTCCTAATACTGGGAGACCGGCTGTACTTCTCCCTGTTCATCAATGGTTACCCCGTAGGAGATGCCTGTTATGTAGCTGTAAAATTCTTCTTTCTCCCCATCCTCCGTCAGCGCTCTCGTATATCCGGCCCCAGAGGTCCCCGGGATCAGCGTCAGCTTCTCCTGCCCGCTCCCCAGTTCCGCCTTCAGCAGAGCCGTTCTCGGAATGCTGCTTCCGAATACAAAATTCCCCAGACTATAGATGATCGGCTTTCCTTTATAATACTCGATTCCCTGAAGTACATGGGGATGACTTCCCACTACCAGGTCCGCACCGGCATCAATGTACTGTTTGCCCATGGCCCTCTGATATTCCTCCGGGTGCTCCGCCCGCTCAATTCCCCAGTGAACGTAGACCACCACATAGTCGCAGTTCTGGTCCAGCTTTTCAATCTCCTGAATGGTCATGGACGGGTCATAGGTTACCAGCATCCCAGGCTTTGAGGAGGAAGCGTTCCAGGATGTCTCCGGTATCACCCTGGAAGCTCCCAGAAATCCGATGGTCTTTCCCTGAAGCTCCACGATCACAGGCTTCTTCGCCTCCTCCAGATTCCGCCCTGCCCCCACGTGAGAAATTCCTGCTCCGTCCAGGGTGTCCAGGGTATCTACCAGGGCGTCCGTTCCAAAATCCAGGGCGTGATTGTTGGCCAGCGTCACCAGGTCAATCCCCATCTCCTGAAAAATGGATACCCTCTCCGGAGGCAGACGGAATGTATACTGCTTATCCGGCGCTGCCTCCCCCCTGGTGCTGAAGGGAAATTCTTCATTGACCATAAACAGGTCCGCCTTCTGAATTTCCTCCAGCAGGTTCTGGTCCACCACACCGGTGATCCCCCCTCCTGACTGATAGGCGTTCAGCACATGGTCAGACAGCAGCACGTCCCCCGCAAAGAGCAGCGTGACGGCTTCTTCCGGTTCCGGCCATCCGGCAGATGTTTCTTCCTGGTACACGGCAGATGGCTCTGTCTGCACAGCCATCTGCTCCGTTTCTTCCGGAAGGCTGGCTTTCTCTCCTTTCTTTTCCCCTTCGGAAACAGCCATGGTTTCTACCTTCTCGTAGGAACCATAGACACCTTTTCCAATCAATAGTCCCAAAACTGCAATCAAAAGGATTCCCAGCAGGGCGGCCGCCGCAGCCACTGTGCCTTTTCCCTTCATCGTTCCCGTCCATCCTTTCCCAAGCTGTTTTCTGATCCGCTAAAAAGCAAGAACAATACCGCCGTCCCCGGCGTAAAGAGTCGCCACTCCCGCTGTCTCGGTGATCACGATCCTTCCGAATCTGGCAAGGGAGCAGAGCTGCTCTTTTACAAATTCCGCCCGCTGGCGGTTATTGCAGTGGGCAATCACCGCGGTTTTCTTCAAGGTGTCTCCCCCTTTGGAAACCGCAATGGCACACATGCGCTGCAGGGCTTTGCTCATACCCCTGGCCTGGTCCAGCTTCACAATCGTACCCCGGTCCGCCCCCATCACCGGCTTGATATTCAGGGCAGTGGCAAAAAATGCCTGAAGACCGGAAAGACGGCCGTTTTTTCGCAGGGTTTCCAGGGTCTCCAGCACAAAATAAGTATTCATACGGTCTCGGTACTCCAGCGCCTGAGAGAGAACCTCGTCCGCCTCCAGTCCTGCCTCGCAGAGTCCCTGAATATAAAGGGCCACCGCCATCTGTCCGGAGGAGGCGGAAAGGGAATCGATCACTTCCACCCGGGAGCCGGTCTCCCCCTTCTCCTGCAGCTCCTCCTGGTACATCTGGCTGGCTGCTGCCGCCGAATTGTAGGAACCGCTGAGATGGCAGGACATGGTGATCACGAAAATCACATCGGTTCCGGCCTGGCGGTACTTCTCCAAAAACAGCTCCGGCGATGGGCAGGCTGTTTTGGGACACTGCGGGCAGGCCTTTACCATAGAAAGAAACCCAGCCTGATCAAAATGCTCATCATCCGCCACGATCTGATCTCCCACCTGCAGGGTCAAAGGGACCGTTTCAAATCGGGAATCCTGCTTCATATCCTCCGTCAGATCCAGGCAGCTGTCGCCGATAATCTTATAGGTCATAGTGTTTCCTCCGCTCATCATCACATTATGTAGTATTCATTACTACTTATTATATCATGACTGCTCCCTATGTCAATCCGGAACCCTGGAAAAACTGTGGAAAATAGCGGAAATAGTGGAAATTCCGAAAAAAGGCCCGGAAGCCTTCGCTCCCGGACCTTCGGCCGTTCGGCCGCTCTGTCCTCAATCTTTCTTTTCTCCTGACAGCAGCATCATAATTTCATTGCTGCGCTCCACAAAGGCAGTCATCCGCTCCGGGCTCAAGGGTCCGTGGCTCAGACTTGCCAGGTCATAAAGCTGCTGGCAGATCTTCACTGTATTCGCCTCGTCCTTATGGCTAAGCACATACTGCACAAGCGGATGATTGGCATTTAACACCAGGGTTTCCCCGGCTCCTCCGAAGATGGAGGGATCCATGCCGCCCATGCTGTACATCTTCATCATATCCTGCATCCGGCGGGTATCCTCGGAAACCGTAATCATGGAGGCAACCTTCTCGTTCTTCATCTTCTCAACCTTGATTTCCAGCTTGTCATTGTTTAAGTTCTTCTTGAAAATCTCGGTCAGTTCCTTGGAGGTATTTTTGAACTCCTCATCATCCTCCTTCACCTCTTCCTTGAAGGCGGCATTCAGATCCGTATCGATGCGCAGGAACTTCACTCCCTCGTGCTTCTGTTCCACCTTGCTGATAAAGGGATTGTCAATATTGTGCGGCAGAAGCACCGCATCGATCCCCTCGCTCTTAAAGAGGTTGATGTACTGGCTCTGCTCCTTCTCATCGGTTACATAGAAGATGGTATTCTCATGCTTCTCCTTATTTTCCTCCAGGCAGTCCTTAAAGGTCAGATACTTGCCCTCCAGGTTCTTAAAGAGGATATAATCCCCCATCTTCTCCGCAAACTTCTCGTCCTTGATGTAGCCGAACTTGATGAAGGGAGCAATGTCATCCCAGTATTTCTCATAGTTCTCACGGTCGGTCTTGCACATGCCGGAAAGCTTGTCCGCCACCTTCTTGGTAATGTAGTCGGAAATCTTCTTTACAAAGCCATCGTTCTGCAGAGCGCTTCTGGAAACATTTAAGGGCAGGTCCGGACAGTCGATGACGCCCTTTAAGAGCATCAGGAATTCCGGAATAACTTCCTTGATGTTGTCAGCGATGAATACCTGGTTGTTATACAACTTGATGGTTCCCTCCAGGCTGTCATACTCCATATTGATCTTGGGGAAGTAGAGAATTCCCTTTAAATTGAAGGGGTAGTCCATATTCAGATGAATCCAGAACAGCGGCTCCTTGTAATCCATAAAGACCTTCCGGTAAAATGCCTTGTACTCCTCATCGGTACACTCATTGGGATGCTTGTTCCACAGAGGATTCACATCGTTTAAGGGTACGGGGCGCTTTAAAATCTTATACTGCTCTCTGGCCGGCTCCACCTCCACAGTCTCCTTGGTGCCGTCTTCCTTCTCTTTTTCTTCGGTCTTGGCCGGCTCCATCACCGTCTCCACTACCGTATCTTTATCTGTCAGCTCATCCTTCTCAATGGTTTCGTACTGGGGCTCCGCCGTCTCGTTTGTCAGATAGATGGGTACAGGCATAAAGGAGCAGTACTTCTCCAGCACTTCTCTGGCCCGGTACTCATTGCAGAACTCGTGGCTGTCCTCGTTCAGATACAGGGTGATCGTGGTTCCCACCTGGCTCCTGTCGCCATCGGTCATCTCAAAATCAATTCCGCCCTCAGACTCCCAATGAACCGGCTTCGCATCCTTCTGGTAGGAGAGGGTATCGATGGTCACCTTATCTGCTACCATAAAGGCCGAATAGAATCCAAGACCGAAGTGACCGATGATCTGGTCCTCGTTGGCTTTGTCCTTATATTTTTCCATGAAATCCTGGACACCGGAAAATGCGATCTGGTTGATATACTTGTCAACCTCCTCCTCCGTCATGCCCAGGCCGTTATCGGAAATTTTGATGGTTTTCTCGTTGGGGTTTACCGCTACCTGAATCTGGTATTCCACATCCTCAGGCTTCTCATACTCTCCCATCAGCTCCAGTTTTTTTAATTTGGTGATCGCATCGCTGCCGTTGCTGACCAGTTCCCGGTAGAAAATATCGTGGTCGGAATACAGCCACTTCTTAATGACCGGAAATATATTCTCGCTTGTAATAGACAAACTGCCTTTTTTCGACATAATCAATCCGCCTCTTTCTTCCATAATATATTCATATCCTACATTCTAGTACCATCCTCCGAAAAAGTCAACCAAAAATTAGCACTCATTTGAAATGAGTGCTAGTAAGTCACTGTTTTTCCGCTGTAAATACTGCTGCTGTTCTTCCTTTCAGGCGGCAGCCATCTCCCAAAACGGGGCGCTCCGCTCCCGCATAGCAGCCGGCTTTACTGCCGTCCCCGTATGTATCCACATTCAGCAGCCAGTGCATATAGCGTGGAATTTTCGGAAGGCTGATGGACACTTCCTCCCAGTGGGTGTTGATGGCCAGATAAACCACATCGTCCTGTCCCTTTTCCTTGTCATATCCGGCATAAAGGATTCCCATAAAGGTGCTCTGATCGTTCATCTCCTGGGCCTCGCCGCCTGTACCGCAGATTCGGACTGACTCCAGGCCGCAGACCGCCTTCGGGAGGCTGCGGCGGATAGCTGGATGCTCCATGCGCAGGGCAATCATAAAGCGGAAAAATTCAAACATATCCAGATGTTTTTCCAGGTTCGACCAATCCAGCCAGGAAATCTCGTTGTCCTGACAGTAAGGATTGTTGTTGCCGAACTGGGTATTGCAGAATTCATCGCCGGCCAGAAACATGGGGGTGCCCCTGCTGCACATCAAAACCGCGCAGGCATTGCGGATCATCCGCATGCGGAGCCTCATTACCTCCAGATCGCTGGTATCCCCTTCAAATCCGCAGTTCCAGCTGCGGTTGTCATCGCTTCCGTCCGTATTGTTCCATCCGTTTGCCTCGTTGTGCTTGCGGTTGTAGGAATACAGGTCATAAAGAGTAAATCCATCGTGGCAGGTGACAAAATTCACAGAGGAATTATACCCGGCGTATCCGCCCTCATACAGATCCATGGAGCCGGTAATCCGCATAGCCGCCTCCCTGGCCGCCCAGGGACCGCATTTCAGGAAATCCCTCAGGGTATCCCGGTATTTCCCGTTCCATTCCGCCCACCGCTGCCAGGCCGGAAAGCGTCCCACCTGGTAAAGCCCTCCCGCATCCCAGGCTTCGGCGATCAATTTGACATTTCCCAGCACCGGGTCAAAGGCCAGCCGCTTCAAAAGAGGCGGATTATTCATGGGCGAGCCGTCCTCATTCCGTCCCAGAATACTGGCCAGGTCAAAGCGGAAGCCGTCCACCCGGTAGTTTACCGTCCAATACCGCAGACATTCCACGATCATCTGCTGGACAATGGGATGGTTGCAGTTTAAGGTATTGCCGCAGCCGCTGAAATTGTAATAATAGCCGTCCGGCGTCAGCATATAGTAAATACTGTTGTCAAATCCCTTAAAGGAAAATACCGGTCCCTTCTCATTCCCCTCCGCAGTGTGGTTGAACACCACATCCAGAATAACCTCAATCCCGTTGTCATGAAGGCTTTTAATCAGCCGTTTCAGAGCCCGGCCCTCCTGGTTGTATTCCAGAGCCGCCGTATAGCTGGTATTGGGCGCAAAAAAACTGACGGTATTGTAGCCCCAGTAATCTAAAAGCTTTCTTCCGTCCACCTCCCGGATATTCATAGTTTCATCAAACTCGAATACAGGCATCAGTTCCACCGCGTTGATGCCAAGCTGCTTCAGATAAGGAATCTTTTCCTCCAGCCCCTCGAAGGTTCCCGGATACTCCACTCCCGAAGAGGAGTGACGGGTAAAGCCCCGGACATGAAGCTCATAGATTACCAGCTCGCTCATTTCCCGGGAGGACTGGGGCATATCTCCCCAGTCGAAATTATTTTTCACCACCCGGGCATGATAGTTTTTCGTCCGGTCCTCTCCCCAGAGCCGCATCCCTGTCACCGCTTTGGCGTATGGGTCCAGGAGAATTTTTTTCTTATCGAAAATCAGGCCCCTAGCCGGATCCCAGGGACCGTCTACGCAGTAAGCGTATTCAAACTCCTCTATGTTCAGGCCGAATACGATCATTGAGTAAACCTTGCCGATTTTATACTCCTCGGGAAACGGAAGGACCGCATAAGGTTCCTCCTCCTCCCGGTGAAATAAAAGAAGGGAACAGCCCGTTCCATAATTGGTGTGGACTGTAAAATTCACCCCGTTCTGAAGCAGGGTTGCCCCATTGATATCGTAAAGTCCCGGCCGGACGGGGAAACCATTGATTTCCCCCAGAGGGATCATGGACACCGGCAGAGTGTGGACCGCTTCCTGATTCATCAACTTTATCACGCCTCCTTCATCAGGGGAGAAAATCCCGCACCTTTTTGCTCTTGGACGGATTTCTCAGCTTGCGCAGGGCAGCCGTTTCAATCTGGCGGATCCGTTCCCTGGTTACCTTAAAGCGCTTGCCCACTTCCTCCAACGTCATAGGCTTTCCTGTCTCCAGGCCAAACCGGAGAATGATCACCTCCCGCTCTCTTGGGCTCAGTCCTGCCAGCATCTCGTCGATCTCCTCCCGCAGCAGGAAGCTCTCCGCCTTGTCCTCCGTGGACTCATTGCTGTCATCCGCCACAAAATCTCCCAGGCTGGAACCGTCCTCATCTCCTACCGGCGTCTCCAGGGACACCGTATCCCCGGAAGCCTGAAGAAGCTCCGTCACCCTTTTGCGGGGCATGCCCAGGTTCTCCGCCAGCTCATCTACGGACGGCTCCCTTCCCAGGCTTACGGATAAGTTCCTCTGAGCCCTGCGAATCCGGTTTACCGTCTCCACCATATGAACAGGCAGCCGGATGGTCCTGGACTGGTCTGCCAGCGCCCTGGTAATGGCCTGCTTGACCCACCAGGTGGCATAGGTGCTCAGCCGGTATCCTTTGGTGTAGTCAAACTTTTCCACCGCCCGCATCAGCCCGATGTTTCCCTCCTGGACCAGGTCCAGAAAGCTCATGCCCCGGCCGGTGTAATGCTTTGCGATGCTGACCACCAGACGCAGGTTGGCCTCCACCAGCTTTTTCTGGGCATCCATGTCCCCGGCCGCTTTTTTCTTGGCCAGCTCATACTCTTCCTCAGCCGAGAGCAGAGGGATGGAGCCGATCTCTTTCAGATACTCCCGTATAGGGTCCCCTACGCCTACACCTTCCAGGATCCGGTTTAAGCGGTCCGGGTCCTCCATGGAACCTTCTTCCTGTTCGTCCCCGGCATAATTCTCGTCAAAATCATCGTCCTCCAGGAGTACATCCTCTGGTCCGTCCTCCGGCGTTTCCACCCGGACTCCCTTATACTCCAGGGCGCTGTAAACCTGCTCCAGTTCCTCAGGCGTCACCTTCAAATCTCCAAGCTGGTCCAGCACCTCCGTCGGCTCCAGGATATTTCCCTTGGCCGCAGCTGCCTGGCAAAGCTTTTCCACACGCTCCTTCAACACCTTTTTCTCCATGATCCTTCCGTCCTTTCCCCTCCTGTTAAAGGAGAGACTGCCTCCTCCTGGGAGAAGTTAAAACCCTTGCTGTCCCGTACATGCAATTCCCATCTTTTTGAGCAAAAGCTCTCCCTGCCGGTCCCACTCCTGCTCGATGGTTTTATCCAGAGTAAAAATTTTCAGCGAAAGACCTGTTACGCAATAGAGTGTACTGTCCTCGTACCGAATATTCAGGTACAATGCCGGCAGATTTTCCTGATCCAAACCCAATCTGGAACAGAATTCCTCTGTCTGCCTGCCGGAAGCCTGCAGTACAATCCCAAATCGCTCCGGCAGTCTTTTTCCTTTGATCAAATCAAAAAAATGGGGACGCCAAAGTTTCCAGGGCGCATAGGTCCCCTCCTCCAGCTCTTCCAGCTCCTGGGGCAGAAAATACCCCCTGTGAAGCCGGCCGTCAACGGAAACCGTGCCAAAGGTGACAATCTCCGCCTCCTTCAGCAAAAATCCGTCAAAGCTTTCTTTTATAAAGAGCTGGCTGGTGAAATTCTTCACATCCTCTATTTTAATCGCCACCATCGCTGCTTATCACTCCGATATTAGAATCAACAGTACCATTATACTTTTTTTGACTATGTCCGTCAAATGATTTTCGTGTAAACCAGATGCAGATCATATTTTGATTTTCCCCTCTTGACATTTGTGTTACACAAACGTTTATGATTCATCTCGGCGCAGGATCCTGCGCACTCCAATTCATATGGAACGTTTTTTAGGAGGAAACAATTTCATGATCGAACTAAAACAAGTAACAAAGCAGTACCGGCAGACGACGGTGCTAAGCAGCATCACGCTGTCCATCGATGAACCGGGGATCTACTGTCTGCTGGGCAGAAACGGAGCAGGCAAAACCACCCTGCTCAAGTCCATCGCCGGATATCAAAACATCACAAAAGGCGTTATCAAGATTGACGGCAGGACCATCTCCACATCTGCTCTGGATACGGGCGTCAGCTACATTGAAAACTTCGCGAAGCATTTTAATCTCCCGGTGCACAGGCTTCTGCAGGCCGCATCTCAGGTAAATCCCGACTTTGATCACGACTTCGCCCTGAAAATGATGGAACGTTTTGAACTGGACGGCAAAAAGAAATTCCGCCAGCTCTCTCTTGGCATGAAAACCATGGTCTCCACCATCATCTGCCTGGCAAGCAGCCGGAAGGTTATCCTGCTGGACGAGCCGGTTCTCGGCTTTGACGCCATTATGCGGGTGGAGTTTTACGAGCTGCTGAAGGAAAGCGTTCAGAAACACCCGCGGATCATCATTGTATCCACCCATATTATCGAAGAAATCGCCAGGACCATTCAAAAGCTGATCATCATCGACAAGGGGAGCATCCGCTTCTTTGATACCCTGGAATCGATTCATCCGATGTCTTTACAGGATTTCTTCATCCAAACGGTAGGTCATAAAGGAGGTGCGGCAAAATGAGTCCTGTTTTTGCGATTGTGAAGCGTTTGCTTGCCAGCAATAAAATCAGTTTCATCCTGACGGCTCTCGTGGCGGTCTGCGCCACCTCTTCCGGAGACGTTGTTTTAAGCAACGGAAATTATACATGGCTCCTTGCGGTCCTGACCCCCTTCTTTTTTGTATGTTACGATTTTACAAAATTCATGCATTTGGGTGCCAGCAAAAAAGACTACTTCATCGGCTGCCTGGCCGGCTACGGATTCCTGGCCCTCTGCATCTCTGTTCTCAACACACTCATCCATCAGTTCCTGGACCCTATAGTCCCAGCCCGGACCGTCATCAATCTGATGGATGTATGCGGCTGGACGGAAAACGGAGTATTGGCTGCCGAATTCCAGCAGATGTGCTTTTTGCTGCTGGCAATGATTTTTCTCCATGTACTGTTATCCATGCAGGCCCATTGGTATGGATGGCTGACCGACGTTCTGCTGACCGCTGTGATTTGCGTATTTACGCCCATTGCACCCTTACGTGGGATTTTGGCCGGGTTTTTCCGCCTCATCATGCTGAACGGCAGCGCGCCTCTCCACATTGGAATCTGTCTGGTGCTAAGCGCCGGTCTGGCCCTGGGCGGGATTGCGGTCTTAAAACATAAAACATTATAATTTCTCTGACTCAAAAGCGTATTCATCCCCCCACATACACCTGCGCTTCATAAGTCCACTGAAGGATACCGGACACTACAATCAGCTGCACGGTAAAGTCCGGCTCCGCGCCGTATTTGGTCCGGGCGATGCCCGTCAGCTCCTCCAGCGTCCGGGTCCTGTTTTCCTCGGTGCAGCTGGCGCAGAGGTATTTTCCTTTTGGCAGCTTTTTAAGTCCGGCTGTATCCTCATAACGGGTGCAGACGGCAAACAGCCTCGCCCTTCCATTTTCCGTGTATATACCGGCCAAATCCTCAAAGGAAAATTTTTCTTTTAAGTCCAAAGGAAGCTTGTCGTAAAAATGACCGAGATAATTCCACAGGTTCTCAAGAGCCGGCTCTTTAAGCGTATCCGAAAGCAGAATCACCCGCTCCGGGTAATCTTTAAGACTCACTTGATTGAGCTTCTGCCGCCCTTTCAATTTCTTTTCATAGTCCGCTTTTGCCAGCTGGATTTTTGATTTGCTGTACTGAAGGGCCGCTATTTTTTCGTCCGCCTTCCTTTCGGCCTGCGCTAAAAATTCCACGATTTTTTCAAGGTCATCGTATTCCAGAACATTTTTGATTTCCTGAAGGGGCAAATCCATCAGCTGCAGGGCCCGGACCGTGTTTCACCGGACCAGGTCCTGCTGGGTGTAATAGCGGTAATTCGTCCATTCGTCCTTTTTGCTTGGCTTCACCAGGCCGATGCGGTCGTAGTGGCGCAGGGTTTCGCTGGTAGTGTGGACCGCTTTTGCGGCCTCCCCGATGGAAAGATAATCCGTCATGTTCCGTTTCTCCTGTTGACTTTTGTGCGGCACAAAGGTTTATGCAGGAAGGTTCCCGAATTGGCTAAACACTGTTTCGCCAATCTGGTCCTCGGAATAAACCTTGTAAAACTGCCGGATATTTTTCAGGTTGCCAACGGAAAATCCTTTCCCGAAGTTCTTTGTCAAATGGGCGGACAGTTCTTTCAAAAGCTGTGTACCGTATGCCGCGCGGTTTGCGCCGTGCTGCTCTTCCTCAACAATCATCCGGCCAATCTCAAAATAGGCATAGACCATCGAAAGATTGACGGCTGTTTTCGCATTCTTCCGTGCGTGGGCAAGCACATCAAAAACGCCTTGCAGGAAGTCACGATTAATTGAAGTAATCTCGTTCTTATCCATCGCCGCGCCTCCTTAAATCACTCTAACCCGCTTGGAAATGTCGCTGGCATCCTCCGACATATAGAGCTTGAAAATCTCAAACACAATGGATGCCTTCTTGCCCACCCAAGTAAACTCGTAGCACTCGTCCCGCATCTCGGTGACGCAGTTGGGAAACAGCACGACGATTTTGTCTATGTTTTCCGATGTGAGACCGGTGGGTTCAAATTTCATATGGTTCATCAGATGGTTCAACTCCTCCAGTTTTAGTAAAAATATTACCGTGTGGACGTTGTGTTTCCGTTCCCAACGTTATATAAAACATATCTTTTTCATTATACAGGACAGACTTATTGCGGTTCTCATAGTATTTAATGACGGCAATATTTCATTGGAGTGATATTGTCAATATTAGTTGACACATTTTCCTCAAGGATTTTGTCTCCTATGCTGCTTTTTCCAGCGAATCATAGT
>ENA-OWOC01000351-OWOC01000351.1-gut-metagenome-genome-assembly--contig:-NODE-351-length-12452-cov-15.932040_pt1 | contig 12452 bp, 6 predicted proteins | sample MGYA00248245_ERZ651791 | MGnify/ENA primary metagenome ERZ651791 (study PRJEB26908, sample SAMEA4031703) | gut metagenome | biome: gut; feature: normal infant; material: stool | place: China | collected 2015...
TGCCGCAGGTGCGTAAAAATTACCCTTATGAGGTGTTTGTAGAGTGGCATCGGAAAGAGGTTTTTAGGGGGTGAGGTAGGCTATTTTGTGCATACAAATAGACAAATAAATTGTATAAAGAGATAGCCTACAAATACTAAATAAATTCAGCCCCACCAGGAAAACGCAACTCTGATGTTTGTAAACTCTCGCCAATAAAGAAAGGTACAACCCATAAACGTAACCTATTTTCCTTCTGATAGCTAAATTCATAAGGATGAGGAGATGGCTGATTAAATCCGTTATGATAGGGGTATATCAAAATCATATCACCTTCCCCCTCCTGGTAATTCAATCCATAGGCAAGCATTTGGTAGAGATCGGCTTGAGATTGTTCAAGACTGTCCTTTCTGCCATTTACTATCTTCCATTTAACATCACAGGTAATAACTGAACCAGTAGTACTTTTACGAGGCCGTAAACAAATATCAGGCCGCAGCTTAAATAAAGCTTTACCGTTATAACTAATCAGATTTTTTGAACTTACCTGTGCGTCCACTCGCCATTTATCATAATAACGATAACGCATCCATGTCGTCACAAAAGATTCAAAAACAGCCTCCATCGGGAAAAGCAGTGAAAAAGCATTAATATCCCCACACATACAGTGTGGAGAATCACCCAACAAAATCATCTTCGCCCACGCTAACGCTTGTGCATAGTGATGCATGTGTCTATCAAGGTGTAACTGCTTGAAAGCTATATAAGCATCATGAACTGGCGTGATATTTTCAAAGTGAAACTGCAGCTGTGTTATCTGCTGTAATAATTGTGGATTACTTGTTTGGCGATTAATCTTATTGATTGCAGTTTTGAGTATCCGGTTTTCCAGACGATTGACGCTGTATTCGTCATACTCCACCTGAAAACGATCCCGCCTAATACAGTTTTTGCTTAATTGTGCAGAGATCCGTAATCTTCCTTTCATCCATGGAAGATTATCTTCCTGACGTAAATAGTCACGTTTTAACCCTCTCTGCACAATCTTACGCACGCTCTCTATAAATTGTTGAATAAAAATATCCATCAGAGGCATTTTAGATATTTTGACGCCAGATTCAGAGGAGGCAATATGACGAAATGATTTTAACGTACGTAACATCATTAGTAATTGTTGACGAACAGTATCCTCATTATCCTGACCTGTTTTAGGCAGGATTTCGAGAAATCGCCCCCCTGGCAGTGAGATTACTCCTGCATAGTTTTTTACCTGCAGCGTTTTTACTCCATTCCGGCTGCTAAGGGTGAGCAGACGATGAGTATTATCAGCATCGTCTTTCAGACAGCGCAGCTCAAGCCATTTAAATAGGTCTGCAGGTAGCACTACTGCATTATTTATACGGGCATCACCTTCCTCACTCACTAAATGCCCGTATTCGAACACAGTGAAATGACTGGAAGATCTCATTCCGCACTCCTGCGTTTTTCTTTTTGAGGTGCATAAATTTGCTGCCAGGCGATTGGATTGTCCCAAACGTTGTCATCCTCTGCTGCCAGGTGAAAACTGGTTCCCAAGTCATCTGTTCCGTTATCACCAAAGAGATCGGCATACTTTTTCTGGTATTTCACCTCACGTACAAATTGAAGATCTGGTACTTCCTCTTTTTGGTTATCAGCCAGTACCATGCGAATTTTTTGCCAGTCATTGTAAAAATATTCTTCCAGCAATGGTAGTATCTTATTTCGCATAATCCGTTTGAATCTTTCAAATGCCAGAGCTTCGTCTTCTTTTGCCTGCACAACAGGGATAAAAAAAGCATGCCCCAGCATATGTTCTCTATCGTATAAAACCTGGATGCGATCGTTAAGCGTCTGCAATAGACGAGGCAGATCAATACCTTTAATGACAGTATCTTTCAGAACAGTAATATCTGGCAGCATCGCTTCAAAATCAAATCTGCGACGTAGTGCAGTATCAAGTGCAGTAAGCGAATGATCAGCAGTGTTCATGGTACCAATTAAATAAAGGTTATTCGGTACACTAAATGGAGTGGAAGAGTATGGCAGCAATACGCTAAGCGATTCTGGCTCACCAGCCCGTTTAGATGGCTCAATAAGGGTAATTAGTTCACCAAAAATTTTTGAAATATTACCCCGATTTATTTCATCAATAATGAGAACATAGTTTTCCTTTTTTTCTGAAGCTACGCTCTGAGTATTCAGAGGCAGATAACGTTGATTAATTAAATAGTTAAGGATACTGCGTACATAAGATGGATTATGTACTTTTGCTCGTGGATCCTGATAAACTTGCCGAATATCCTTCAAATAGGCATTGTAACCCTGTCCTAAATCCTCTTTTTTCGATTGTGACGGGAAAATTCCAAAGTTGGTTTGACTTTTATACGTCAGCTGGAAGGCCTTACCCTGTTGTGTTTCCAGCGTGATATTTTCACCTTCAGATAAACGTTCTTGTAGGCGAGTAAGTGCGCTATCCAACATTTCCTGCGCACCAGCATGACCAAAGGCGGCATCCTCGCATATCTGTTTAAAAATACCTGCCTTTATTTCGTATTTTACATTACCGTCATCAGTAGTCTCAGCTCTTAAACCTTCAATAAACTCTTCATAACCAAAGCTCTGATGAAAGGTGATAAAACGCACTCGATTATCTTTGATAAGCTGATCATAAATCTTTTTCAACTCGCGACGTTTTTCACTCTCATCCTTACCCTCCTGCAGGGAGTAAGCGATCGGATCACAAATTTGTACAGCAAGCTCAATAGTACGATATGTTTTACCTGTACCTGGCGGGCCATAGAGAATTGTGTTTTTAGGCAATGGCGAACTTATAACATCATCTTCTTGCTCATTTTCTTGTAAAGCACTTTCGCTTCCAACTAAACCGATAGCATTTTTATCCTGAATTTCATACGCATAGAGATGCCAAAGTGACATATTCAGCTCAATAGGGTCGATATCATCACCCAGCGCACGATTTAGCGTTTCTTTAAGATCAACATTGCGAGCCAGCCACTCCCGTTCTCCGGAAAGACCTAGCTGGAAATGGTTGTTGCAATAATTGTAGCAACTAAAAAAATTATTAACATTCACGACACTGCTAATTTTTGATGGGTATATTGCTGCAAAAGCACGATTACAAAGAGCCCTATATACCTTATTTAATACTCCGTCCGCTTTAAGTTTGATAAGGCGTTCAATGACCCGATTATAATTTTCTTGTGTACACTCTTCTGCTATCTGACGGGTGAGCGTTAGAAGGTCTTTTTGTGCATTTTCAAATTCAACCAATGACATCCCTCCTTGCATCAGGCTGGAGACACCATTGTCACGTTCATACCATACCTGCCGAATCGTGGCTTCAGAAAAGTTTGGTTTTTCGGCCTGAATCTGTTCTACAAGCTGGCGGTAGTGTTTGCCCCAAACTGAATTGTATTGATTATTTTTTTCAATTTGAGCACGAAAGAAGGGGGCTAATGCTGATGAATCCTGAACCATCTCTTAATCCAATATGTAGGGGGGAGGGAAATTGGGATAGCCTTATCTTATCGGATTAATCTCAAAAATGTTAAATTTTGTGATAAAAAAATAACTTTCATCCTGAAATTACCTTCTGCCCTGGAACCACCACATTTATCTGATGACTTAACTGCAAAACGCATGATGTTGATGGCTCTCAGAGAAGGCTATAGCATTCTTTCATACGTAAAATCGCTACTCGTTTTTCAACCTGTGTGAGGTTTCTAGTTGCATAGGGAATCAACTGTTTTTAGGTAAACATCGTTTCCAGTAAATGGATATGCCGAAATTCAGAGGGTTCCAGTAACGACGTTATTGAAAGCAAACATACGACATTCATTTTGCTGATAACGCTGACGGATAGTGCTTCGCCACAATGTCATTCATCTTATCCACCAGATCCAGTCGCTTGAATGTGATGTGTCCACTGCCTTTCTGAAAGTAGCGAATAGTGAACAACTCATCTTCGAAAATCTGCTGATGCGGATTATCGCGCACAAAATCCATAAACCGGATGGAGACATCATGGCGGTTATCAGGAATGGCCTTCCCATCCAGCAGATAGAACATCCGTTCCAGATCGGCAAGCTGATCTCCTCGCCAGCCCCAGTGCAGGCTGTAACCCCATCGGTCATGCTTCACCAGATTGTTAACGATAATCTTCTTACCGAAATAACAGGGATTATTGGTTTTGTAATCCCAGCTCAATCCCTTAAATACATTGATAATCCCACGTTCGAAAACGTCCTGCTTATTGTGGTGGAGTTGTTCAAAGGTACTCAGGATGTTGGCTTCGCTAATCGCCGGGAGATCGCCCTCCTCCAGGTTCTTTGCCCACTGACTGCGGGCTTCGGCATCCATCAGAGTCAACATCCCGGACTTCAGCATGAGATCGCGCCAGATGCTGCGATCGATATTGCGGGTGATCGCCGACATCGCTTTGTCGGTTGGTTGCATCAACCAGCAGTCAAAGGCATATCCATTACGCATTCCCCAGGTTCCAGCCACATCACCGCCAATACTGGATGTCAGACTGGAGATATCATCCAGTTTTTGGATTAGCGTCGCTATCAGCTTCAGTGCGCTATCACGTCCTGTGACGATACGCTCAATATTGGTCGAGCGAATTATCTCGTTGTGATCGGTTAAGACTTCAGCTTCTGTTTGCATAATCTTTCATCCGTAAAAAAATACACTCGCCGTTAGTAGCAGACGGATTATCCACTGGTGAAAGATTGGGTAAATAATGAGATTGAAAATCGGGAAGGTGACTCGCAATAAATTATCTGATCACCTACGGATGGGCGATGGGCATATAAAGTAGCCTCCTGACTCAAGCGGTGAATGCTGAGTAAGTTGCACTAACAATCTGATGCTGAATCCCCTCCTCGCCGTCATACAAATCTGAAAAACCAAACAACTTCCGGTAAAATCCCGGCAAAAGCCGACGTTAAAAACACATTCAAAGGATAAAAAATGACCAGTCTTCAACAACGTGCAGAGCTTCATCGTCAAATCTGGCAAATTGCTAACGATGTCAGGGGTTCGGTCGATGGATGGGATTTTAAGCAATACGTTCTGGGCGCACTTTTCTACCGTTTTATCAGCGAAAATTTTTCCAGCTATATTGAAGCCGGTGATGACAGTATCTGTTATGCGAAACTGGATGACAGCGTAATTACTGATGACATTAAAGACGATGCCATCAAAACTAAAGGCTACTTCATCTACCCCAGTCAGCTTTTCTGCAACGTAGCTGCGAAAGCAAATACCAATGACAGACTGAATGCAGATTTAAACAGTATCTTCGTTGCTATCGAAAGCTCTGCTTACGGTTACCCTTCAGAAGCTGACATCAAAGGTTTGTTTGCTGATTTCGATACCACCAGTAACCGCCTGGGTAACACCGTTAAGGATAAAAATGCCCGCCTGGCTGCGGTTCTGAAAGGGGTTGAAGGGTTAAACCTTGGTGAATTCAACGAACATCAGATTGACCTGTTCGGTGATGCCTATGAGTTCCTGATTTCTAACTATGCGGCGAATGCCGGTAAGTCAGGCGGTGAGTTCTTTACACCGCAGCACGTCTCCAAGCTGATTGCACAACTGGCTATGCACGGGCAGACCAACGTTAACAAAATCTACGACCCGGCAGCGGGTTCCGGCTCACTGTTGTTGCAGGCTAAAAAGCAGTTTGATAACCATATCATTGAAGAAGGCTTTTTCGGACAGGAAATCAACCATACGACCTATAACCTGGCACGTATGAACATGTTTTTGCACAACATCAACTACGACAAGTTTGATATCAAGCTGGGCAATACGCTGACTGAGCCGCACTTCAGAGATGAAAAACCGTTTGATGCCATCGTTTCTAACCCGCCGTATTCGGTGAAATGGATTGGCAGCGATGACCCGACGCTGATTAACGATGAGCGTTTTGCCCCGGCTGGCGTTCTGGCCCCCAAATCCAAAGCTGACTTTGCGTTTGTATTACATGCGCTGAACTATCTTTCTGCCAAAGGTCGTGCTGCGATTGTCTGCTTCCCGGGCATTTTTTACCGTGGCGGCGCGGAGCAGAAAATCCGTCAGTATCTGGTTGACAATAACTATGTCGAAACCGTGATTTCACTGGCACCGAACCTGTTCTTTGGCACCACCATTGCCGTAAATATTCTGGTGCTGTCTAAACATAAAACGGATACCAAAGTTCAGTTTATTGATGCCAGCGAACTATTCAAAAAAGAGACCAACAACAATATCCTGACCGATGCCCATATCGAACAGATTATGCAGGTATTTGCCAGCAAGGAAGATGTTGCTCATCTGGCGAAATCTGTCGCGTTTGAGACCGTTGTCGCTAATGACTATAACCTGTCGGTGAGCTGCTATGTAGAAGCGAAAGATAACCGCGAAATTATCAATATTGCTGAGCTAAATGCAGAGCTTAAAACTACGGTTAGCAAAATCGACCAGTTGCGTAAAGATATTGATGCGATTGTGGCTGAAATTGAAGGCTGCGAGGTGCAAAAATGAGCGAGTTAAGTTATCTGGGAAAATTGCTGGATGGGGTTGAGGTTGAGTGGAAGATGTTGGGAGAAGTTATCCATTCCTTAAAAACGGGATTGAACCCACGCCAAAATTTTAGCTTAAATACATTAGATGCCCAAGGATATTACGTAACTGTTCGTGAGATCCAGAATGGCAAAGTTGTCTTTCTTGATAAAACAGACAGAGTAAATGATAGAGCATTAAAAATAATAAATGGTCGTTCTAATTTAGAAGCTGGAGATATATTGTTCTCCGGAACCGGCACGGTTGGACGCATCGCGGTAATTGAAGAAAATCCTATAAATTGGAATATCAAAGAAGGCGTTTACACTATCAAACCAATTAAGGAAAAAATTGCGCCTAGATTTTTATCGTATTTATTACAATCAAGTAAAATAGTTAAAGACTATAGCAAAAAAATTGTCGGCAACCCGGTAATTAGTCTACCAATGGGCGACCTAAAAAAGCTCTTAATCCCCATCCCCTGCCCGGATAATCCGGAGAAATCCCTTGCCATCCAGTCTGAAATCGTTCGGATTCTGGATAAATTTACTGCACTTACCGCTGAGCTTACCGCTGAGCTTAACATGCGTAAAAAACAGTACAACTACTATCGTGACCAGTTGTTGAGTTTTAAAGAGGGTGAGGTTGAGTGGAAGACTTTGGGGGAAGTGGCTGTTATAGGAACAGGTAACCATGATACGCAAGATGCTATAGAACATGGCAAATATATTTTTTATGCACGTGGACGTGAGCCATTAAAGTTAAATGTATTTGATTTTGATGAAACAGCAATCATTACAGCTGGAGATGGTGCCGGGGTGGGGAAGGTATTTCATTACGCTAAAGGTAAATATGCTTTGCATCAGAGAGCATATCGTATTGTCCCAAATGCATTTATGAATCCGCGATTTGTATATCACTATATAACAGCATATTTTTTTACCTATATTCAAAAAGCATCAGTAAGTTCATCGGTTACCTCACTTCGTCGACCAATGTTTTTAAAATTCCCAATACCTGTACCACCTTCAGAAGAACAAGCTCGCATTGTCGAAATACTCGATAAATTCGACACCCTGACCAACTCCATCACTGAAGGTCTCCCGCGTGAAATCGAGTTGCGCCAGAAACAATACGAATACTACCGTGATTTACTGTTCAGTTTCCCGAAACCTGAAACTGTCAGTAATTAATTGACCATTGCTACCGATCGGGCCACCTTAACACCCGGTCAGTATATAGACTATTTTTTACGCGCCGGAAGTCACTCTTAACGCCCTTCCGGCTCTTGCCAGGCGGCACAAAGGATGCGCTATGACTCATCAAACACACACCATTGCTGAATCCAATAACTTTATCGTCCTTGATAAGTACATCAAAGCTGAGCAAACAAGCGACAGCTACCAGAGCGAATCGGACCTGGAACGTGAACTGATTCAGGACCTGCGGAATCAGGGTTATGAATTTATTTCCGTAAAATCACAGTCGGCAATGCTGTCTAATGTTCGGGAACAGCTTCAGAGCCTCAATGGTGTGGTGTTTAATGACAGCGAGTGGCGGCGCTTCACGGAGCAGTATCTGGACAACCCCAGCGATGGTATTCTGGATAAAACCCGTAAAATCCATATCGACTATATCTGCGACTTTATTTTTGACGACGGGCGACTTGAGAACATCTATTTGATAGATAAAAAGAATCTCATGCGCAATAAGGTGCAGATTATCCAGCAGTTTGAACAGACGGGTTCTCATGCTAACCGTTATGACGTCACGATCCTGGTTAATGGTTTACCGCTGGTGCAAATCGAACTAAAAAAACGCGGGGTGGCGATTCGTGAAGCGTTCAACCAGATACATCGTTACAGTAAAGAGAGTTTTAACAGCGAAAATTCCCTGTTTAAGTATCTGCAACTGTTTGTCATTTCTAACGGCACCGATACCCGTTATTTTGCCAACACGACAAAGCGCGATAAAAACAGTTTTGACTTCACCATGAATTGGGCGAAATCAGACAACACGCTGATTAAAGACCTCAAAGACTTTACCGCTACCTTTTTCCAGAAACATACTCTGCTGAATGTTCTGGTGAACTACAGCGTTTTTGACAGTAGTCAGACGCTACTGGTGATGCGACCGTACCAGATTGCAGCTACCGAACGAATTTTATGGAAAATCAACAGCTCCTATAAAGCGAAAAACTGGTCTAACCCCGAAAGCGGTGGCTTTATCTGGCACACCACTGGTTCCGGTAAAACACTGACCAGCTTTAAAGCCGCGCGTCTGGCAACAGAGCTGGACTTTATTGATAAAGTCTTCTTTGTGGTCGACAGGAAAGACCTCGATTACCAGACCATGAAGGAATATCAGCGTTTTTCGCCAGACAGCGTCAACGGCTCGGAAAATACCGCAGGCCTTAAACGAAATCTGGATAAGGACGATAACAAAATTATCGTCACTACTATTCAGAAACTCAATAACCTGATGAAAGCAGAAAGCGACCTGCCTGTATATAATCAGCAAGTGGTGTTTATATTTGATGAATGCCACCGCAGCCAGTTTGGAGAAGCGCAGAAAAACCTGAAGAAGAAATTCAAACGCTATTATCAGTTTGGTTTTACCGGCACCCCTATTTTCCCGGAAAACGCCTTAGGCTCAGAAACAACCGCCAGCGTATTTGGTCGTGAATTGCATTCGTATGTAATTACCGATGCGATTCGTGACGAAAAAGTGCTCAAATTCAAGGTGGACTACAACGATGTGCGACCACAGTTTAAGTCTTTAGAGACAGAAACTGACGAGAAAAAACTAAGTGCGGCTGAAAATCAGCAGGCATTTCTTCATCCCATGCGTATTCAGGAAATCACGCAATATATTCTGAATAATTTCCGCCAGAAAACCCACCGTACCTTCCCTGGCTCAAAAGGTTTTAATGCTATGTTGGCAGTGAGCAGCGTGGATGCCGCGAAAGCCTATTATGCGACGTTTAAACGGTTACAAGAAGAAGCCGCTAATAAATCGGCTACCTATAAACCGCTGCGTATTGCGACAATCTTCTCCTTTACCGCCAATGAAGAACAAAATGCCATTGGTGAAATTTCTGATGAAACTTTTGATACCAGCGCAATGGACAGCAGTGCTAAAGAGTTTCTTGATGCTGCAATTCGTGAGTATAACAGCTATTTTAAAACTAACTTCAGCACCGACAGTAACGGTTTTCAGAACTACTATCGTGATTTAGCCCAACGGGTTAAAAATCAGGATATCGATCTATTAATTGTCGTGGGGATGTTTTTAACCGGCTTCGACGCTCCAACATTGAACACGCTATTCGTCGATAAAAACTTGCGTTTTCACGGCCTGATGCAGGCATTTTCCCGCACCAACCGCATTTATGACGCTACTAAAACCTTCGGTAATATCGTCACTTTCCGCGATCTGGAACGCTCAACCATCGATGCCATAACGTTGTTTGGTGACAAAAACACCAAAAATGTGGTGTTAGAAAAGAGTTATGCAGAGTATATGGAAGGCTTTACAGATGCTGCCACTGGTGAAGCTAAACGCGGCTTTATGGCAGTAGTTTCAGAACTGGAACAACGGTTCCCTGACCCTGCCAGTATTGAAAGTGAAAAAGAGAAGAAAGACTTCGTTAAACTGTTTGGTGAATACCTGCGTGCCGAGAACATCCTGCAAAACTATGATGAATTTGCCACGCTGAAAGCCCTGCAACAAATCGATCTTAGCGATCCTGTTGCAGTAGAAAAATTCAAAGCAGAACATTATGTGGATGATGAAAAGCTCGCTGAATTGCAAACGATTCGTCTCCCTGCTGATCGCAAGATTCAGGATTATCGTTCTGCCTATAACGATATTCGCGACTGGCAGCGCCGTGAGAAAGAAGCTGAGAAAAAAGAGAAATCAACCACTGACTGGGATGACGTAGTTTTTGAGGTCGATTTGCTGAAGTCTCAGGAAATAAACCTGGATTATATCCTTGGACTGATTTTCGAACACAACAGACAAAATAAAGGTAAGGGCGAAATGATCGAAGAGGTCAAACGCTTAATTCGTTCAAGCCTGGGGAACCGTGCTAAAGAAGGATTGGTGGTCGATTTTATTCAGCAAACGAACCTGGATGATTTACCAGATAAAGCCAGTATCATTGAGGCATTCTTTACGTTTGCTCAACGCGAACAGCAACGTGAAGCAGAAGCATTGATAAAAGAAGAAAATCTCAATGAAGAAGCAGCAAAACGCTATATTCGCACGTCTTTAAAACGCGAATACGCCACCGAAAATGGCACAGAATTAAACGAAACATTACCAAAACTTAGTCCGTTGAATCCGCAATATAAAACGAAAAAACAGGCAGTTTTCCAGAAAATCGTCTCGTTTATTGAGAAGTTTAAAGGCGTAGGCGGGCAGATATAATGTATTAATCCGAACCTGATCTGGCAGATAGCTGTCAGATCAGGACTGAGCTAATACAAATTAATATCGAACCGAAAATACCAACGCCTGTACCAACATTTTTCGTTTGCGATGGGTTGAAATTGGTTGGCTCTGAGAGAGTTAAAATAGCGAGAAAGATAGGTAACTAATGGATCCCAGACACAAAAAAAGCCGCCCTTGAGCGACTCGATTTGCATACGATGTGGTGCGAAGGCCGGACTCGAACATACAACTTAACCTAATGATTTAAAATAGTTAATAATAAACATCGAAATCTTATACCAACGCAGATACCAACACGAAAATTCATTGATTTTCGGCATCGAACCAGGACAAAGTTGACTGAGTTGTATTAACTCAGATTTGACCTGACAAAGCTATGGCACAGATCTAAACCTAATCTAACAGACAGCTCAGTGCCAAGAGCGGACACTAGCGATTGTACTTTGCATTAATACCACTGCGAGGCAGTTTTTTTGCTCCCTTTTTGCGAGTATTCGGTAAAACGCCTATTATGCATGAACCATGCACTCTGACGCCCAGCTGCACTGTGCTGAACTGGGCGTTACCGATATAATGGCTGGCGAAATTCATTCATCAAAAGGAACTAAAATGGCTGACCGGGTGATATTGCAGCGTGAGTTTTCTGAGCTTATGAACGGGCTGCACGGAAGCATCTTAAAATATGCTATTGACCGAGCCGAACACCATCAATGTGAGGTTTATCTGTGCGTGAACAACAAATCACACTGTGATCAAATACTAGAACGCATCTTTGAAAAAAGAGTTGTTAATAAACTTAAGTCAAATCAGGTTATCTCCGTTAACGGACGGAAATTGAGCTTATATTCGCCCCTGACCCTGAATAAGAGTTATCTGCCGGAAGCGGTGTATTTATTGATGTTCCCAGGCCCTGAACTGCTTAAATCTGTTGAATATCAGGCGAGCCTCAACCCCGTTCATGAAATTATCGTGTTTACTGAATCAGACGGGCATACGGAGGCTACGGATAACTGGATGTCGGAACATGAGGTGCGCATGCTGGGAATCAAAAAAACAGTCTAATACAAGCAGCCAGCAGGAGGTTTTTTACATCTGTTTTCGAGCATATCTTTCGGCGGGTCGTTGACAATCCGGGTCGCAGTGTAGGCTTCCAACGACTAACCAAACAATAAAATTCCACCTCTCCCTCCCGAGGACTTGACCTGCTCCCTGTCGGTTAACACACGGGAAGGTGAGTAGAGCATTATCAATGTCGATGACAGTTGCGAACGTCTGCTCCTCGCTCACTGCGGACCTCCAGCTAAGTTCGCCATGTCATAACAGGAAAGCCCATTATTGTACTGACCCCAGAAAGTTGGACAGTTAAACACGAGGCATATAGGTCTGATTCCGATATTCAATTGGAGTCAGACCTTTTAATTTCAGGC
>ENA-OWOC01000372-OWOC01000372.1-gut-metagenome-genome-assembly--contig:-NODE-372-length-11701-cov-7.444339_pt1 | contig 11701 bp, 12 predicted proteins | sample MGYA00248245_ERZ651791 | MGnify/ENA primary metagenome ERZ651791 (study PRJEB26908, sample SAMEA4031703) | gut metagenome | biome: gut; feature: normal infant; material: stool | place: China | collected 2015...
GGCAATGGCCAAGGCTTTTGGATTTAACCAACAGGCGGCCTATGAGATGTCCACAACGCTGACTGGGCTGGCCGGAGATGTGGCATCTTTTTACAATATCAGTCAGGATGAGGCCTACACCAAGCTGAAATCCGTATTTACCGGTGAGACAGAAAGCCTGAAGGATCTGGGTGTGGTTATGACCCAGGCAGCTCTGGATCAGTATGCGCTGGCCAATGGATATGGGAAGACAACCCAGGCCATGAGCGAGGCAGAAAAGGTTGCCCTGCGCTACAAATTTGTTCAGGATCAACTATCCCTGGCTTCCGGTGATTTTATCCGGACGTCGGATTCCTGGGCCAATCAGGTACGGGTTCTGAAGCTCCAGTTTGATTCCCTTAAGGCTACCATTGGCCAGGGGCTTATCAATGTCCTTACTCCGGTAATTCAGGTAATTAATGCGATTATCAGTAAGCTCATGAGTCTGGCAAATGCCTTTAAGGCCTTTACTGAATTGATTACCGGCAAAAAAGGCTCCGGCGGGGGCGCTTCAGTAGCGGCAGCCGGTATGGAAGCGGTGGCCTCTTCGGCGGATCAGGCAGGGAGTGCGATGGGAGGCGCCGGCGGAGCTGCTAAAAAGGCCGCTAAGGATCTGAAGACGGTCACCACAGGGATTGATGAGCTAAATATCATTGATCAGGGAACGGATTCCGGGTCTGGCGGATCCGGAGGCAGTGCTGGCGGAGGGTACAGCGCAGATCAGTTCGACATGGGGACCCTGCCGGAAGAGGCAGGGAAAACCAATGTGGTACTGGATAGTATCCTGGCAAAGATGAAAGAGCTGGCCGGGATCTTTAAGGAAGGATTTTCTTCTGGTCTTGGCGATACGGCGGTATTCGACAGCATTGAAGAGTCGATCCAAGGGATTAAAAGCAGTCTGGCTGGCATTTTTACAGATCCGGCGGTAGTAAAGGCAGCGGATCAGCTGGCGGTTTCCATTGCCTACAGTATGGGCCAGATTTCCGGCTCTATGGCTTCCATCGGGGCCTCACTGGCGGATAACCTGCTGAGCGGGGTTGACCGATACCTGGCACAAAACGGCGGCCGGATTACAGACTACTTGGTGTCCATGTTTGACATCGGATCCAAGGTGGCACAGATTGCGGGAAACTTCTCTAAGGCACTGGCAACTATTTTCGGTGCATTCCGCAGTGATAGCGCAAAACAAATTACAGCGGATTTGATCGGGATTTTTTCTGCTGCCTTTATGGGGATTACAGAGCTTTGCGCTTCCTTTACAACGGATATCCTGAATCTGTTTACGGGCCCATTTGTGGACAATGCGGATCTGATTCGATCTACCTTGGAGGAAACCTTTGGTGCGGTTGAACCTGCGTTGTCCAGTATTAAGGAGCTGGTCGGGGAGGTATTCTCCGGTATTGTGGAGATGTATAACAGTCATCTCTCTCCTATGCTGGCAGCCTTCCGGGATGGCTTTTCCGAGATTGCGGCTGTCCTTTTGGAGCTCTATAATACTTATTTCCTGCCGGTAATTCAGAACCTGTCTGCTCAGTTGGCGGCTCTTAATGCGCAGTATCTGAGCCCGGTAATTGACAAATTCCTGGAATTTGGAGGAAAAGTAGCAGACACCATTACCGTACTGTGGACAACGGTACTGCAGCCATTTATCACATGGTTTCTGGAAACAGCGTCGCCGGTTATTGCTGAATTTGCCCAAGGTGCTATTGATAAATTCTTTACCTTATTTTCCGGTATCACTGAGGTAGTAGGGTATATTTTAGAAGCGTTAAACGGCCTGATTACCTTTATTGTCGGAGTATTCACGGGTAACTGGCAGATGGCCTGGGAAGGGATTAGGGATTTCTTTAGCGGAATTTGGGAATCCATCAAATCCATTGTGGCCGGTGCAATTAATAACATAAAGTCTGTAATCACAGCAGCCTGGAATTTGCTTAAGGCTCTTACCACTACCGTTTGGACCGCCATAAAAACAGTCCTGTCCGGAATTTGGGAGACTCTGAAGACGTTGGCCACAACGCTGTTTGAGGCGATTAAGACAGCGATCAGTACCGCGTGGGAAGCAGTCCAGGCCTCAACATCCGCCATCTGGGACGGAATTAAAAATACACTGGGTAATTTGTGGGAGACTCTTAAAACCACAGCTTCCAGTACCTTCACCTCCATCAAAGACGCTATTGTCGGGGCCTGGACTACAGTTAAGGACCAGACAAAGCAGATTTGGGATGGAATCTGGTCAGTCATCAAGGGGGTAATCAACAGCATTATTGGCGGAGTGGAGAGTATGGTGAATCGGGTAATCGACGGTATAAACGCTATGATCGAGGCCGTAAATGATGTAGCGGATCATGTGCCCGGTGTATCCGATGAACTGATTCCCAAGATAAAAACAATTCGGCTTCCTAGGCTGGCCCAGGGAGGTTTTGTCAAGGCCAATACGCCTCAGCTTGCTATGATCGGTGATAACCGGCATTATGGCGAGATTGTGGCGCCCGAGGACAAAATGCAGGAGATGGTAGACCGTGCGGTAACAATGGCTACAGAGAACAGCCGCCAGGGGATGAGCGAATTTTACCTGGAAACGATGGTGGAGCTGCTGCGCCGGATTATTGAACTGATCGAGAACATGGATTTGACGGTGAACATTGACCTTCGTGAGGTCAAAAAGAAACTAACGGATTTGGAAAAGCGGACTGGTTACACACTGAGAACAACTTAAGGAGGGGATCAATTTGCCTGGCTGTATTTATATCAATGGCAGGGAGTACCCGGCGTACGACCGAGGACCTGGTCTGACGATTGCAACGAATGTGAGCTCGGGAAAGAACGCGCAGGGAGAATTCGTAGGGCAGAGGGTAGGGCGAGATCAGGACAAGATTGACGGCCTTCAGTGGACGTTCCTGGATGCCGCTACCTGGAGCAGCATCCTGAAAGAGTTTGAGGAATTTGTAGTGACAGTAAAATTCCCGGATATGAAAAACAATACTTGGAAAACAGAGCGGATGTACCCGGGAAACCGAACCGCGAAGATCTGGGAGATCGACCCGGAGACCGGACTTCCCACTATGTACAAAGATTGTAAGGTAAATCTGATTGACTGCGGGGAGATGGAATAATGCAGGCTGCCAGCAATGCTTATAAGGAATTAATGAGAAGAAAGTGGAGGAATCCTCTGTCCTATGTGAGAGTGACGATTGGTTTGATTAACCAACAAGCCCAGGCCAGCGGGTATATTCCGGAGACAGAGAATTATACCTACTTTTCAAATCTGATCCGCCCGATGGACAACTACCAAGTGACGGAGCTGTATGCAACGTGTGAACAGGATTATACGCCGACAGACGGCAGCGTGTATTTTCTGCCTCGTAATGTTTCCGATGTAGTCTTAAATCAGGGAATTGTAACGGAGGAGCTTCTGGGAACCATTGAGATTCGTTTTCCTGTTGCATATGATATTAAAGGTCTGACGATCGAATTTGGCAAAGCCTACCCAGTGGACTTTAAAATCGAATCGGATCACAATACTGTAGAAATCACAGGGAATCGGAATGGACATTTTATAACAGAGGAGATCTTCGATGGAGCGACATTCCTTCGGTTTACGCCTTCCAACCTGGTAAACGGACAAGGGCGATTTCGGATCCAGACCATTACTATGGGAATAGGGATCTACTTTGATAACAGGAAAATTAAAAGCGCTACGAAAAAGGAGTATATCAGCCCAATTACGGAGGAACTTCCTACGATTGACTTTGACCTGACGGTTAGCAATCAGGATCGAGCCTTTGATATCGAAAATGAAGAGTCTACAGTCAATTTTTTAGAAGTAGGACAGAAGATCGAGGTTCTTTATGGCCAGGCTTTGGACGATGGCAGCATCGAGTGGATGCCGGGGACGGTTCTTTATTTGAAGGAATGGGGAGCGGATGATGAAGAGATGGATTTTTCCGCCACGGATCGATTCGATGGAATGGACGGCACTTATTACCGCGGCCGGTATGAGAAGGATGGGGTCAGCCTGTATGAGCTGGCAGTGGATGTCCTGGAGGATGCAGGGATCGATCCGCGGGAATATTGGATCGATCCATACCTGAAAGATGTAATGATTCATAATCCGGTTCCGGCGGTTTCTCATAAGGAGGCCTTGCAGCTGATTGCGAATGCCGGACGTTGTATTTTGTATCAGGACCGGAGCGGGAACATCTTTTTAAAGTCCAGCTTTATTCCAGAGATGACTCCATCATCGGATAATGAGACATATTTCAGCCATGCCGGGAACGTCCTGGATCAGGCGGGAAGGATGTCTTACGGTTTGGCATCAAGGGACTATGCCGATGTGCGGCCAAGCCAGTATTTCCTTCCACGGGAACAGGAGGGGAAGGAGTATCTGGATACCGGTTATGTGTCGGAGGCAGTAGCAGGAGAGGACGGCAACTTTTCGAAGAATCCGACCCTGACCATTACGCTGGAGGCAGCGTTTAAGTGTTTTGGATTAACCTTGGAATTTGGCCGGAACCATCCGGAAAGTATGATCTTTCATGCCTATTATAATGGGGAACTGACAGAGGATTATGAGGTAAATGGGCTCACAGAGATCACCGTTATTTCCCATGAATTCCCGGAATTTGACTGCCTGATTTTGGAGTTCACCAGGGGGCAGCCAAATAACAGGGTGGTTTTGAACCGAATTACTTTTGGAGACAGCACGGATTATTCATTGGAGTACGGCAACGAATTGACGAAAACACCGAAAGGGACACAGCTGGCAAAGGTCCGGGAACTGCAGGTGGTCCGGACTTTATACGGACCCAGCAGCGAGGAGGCAATGGAACTGGTAAAAGAAATAGTCAACGTGACAGAGGAGAACAGTTGGCATACCTTTTATTTTTCCAATGCCTCTTATGAGCTGGCTGCCGCGATTACAAATCCCCAGGAAGGGCAGAGCGTCAAAATCGTCGAGAATAGTAATTACTATGCCACAGTAGAACTTACAGGCGTATCCGGAGAGGTTGAAGTAGCTATTTCCGGTAAAGAGTATGTGGTTACAAAATCGAAGGTCAGCCGGCAGCTGAATACAACGGGATCCATGGAAACCTGGGAAAATCCGCTGGTATCTGGTATTAGCCATGGAAATGACTTGGCTGAATGGATCGGGGATTACATGAGAGCGGATCGAGAGTATGATCTTTCGTACAGGGGAGAACCCAGGATTGACGCAAATGATATTGCATTTCTGGAAAATAAGTATGTACCGGATTTGTTAATCCGGATCTATGAACATACGCTGAAATTTAACGGGGCGTTTTCCGGAACAATCAAGGCAAGGAGGGACATGAGCAATGTGGCAGCAGCCAAAAACAGACTGGAAGGCTGAAGATTTTTTTAATGTGGAAGATTACAACCGCATAAAGGGAAACTTAAATGAGATCCGGGCACTGGCATTGACCTTGTGGCCCGATTTTGAATTTGAGGAAATGGGAGCAGATAAAACCTATCAGGACTATGGCTTTTACGCAGACGAGATTAACCGATTTGAAGCGAATGTGGAACATATCTGCGCAGGAACCTTTCCGTTCCCGGTGGGAGAACAGCAGACGTTTTATGAGAACCAGCCCTTTATTGACTGGCAGGAACTAAACCGGATCGAGGAGGCTTGCCGGTTGATTTACAGCAATATATGCAGCAGAGAGGCGGGCCGAAAAACCCTGGCCTTTATTTTGAATGGAGGTGCTTTTTAGATGGCCTTAAAAGAGGATTACAAGGACGCCATGTTCGATGGACAGAGGCGTTACCGACTGATTCAAAACGAGGATGGAACTTACAGCCTTCCGGATGAAACGAGCTATACGCAGGAAGGGGATAAGTTCGGGGCCAATGATATCAATGCGACGAATAAAGCAGTGAACCGGATGAATCATGTTACTACTGTCACTCTTACAGCCGCTGGGTGGACTGGAAGTTCTGCTCCATACAGCCAGACAGTAGCGGTGGAAGGTATGACGGCAGACTGTAATCCGCTTATGGTTAGTTTGCTGGCCGACGGGGCAAATGAGGCGACCCAGAAGGCATACAATAAGGCATTTGGGATTGTGGCTTCTGGCACAGGCACGACAGGAAATGGGACGGTGACATTTAAAGTTTATAAAAAACCGGAGATTGACATTATTGTAGGCCTGAAAGGGGTGTAGGAAAAGCATGGGAAAGATATACATGACCGGGGGCGGCGGCAGCGCCGATCTGGACGTGGTTACCGCTGGGGCGGGAGACGTTTTGGCGGGGAAAGTGATTGTGGATAAGGACGGAAATCCGTTGACAGGGACAATGGCAAACCGTGGGGCGGTAAACCAATCATTGGCGATCAATGGCAGTTACACGATCCCACAGGGGTATCACAGTGGATCTGGTAAGGTAAGCCAGTCTGTACCCACCCAAGAAGCAAAAACCATCACGCCAGGGGCAAACCAACAGCAGGTAGCGGCTGGCCGATACTTGACAGGGGCGATTACAGTTCCCGGGTTTAGTATGCCAGCCGCGAATTTGATTAAAAAGGGAGCAGTCATCACGATCTACGGACGAAGTGTAACGGGTACCTTTGAAGGGTATGTGGCTACTGACACGGATCTGTATAATAACGGTTTAAATCCTGGAGGATTTCAAAACCCGTTTGCTTCCAACTACGGTATCGTGCTTGAATCAAACATGATTAACACAGACAATGGATCCACAAATTACTGTACTTTAAAAACAAATAGAAAATATAATTTTACTCCCTATTCCAGAATCAATATTGAATTTATGGCAACCCGTGGAACAAGCGGTTTCGCAGTTGGCTATACAACATCGGAAACCAATCCAATGAATTCGAATGATGTAACAGGTACAGAAAAAAATTGGAGTCTTAACAGCAGAGTAACAGTGAGTCAAGATATTAGTGCTTATCAGGGAGAAGCTTATGTGGTGATCAGTGATATTTTCGGGTACATTTACCGTGTTTGGTTCAGTTGAGCAGAAGAAAGGAATAAATATGTAATGGATAATGAGACCAGGGTAGAAATCGAACGCCTCCACGATGAGGACAAGCGTCAGAACCGGCGGATCGATCAGCTGGAAGAAAATATCAAGGTAATCCAGGAGCTGACCATATCGGTCCATACCCTGGCCCACGACATGAAGCAAATGTTAGATGAGCAGCGGGACCAGGGCGCGCGGCTGGACAAGCTGGAACAGGAACCGGCCAATACATGGAAAACGGTCAAGTCTACTCTGCTTACGGCGCTGATCGGCGCGGCGGCGGGAAGCCTGGTGACCGGGCTGGGGGTTTTGATAATGCAGGCGATGAGATAATAGGGTGATAATTGGGATGCTGAAGAGGCGTTCTTTTTATATGCAGCGATACTGGAGAGGAGGTGAAACAATGTTTCAGAATTGTGTGTTTAAGGTAGATGTGAACACCCGGAAATGGATCAAGGCGGCTACCGTCCGGGCGGTCAAGACGATGGCTCAGACCTTCGTGGCTACCATTGGGACCGCCGCCGTTATGGGCGACGTCAACTGGCAGATGGTAGCGTCTGCTTCGACGTTAGCCGGGATCCTGTCGGTGGCCACATCCATTGCCGGGATTCCGGAGGTAACTGCGGGCTAAAGGAGGTGATCCGATTATCTCCCGGGTCGGCCAGGGTTAGAGCCGGCAGAAACTAAAACAATATTTTTCAGTAGGAAGGAGATTAAATATGAATAAGAACATGGGAATGGGAAGAGACAAGAGAACCGAGCAGCAGAGAAAGAACGATGCAGCGCAGAAGGTAGTGAAAGGCAGTGCAGCAGATACCACCTTTGTAACCACCGGCCCGGCTACCGGGATCAGCGATTCCAGGGGCAAAGATGTGGCCGATAAAGGCGCGGTGTTTGAAGACGGCACAGTACAGGAATAGTGTTGCGATCTCGCAACAGCACTGGCCCCAGGATTGCTCCCAGGGCCTATTTTAATTGCGGGATAACCGCAGCTATGCTATAATGCGTATGTTACCGCCCCGATACTGGCAACAGGAAGGGGGTGTTCTTGTGAGTGAACTTATTTCGTTCTTAGTCGCTGTCGCGGCTGGTGTAGCCTGCCACTACATCATCAAATGGTTGAATGGCGATGAGTAACCGGTAACCGGCCTGCGGGCTTAAACCTTCCCGCTCCAAAATAGGAATAGAAAAGCCCCAGAGCTGCAACTCTGGGGCTTTTCGCGTGTTCTTGTGGAGCACTTATTTCGTTTGCCTACTGGCATTATAGCATATGCAGATTTTTTTTGCAAGATACGTAAACATGACTTTTTAACTGCCCATCAGGGTCTTTTTTTTATTGGAGGTAATCTATGACAGCACAAGACAGACGCAAAGCCGTAGCGGCAAAATATGCCACACTGATTGGCCGCAATCTTTACAGTCAGTCCTTACGGGATTACTGCTTTAGGCAGTACAAGGACGGCAATTACTACAGTGACTGCAGCAGCTCCATCTGCTACACCTACAAGGAGGCCGGCGAAAGCTTTGGTATACTCAATACTGCCGGCATTTACCAGTCCAGCAAGCTCACCACAGTAGATGTGCCCATTAGCGCTGGCGTTCCAGATGTCGCTGGCCTGAGAGTGGGAGATATGCTGGAGTTCGCCGGAACGGACTCTTCCAGGCCGCTAAAAATCGGTCACGTTGAGATGGTTTACAGCATTGAGGGAGACAGCGTAATTATCTGCGGGCATGGCTCCGGACGTCCATCTTATAAGGACATGACGGCATACTGCAAGCAGCGGTACAATTCCTGGGCCCCCGGAGGCTGGCGGAAGGAACTGGTGTGTGTCCGCAGATATATCCAGGATGATGTAGTTCCGGAGCCGGAGCCCAAACTTTCAGGCTGGCGGCAGGAGTCCAACGGCTGGCGCTTTTACCTGGGCAATACCGGGGATTGCGTCAAAAACGCCTGGTATCAAGATACAGACGGGAAGTGGTACTGGTTCCGCGGCGATGGCCTGATGGTACACGATACCTGGTATCGGTACGATGACGGCGATGGGCCCCGCTGGTACTATCTGGGATCCGACGGCGCAATGGTCAAGGGCCAGCAGACCATTGACGGCAAGTGGTACATCATGGACGAGGACGGCAAAATGCTTACCGAACCGGTAACTTTAACTCCAGATAAGGACGGTGCACTGCAGTACCCCGGCCTGGCGGAGTAAGTAAAAAACAGCGGGTCCTCCGGCATTCTCCCGGCGGCCCGCTCATATCTTAAAGAATTCATCATAATCTACATCAAAAAGTTCTTTCAGCAACCTAAGGTCACTGGCTTTAATATTGCGCTTTCCTGATTCGATGTTGGCCAAGGTACTTCTGGACATTATACTTCCCCTCAGCTGTAACTGCGCGACTACTGCAGTTTGGGTCATACCCTTAGACATGCGTATATCTTGAATATTTCGACCAATGGGTATATCTTGCAAAATCCACTGCATAGCGCCATACTCTCCAAATTGTCACCATCTAGTAACGTTTGTCTTGAGTATACCCATTTTTGGTGCTATGATTGTCACCAGATAGTAACAATCGTATTTAGGGTGATTATTATGGCGCGAAAACATAAGATAGACGAATTAGTCCGCAAGCTCTACCACTGCTCCGACGCCGACCTCATCCAGGAGTTCGAGCAGGCCCAGGCCGACATCGCCGCCGGCAGGTGCCAGGTTCCGGAGACAGCTCCGGGCGACTTTGACCGCCTCTGGGCCAAGTTGGTAGAGCAGGAAGAACAGAGAGAAAAAGCCAGGAAGAACATTTAAAATAAGGAGGGGGCGTTGCAAAATAGATGAGAAATCATCTATGGAGCAACGGCTCCCTTTTTATGTCAAAAAACAGAAAACGGACCCCGAAGAGCCCGTAATCTATGGTATAATTAGATATGATCAATAACCAAATATACCATAAAGATTATACCGAATTCGGCGAGCCTTATCAACTGGTTTTGCCATTAAATTTGGAAGGTTTGGTTCCTGATGATGATTCTGTCCGACTGCTGAGTCACGAACTGGAGGGATTGGATTACAGCTTGCTGTATCAGGCTTACTCTGCCAAAGGCAGAAATCCAGCGGTGGACCCCAAGACCATGTTCAAGATCCTTACCTATGCTTATTCCCAAAATATTTATTCATCCAGAAAGATTGAAACAGCATGCAGACGTGACATTAACTTTATGTGGCTGCTTGCCGGACAGAAAGCTCCCGACCACAGCACGATTGCCCGTTTCCGTACCGGCTTTCTGGCTGATGCCTGCGAAAATCTTTTTTATCAGATGGTCCGCCGTCTGGAGAAAAGCGGTGAGCTGTCAAAAGAAACCGTATTCATTGACGGGACGAAGTTGGAAGCCTGTGCCAACAAATATACCTTTGTCTGGAAGAAATCCGTAGGAAAATGGGAAGCAAAGATGTATGAGCGGATTCAGGAAGCAGTCCGTCTCCTGAACCAGGAGTATCTCTGTCAGTTCTGTGTTGGAGAGGAAACCCGTACCGGGGATCTGCAGGAAATCTGCCGGTTTCTGGAGGAGAAGTGCAAAGTGGACGGGACGCTTTTCGTCCATGGAAGAGGGAAACGAAAAAGCAGGAATCAAAGGTACCAGGAACTGTTCCGCCGATTTCTTGAGCGTCAGACGATCTATGATTGGCATACGGCCAGCTTCCAAGGACGGAATAATTACTGTAAAACGGATCCGGACGCTACCTTTATGCACATGAAAGATGACCATATGAGAAATGCCCAGCTGAAGCCGGGATATAATGTCCAGATCGCAGTAGACAGCGAATACATTGTGGCGACGGATATTTTCCAGGACCGGAACGATGTGTGGACTCTAGTGCCATTTCTCAAAGATATGGAAACGAAGCTGGGATTCCGTTATCCAAGCGTAACTGCGGATTCCGGGTATGAAAGTGAAGAGGTATATGAATACCTGAGCGGAGCCAAACAGAAGCCATACATCAAACCACAGACCTATGAGAAATGGAAAAAGAGGAGTTTTAAAAAGGATATCAGCAAACGCGAGAACATGAGATATGACGAGGCAGCTGATACCTACACCTGTCATGCGGAGAAAGAGCTGAGGGCGGTTTCTGTGAGAAAACAAAAAAGCAAAAGCGGCTACCAATCAGAAGTAACGGTATATGAATGTGAAGACTGCAGCGGCTGCCCGTATAAAGAGAAATGCACGAAGGCAAAAGGAAACAAGAAGCTGTACCTTTCGAAGAACTTTCTGAAAAAGCGTCAGGAGTCCTATGAAAACATCCGGAGCGAAAAAGGAATCCTGTACCGGATGAACCGTACGATTCAAGTAGAAGGAGCCTTTGGTGTATTGAAAAACGATTATGAATTTCAGAGATTTCTATTGAGGGGAAAAACCAGGGTAAAACTGGAGATTCTTTTGTTGAGTCTGGGATATAATCTGAATAAACTGCATGCCAAGATCCAAAATGGACGGACAGGGAGCCATCTGTTTGAAGTAAAAAGCGCATAGAAAACGCAGAAAACCGGGAGGGTTTATTAAAGTACGGCAAAAATCCGGCGTTCAACTCTGAAAACAGAGAAGCGCCGGATTTTTGACTGTAACGAGCGGAAGTGCCGCTCAATCATCTGTTATTGATGATTTTGCGACACTCCC
>ENA-OWOC01000373-OWOC01000373.1-gut-metagenome-genome-assembly--contig:-NODE-373-length-11668-cov-3.582348_pt1 | contig 11668 bp, 8 predicted proteins | sample MGYA00248245_ERZ651791 | MGnify/ENA primary metagenome ERZ651791 (study PRJEB26908, sample SAMEA4031703) | gut metagenome | biome: gut; feature: normal infant; material: stool | place: China | collected 2015 ...
CACGCCATGTCCGGTTCCATGATTATAGTTTAAGTTTCTGCGCCAGAATGGTTCTCTGGCTGCATAATCCAGAACCATGCCGCTGCATCCGGCAAGAAACTTTGCGTCAGCAAGACGCAGCATACTGCAGGCTACCATTGTAAAGTCTTCTTTCTGTTTTTCGTCAACCTCACCGATCGCCACCGTACGTGTGATATCTGTGGATCCATCATAATAATTTCCGCCGGTATCTGTCAAAAACAGTCCGCCTTCTTTCAATTCCACATTCGTCTCCGGTGTAGAAGAATAATGCACGATCGCCGCATGCTGTCCATAGGCACAGATCGGATCAAAGCTCGGCCAGAGATATCCTTCCTGCTCTTTTCTGAAGTTCTCCAGCTTCTCAGATGCGCTCAGCTCTGTAATCGTCTCTTTGCCAGCATGCTTCTTCAGCCAGTACATAAATTTTGTATGCGCCACGCCGTCTTTGATGTGACCTCTTCTGATATTCTCGATCTCAGCTGCATTTTTCACGCACTTCATCAGCACTTCCGGATTTTCTTCCTTTACAATACGGACAGCTTTCGGAATGTTGCGATACAATGCATAATTCACTCTCTGTGGATCCAGAAGAATTGAAGCCCCCTCCGGAAGAGATTTTACATCTTCATAGATTGCATTGTATGGATGCAGATGTACCTGGCACTCCTCAAAATGCTTTAAGATATTCTCATCAAACTTTCTTTCATCTGCATATAATTCCACAGAATCCATGGTGATCAGCGCATAAGAAAGCAGAAGCGGAAAATACTCCACATCCTGTCCGCGCACATTCAGCAGCCAGTCAATATCATCCAGGCTGGTCAGAAGATGATAGCCTGTATTTTCTTTCTCCATTCTCTCTCTGACTCGTTTCAGTTTCGATGCCGTAGATTCTCCTGTATAGGTCTCTTCCAGATAAAATGCCGGTTTTTCAGACAGCGCCGGTCTCTCTTCCCAGATCTCATCAATCAGATCACAGCCATAGTACACCTGTCCGTGCTTCTCTTTCGCGATCTCTTCGTACTGTTCTCCTTCTGTAATCCCGATGGTTCTTCCGTCAAATCCGATATTTTCAGATTCTCCCAGTACAGATTCAATATATTCTGCGATCGTCGGCACTCCCGGTTCTCCCATCTTCTGCAGACGGATCCCGCTTCCCTGAAGCTGGCTTTCTGCCTGAAGGAAATATCTTCCGTCCGTCCAGAGACAGCTTTCTTCTTTTGTGATGACAGCAGTCCCTGCAGAGCCTGTAAATCCTGTGATAAATGCTCTGGATTTAAAGTGTTCACCTACATATTCACTCTGGTGATAATCTGCTGTCGGAATCATATAAACAGAAATATGGTGTTCTTCCATTTTCTGACGTAATCGTTCTATTCTATCTTTGATACACATAAAATCGTCCTCCTTTGCCACGGGTAATTATATCACTAAAACAGATTCTGCACAAGGAATTGAATTTTTATTTCTTTTCCGGACAACAAAAAAGGACCGGAAAACTTTCATCTTCCAGTCCTTTTCTTTCATTTTATTATACCGGATATGCTCCGTCTTCTGTATCTGCTACTTTTGCATCTACTTTTGTCTGCTGAGCATCTCTGTATTTGAAGAAGTCTGTTGCAACCTGTGGGAACAATGCATATGTCAGCACATCCTCATCCTGCTGGCTGTACTGTGCACACTCTTTGCGGAGTGTATCCAGCTCGTTTGGAATCAGATCGGCTGGGCGGCATGTGATCACTTCTGCATCTTCTCCGATTACTTTTTTCTGTACTTCCGGATTAAACGGTTTTGCTGTTGCTCCATATTTTCCAGACAGTACATCTTTTGTCTCTTTTGTTGCCATCTTGTAGCGTTCTCCCATCAGCACGTTGAATACTGCCTGAGTACCAACGATCTGAGAAGAAGGTGTAACAAGCGGCGGCTCTCCAAGGTCTTTACGCACACGCGGTACTTCTTCCAGAACCTCATAGAATTTATCTTCTGCTCCCTGCTCTTTTAACTGAGATGTCAGGTTTGAAAGCATTCCTCCCGGTACCTGGTACAGAAGTGTCTTGATATTCACACCAAGGTTCTTCGGATTGAGCAGTCCGGACTCAAGTGCTTCGTCTCTGATCGGTCTGAAGTAATCAGCGATCTCTGCAAGCAGGTTCTGATCCAGTCCTGTATCATATGGAGTCCCTTTGAATGTCTCTACCATCACTTCTGTTGCCGGCTGAGAAGTTCCAAGTGCAAATGGTGACATTGCTGTATCAATGATGTCAGCACCAGCCTCTACAGATTTCAGGTATGTCATAGAAGCAACTCCTGATGTATAGTGTGTATGCATCTCGATTGGAATCTCAACTGCTTCTTTTAATGCTGTTACAAGTTCTGTTGCCTGATATGGGCAAAGAAGACCTGCCATATCTTTTACACAGATAGAATTTGCTCCCATGTCTTCAATTCTTTTTGCGAGATCTACCCAATATTCCAGAGTATATGCATCACCCAATGTATAGGACATTGCAACCTGTGCATGGGCGTTTTCTTTATTCGCTGCTGTAACTGCTGTCTGCAGATTTCTCATATCATTCATACAGTCAAAGATACGAATGATGTCAATTCCGTTTGCAGCAGATTTCTGTACGAAATACTCTACCACGTCATCTGCGTATGGACGGTATCCCAGAATGTTCTGTCCGCGGAATAACATCTGCAGTTTTGTGTTCTTGAATCCGTCACGGAATTTACGAAGTCTCTCCCATGGATCTTCGTGCAGGAAACGGAGTGATGCATCAAATGTAGCTCCTCCCCAGCACTCTACTGCATGATATCCGACTTTATCCATTTTATCCACGATCGGCATCATCTGCTCTGTTGTCATTCTTGTCGCAATCAGAGACTGATGCGCATCACGCAGAATTGTTTCTGTAATTTTAATTGGTTTTTTTGCAATTTCTGCCATTTTTACTGTCCTCCATTATTATTTCACACCAAAGATCGCCATAAATGTTCCGGCTGCTACCGCAGTACCGATAACTCCGGCAACGTTCGGTCCCATCGCATGCATCAGTAGGAAGTTTGTAGGATCTGCTTCTGCTCCGACTTTCTGAGAAACACGAGCTGCCATAGGAACCGCAGACACACCCGCAGAACCGATCAGAGGATTTACCTTGCCCTTTGTTGCCCAGCACATCAGTTTACCGAACAATACTCCGGCTGCTGTACCGAATGCAAACGCAATCAGTCCCAGTGCAACGATTTTCAGTGTATCCATGTTCAGGAATGCTTCTGCACTTGTTGTAGCACCTACAGATGTACCAAGCAGGATTACTACGATATACATCAAAGCATTGGATGCTGTCTCTGTCAGCTGTCTTACAACACCTGATTCTTTAAACAGGTTACCAAGCATCAGCATACCTACCAGAGGAGCTGTTGTAGGAAGAATCGTACATACTACGATCGTAACGATGATCGGGAAGAGGATTCTCTCCAGTTTGGAAACTGGTCTTAACTGCTCCATCTTGATCTTACGCTCTTCTTCTGTTGTAAGAAGCTTCATAATCGGCGGCTGAATGATCGGAACCAGTGACATATAAGAATATGCCGCTACCGCGATCGGTCCTAAGATTGCTGTCTGCTGTAATTTTCCTGCGAGGAAAATAGAAGTCGGGCCGTCAGCACCACCGATGATAGAAATCGCTGCAGCCGCTTTGTCAGAGAATCCCATTGCCATTGCTCCAAGGTATGCGGCGAAAATACCAAACTGTGCTGCCGCACCCAGAAGGAAACTCTTCGGGTTCGCGATCAATGGTCCAAAGTCTGTCATCGCACCGACACCAAGGAATATCAGAGACGGCAAGATTGACCACTCATCCAGAACATAGAAATAATACAGAAGTCCGCCTGTTCCGTTCGCCGAATCTTCTGCATGAAGCATGATATCCGGATAAATATTAACCAGAAGCATACCAAATGCAATCGGAACTAACAGCAGCGGTTCAAAGCCGTGTCTAATCGCCAGATAAAGGAAAAAGCAGGCAACTGCGATCATAATCAGGTTTCCGAACGTCAGGTTCATAAACGCAGTCTGCTCTACCAGGTTCCCCAGCGTATTTGAAATATATTCCATTTGTCAAAACCTCCTAGTTTAATGTGGCTAATACTGCTCCTGACTCTACTGCGTCGCCTACTGCCACATCAATGCTAGCAACTGTACCATCTTCCGGAGCTACTACAGGGATTTCCATTTTCATAGCTTCTACTGTTACAATGGCATCTCCTGCTTTTACAGCCTGTCCTACGCTTGCGTCAATACTGAATACTTTTCCAGCTGCTCCCGCTTTTACCTGGATACTTCCTGCTCCTGCCGGTGCTGCTGCTTTCGGAGCCGCTGCCGGTGCTGCCTTTGGAGCTGCAACTGGTGCTGCCGCTGCAACCGGTGCAGTACCTGCTCCCTTTTCTTCTACTGTCACATCATATACATTTCCATTTACAGTAATTGTATAATTTTTCATTTTAAAATCCTCCTGATTAATTCCATTTGTTCCATTTATTCGATTTTCTTCTCTTGATCGAGCGAACTACAAATCCGTCTGCAGAAGTTCCTTCTGCCGATGCGATCACTGCTGAGATCACTGCTACAAGCTCTGCATCATCTGAAGCTTCTTCTGCTGCCGGTTCTGCAACTGGTACAGGAGCCGGAGCCGGTGCTTTTGCCGGTTCTGCAGTTTTTTTGTTCTTAAATTTCTTCTCAAGTTCCGGAATAAATCTGAACAGAGAAATAATGAATGAAATAAAGATCAAAACAACGAATACAGTTCCCATTCCAAGAATGGTGTTCAGTCCCGCTTTTTTCAGAATCTCCGCAGTAGAATAATGTGCATTGATCGTCAAGCTGTCCATCTGCTGTTCTTCATCGAATGTAAATTCAATGTCTGCAGTCTTATTCTCATACTCTGCTTCTGTAGAAACTACGATTCCGGAGCTTGTCATCTCTGTCTCGAATTCTCCATAGCTTTTGAATGCTCCGCATTCTGCCTCTCCCGCTTTCCAGGCTTCAATCATGGAAAGGAAATTCTCAGAATCTACAGGAAGTCCTGTATTCAGAAGCATCAGATCCAGCTGCAGTTCGGACATCTCTTCATACTGGTCAAAAACTTCATCCGGTGTCTGACTGAAGCTGCTGACAATCGCCTCTGAATAAGCCACCATGGACTCTTTTTCATTACTTGTTGTCGTATCTGCCTCGCTGCCGCATCCTGAAACACCTAAGGTAAGAGCACAGGCAAGTACGATTAAACTTAATTTTTTCTTCACTTTGCCTCACCTCACTAAACCGTACCGTGTTTTTTTGCCGGACGATCCTCTCTCTTTGTGAACAGCATCTCAAATGCTCCGATCACATATTTTCTTGTATCGGCTGCATCAATGATCGCATCCACATATCCTCTTCTTGCCGCGGAAACCGGGCTGGACTGCAGCTCTTTGTATTCTGCTGCCTTTTCTTTCAATGTCTCTGCGTTTGCATCTGCATACATGATCTTTGCTGCCATAGAAGCATCCATCATTCCGATCTCAGCTGTCGGCCATGCGTATACCAGATCTGCCCCGATAGATTTGCTGTTCATCGCAATATATGCGCTTCCGTAAGCTTTTCCTACGATCACATTAACCTTTGGTACAGATGCATTCGCGAATGCGTAAGTCAGTTTTGCAACTGCACGTGCCATATCCTTCTCAGCTTCCAGAGTTGCTTCAAATCCTGTCACGTTTGTCAGGGATAATACCGGAATCGAGAAAGCATCACAGAAATTGATAAAATCTGCTGCTTTTTTACATCCGTCAACTGTCAGAACCTGTTCATAGGACTCTGCATTTCCTTCTGCATCATATACTTTGGAACGGTTTGCAACAGCTCCCACTGTCATTCCGTTCAGACGGATAAATCCTGTTACCATTTCTTTTGCATATTCTCTCTTGGTTTCAAAGAAAATATTGTTGTCAGAAATTGTGGCAAGTGCAATTCCTGTATCTTCCGCAGCATTGGCAAGATCTGCGCAGACACGGTTCAGGTCGTCTGTACATTCGTCATAGGATGCATCATCCTCAAAGTTTGCAGGGAGCATGCAGATCAGAGAACGGATCTGTCCTAAGATCTCTTCTTCTGTTCCTGTCACATCGACAAGCCCTGCTGTCTTGCTCTGATATTCAGCACTCGCTGTGTCACATTTGGAATCAATGTTTCCTTCCAGAGCATTTGGTGAATTAACGAACAATTTTCCTTCTTTATTTTCCATGAATGTGAAATCCGTCAGTCCCGGCACGACTGCAAGACCACCGCCACACATACCAAAAACAGCTGTGATCTGAGGGATCACACCGGATGCCATTGCCTGTTTAAAGTACAGGCTTCCAAACGCCTCCAGCGCGTCTGTCGCTTCCTGAAGACGAAGACCTGCACAGTCGATCAGACCGATGACCGGCGCTCCCATCTTCATTGCCATGTCATAGATGTTTGCAATCTTCTTTGCATGCATCTCGCCGATCGCACCTTTTAAAACAGATGCATCCTGGCTGTAGACATAGACAAGATTTCCGTCAATCACTCCATAGCCGGTAATGACCCCGTCAGCCGGAGTTTCTTTTTCCTGCAGGTTGAAATCTGTATTTCTTGCTGTAACTGCACCACCGATTTCAACAAAGCTGCCCTCATCAAGCACTGTGGCAATTCTTCTGCTTGCTGAGTTTTCTGTTGCATTGTTGCTCATATTCTAGCCCTCCATATTATAAAATGTGTTTAAATATAAACCAAAATTTTTGCCTATTCTAGTATATATTACTTAGCGAAAAAATTCAATTGAATTTCTGTTTTTTGTTATTTCTTTGCCATTTTCTTTTATTTTTTCCGAATTTTTATAAAAAAAGACATATTTCCTGACTTTGGAAATATGTCTTTGTTTTTTACTTCTGATTACGGAATTGCACCGGAGTGACCTGATACATCTTTTTAAAGATCCGGTTGAAATGTTCTACGTTCTGATATCCCACAGTCTCTGCGATACTCTCTACAGTTGCATTGCCTTCCCTGAGCATCGTGCAGGCTTTTTTCATCCGGACATTTTTCAGGATGTCTCCGAATGTCATTCCTGATTTTTCCTTGATATATTTGGAAAGGTATGGTTTCGACAGGAAAAACTTTTCGGACAGCTCATCCAGTGTCACATGCTTATAGTTTGCATAGATATAATTCGTGATCTCCAAGAATCTTGCATCCTTGCATTCCTGCTGATTTCGGAGTTCTTCGATCTTATTGACTGCCACCACCAGGGCTTCTACAGAAGCTTTGATGATATCGGCATCAATGCCGACTCCCCAGTAGCGCTTTTTATTGCAGATCACGCCCACATAAGCGACCGCTTTGGATGAAGACCCTTTTGTCATGGAATGTTCTTCATAAAATGCCAGCTCATAATCGATGTCAAAATAGTGCTTAATAGCATTGCTCACCGCATCCAGACGTCCATTTCCCATTCCGTTGATCACACGGTCGCTTCCCGCATGATGGATCGTCGCCTCCGCAAGGATTCCGTCTTCCTGTTTAAAGTGACATTCATCTACTGTAAAGATTGTTTTTACGTGAATATAATGATCTTCAAATATATGGTATACCCAGTCTGGCGTCAGTTCTTTATGCGCTTTATCCGACACATCCTTTACAAGATAGCCGACCTCTTCTCTCATTTTCTGCGGAAGGCTGATTCCAAAGCTCTGTTTTAAAATATAGTTGACTCCGCCTTTTCCGGACTGACTGTTGATACGGATCACATCGGTCTCGTAGCGGCGTCCCACATCTTTTGGATCCAGAGGAAGGTAAGGAACCGACCATGTCTGGCACTGCTTCTCTTCTCTCCATGCCATTCCTTTTGCGATCGCATCCTGGTGAGAACCGGAAAACGCGGTAAATACCAGTTCTCCGGCATATGGCTGTCTCGGAGAAACCTGCATTCTGGTAAGTCTCTCATAGGTCTCACTGATCTCACTCATGTTGGAAAAATCCAAGCCCGGATCCACTCCCTGTGAATACATATTCATAGCAACCGTGATAATATCCACATTTCCGGTCCGTTCGCCGTTTCCAAACAGCGTTCCCTCGATCCGGTCCGCTCCTGCCAGAATTCCAAGCTCTGCGTCACTGACGCCGGATCCTCTGTCGTTATGCGGATGAAGCGATAACAATACATGTTCTCTGTTATATAAGTGCTTGCTCATATATTCCACCTGACTTGCGAACACATGCGGCATCGCGTTTTCCACGGTTGTCGGAAGATTGATGATCACTTTTCGCTCCCTGGACGGCTCCCACACTCTGAGAACTGCATTGCACACTTCCAGCGCATAATCCACCTCGGTTCCCTGGAAACTTTCCGGGCTGTACTCAAACGTGAAATTCCCTTCTGTCTCCTTTGCCAGCTCATTCAGAAGAATGGCTCCGTCTACCGCAATTTTTTTGATTTCTTCTTTATTCTTTTTAAACACTTGTTCTCTCTGTGCGACAGAAGTTGAATTATACAGATGAATGACCGCATGCGGCGCTCCTTTGACCGCTTCAAAGGTCCGTTTGATAATATGCTCTCTCGCCTGTGTCAGAACCTGGATCGTTACATCCTCAGGGATCATATTCTGCTCGATCAATGTACGCAGAAATTGATATTCTGTCTCAGACGCTGCCGGAAATCCCACTTCGATCTGCTTGAAGCCGACATCCAGAAGCATCTGGAAGAATTCTATTTTTTCCTCCAGACTCATAGGCTCGATCAATGCCTGATTCCCATCCCGCAGATCCACGCTGCACCAGACGGGCGGTTTTTCAATATGGTCTTTCTTCACCCAGTCATAGCACGGCACCGGCGGCATAAAATAGCTTCTTTCATATTTTTCAAAATTCTTCATCGCAAGCACTCCTTATATTACATCAATTTACTCGTCTTTTTTTATTTCGTTTATACTATCATACTCTTCCATTCGATACCAGTGACATTTTTAATCACTTGCCTTGATTTATTTTAATATATTTTCTCTTTTAAGAAATATTTTGCTGCTATTTTCTTCCAGCACCATGAAAAATCAATTTTTCCCACAGACCTTTGGATTACTACCGGAAGTCTGGCAAGAGTTTCTCCGTTGACCCGATATTCTATCGTTCCCACTTCTGTCCCTTCCCGGACAGGAGCCGGCAATACTGCCGGAATGTTCCTTCTTACCTGAACAGATTCCCAGTCTGCCAGCAGAAACGAAAGATTTGACTGCTCTGACAGTGCTTCTGCATATGTATACGCCTCTTTCTGATTGGAATCCGGAATCCCATCCGTCACCCGGATTTTAAATTTTTGCCCGGCGCCTTTCATACTCTGATATTCAAAATGTTCCAGACCGTACTCCATCAGTTTTTTTGTATCCTCCCATTTATAGCTCCGATTGTTCGGCCAGCCGCACGCCAGAAGTGCTACGATAAAGGTTCGCTTTTCTCTTTTTAATGCCCCCACGTAGCAATATCCTGCCTCCCCGGTAAATCCGGTTTTTCCGGATACAGCGCCTTCCATCATCGTAAGAAACGCGTTGTGATTGATGCAGGAATACGTCTGCGTCTGCTCCAGATCCGAAAACTGATAGGAAGACACGCCTGTAATTTCCAGAAATTCCTTCCGCTTTGGAGACTCCATCACACAATAGCGCATAATCCTTGCCAGTTCTTCTGCCGTGGTCCGATGGCTCCCGCCGTCATCTGCCCCGTCCAGACCATTGGGTGTGACAAAATGGGTATGGCTAAGTCCCAGTTCTCTTGCTTTCTGGTTCATCTCATCCGCAAACTGCTCCACGCTTCCAGCCAGATGTTCTGCCAGCATCACCGCTGTATCGTTATGTGATTCCAGCATCAGAGAATATAAAAGATCCTTAAGCTTAAATTTCTGTCCTTCCACTGTCCCCAGTCGGACTCTGGGCTGGGCTGCCGCATTGGCACTGACTGACACACTCTCATCCGGGTCTGCACGTTCCAATGCAAGAATGCAGGTCATGATCTTGGTTGTACTCGCCATAGGACGCTCTGTTTCGGCATTTTTTGCAAACAAAATACGCCCGCTGTCTGCATCCATCAAAACTGCCGACCGGGCGTATAACTGTCCTGGAGTATTCTCCCCGTATGCGATTTTTGTCTGTTCTTCCTCCGCATATACACACGAAACCGGAAACAGACCATTTACTGCAATCAGAAGACAAAAGCCCAGGATCAGCCCGACCCGATATGTTCGTCCTCTTTCCCTTCTTTTCTCATGCATTGCTTTTTTATTCTCCAGACATTCTTTGCTATATCCTATGTCCGAAGATTTTTAATCAGAACTACAGGTTTAACTTTAACTGTACCTCATCCTCTGCTTCTTCTTTAAAATGTGCTACCTGCTCCGGATTCGGCGCAGGAAGTTCATCCAGAGAATGTACACTGAATCTGCGCAGAAACTCTTCTGTGGTTCCAAATAAAAGCGGTTTTCCCGGCGCATCCATACGCCCCACTTCCTCAACCAGATCATATTCTACCAGCTTGCTGACTGCATGATCCGATTTGACGCCACGGATTTTTTCGATTTCCAGTTTTGTAACCGGCTGCTTGTAGGCGATGATCGAAAGCGTTTCCAAAAGTACATCCGTAAGAACCTGTTTTTTCGGCTGCTTTGCTACCCGGATCAAATATTCATACATCTCTTTTTTCGTGCACATCTGAAACGAAGCTTCCAGTTCGATGATCCGGATTCCCCGATCCTCTTTCTCATACCGGTCCATCATCTGGCGGATTATTTTTTTTGTCGTTTCTTCGTCATGTCCGATCGCCTGTGCAAGTTTTTTCAGCTCCACAGAGCCTCCCATTGCAAACAAAATTGCTTCTATGGCTGCCTGCAGTTTTTTTTGCTCCATTCTTTCTCTTTCCTTCCTGTTTCTCCTGGCATGCTCTGTTATATCTGGGAATCGATCAGGATCTCCCCGCAGATTTCTTCCTGATAAACACGGATCATGCCCGTCTTCATCAGCTCCAGCACTGCCAGAAATGTCACCACAATATGCATCTTGCTTCTCTGTTTTTCAAGAAGCATACGAAAACTGAATTTTTTATGTGTCCTTGCATAAGTCTCCACATACAAAAGCTTGTCCGGAAGCGGTACTTCTTCTTTCTCGATCTTACCGAACTTACTCCGCACCGGATCGATCTTCTCTTCCTGCCTGCGCATCACTTCCCGGAAAATCTTCCTCAGCTGTACCAGCGTCACGTCCCCTAAAAGCTGATCCAGATCTACCGCAGGAACATAACTTTTCACCTCTTTGGGAATATCTGCCTCCCGGTAAAAATACTGGTCTGCATCTACCTGACGATCCCGCAGCTCGTAGGACATATATTTGTACATTTTATACTGTAAAAGCTGTTCTACCAGCTCTGCTCTCGGATCTTCCTCTTCGCCCTCTTCATTGATCTCTTTCGGGAGCAGCATCCGGCATTTGATATCCAGAAGTGTTGCCGCCATCACGAGAAATTCACTCATGACGTTTAAATCTTCCCGCTCCATCAGCCGGATAAGATCGGAAGAGCACACGTCTGAACTCCAGTCACTCAATC
>ENA-OWOC01000377-OWOC01000377.1-gut-metagenome-genome-assembly--contig:-NODE-377-length-11439-cov-3.800739_pt1 | contig 11439 bp, 10 predicted proteins | sample MGYA00248245_ERZ651791 | MGnify/ENA primary metagenome ERZ651791 (study PRJEB26908, sample SAMEA4031703) | gut metagenome | biome: gut; feature: normal infant; material: stool | place: China | collected 2015...
CCTGGCAGCATTAGACTCTTTTTCTGTCCTAAACCCCGACTTTTGCTGAGTTCTTTCAGTACCATCTATGTATTTTAACACAACACGGTATCCGAATTTTCCCTTTATAGGAATCACTGGCTTTACTTCCCAATCCACATACTGCTGAAGGCTCAAATCAATTATCATACTGCTCTCCTTTCCACAGGAACGAATGCTTGATTCATAAATGCCAATATATTCTCGTTTTCATCCATTACATCACAATAATATTCAAACGTTGTGTGGACAGAGCCGTGCCCAAGTAATGCAGATATCTTAATCAGTGGAACCCCCATCTCAATCAGAATTGTTGCATACATATGCCTTAATCCATGTACCGTGATATGCGGAAGGCCATTCTTGCTACAAATTCCAGTTAAAGCGCTATTTAAAGCTGACAAACTATGTAGTTTTCCATTTTTCTGACAGCTGATATAATCCTTGTCATCATATTGACCGGCATACACTACCTTATTGGACTCCACAAGTCGTCTCCGTTTTTCCAGTTCTTCTATGATTATGGCTGGAACCCGCAAAACCCGGAAACTGTTTGGTGTTTTTGGATCTCGTTCAATCAGCCCATAATTGTCTATTTTACTTCCACTCCCTTTTTTGATAAGTGGATCTGAAGCAATCTGCCTTCTGATAGTTACGGTCCTTTTCTCCATATCCAAATCACTGAATTTAAGTCCAAGAATCTCGCCTTTTCGTAAGCCACAGAATAGCCCTAACAATATTTCCAAATACCAGTTATTTTCGGAAGATGCTTTCAGCAGGACCTTGATTTTTTCTTTACTCAGAATTGTTATCTTTGGCTTTTGTCTCTTATACGGCTTTGTGCCAGTAACCGGATTGGTTTTAATATACCCACCGATTACTGCCTCTTTCATTGCCATATTTAGAATCTCTCGCCCTTTATTTCCTGCAGAGGGACTGACCTTTGCTACCCGCTCCAACAATGCATCAAGATACTCTGCATTGGTAAACCGGACCTTGATGTCGTACTCAATATTCGGCAGGATTAAGTCATAAACCGCATACGCTCCTACCATTCTGGTTGTTGTTTCAATTCTTTGAGAGAATATCTCCTCAAACCAATAAATCAAATAATCCTTAAGCGTGACTTCTGCATTGATTTGATGTGCCAGATGATAGACCCGATACGCCTTTTTAAACTCATCTTCGTGTCGCCTATAACTCTTATTAGCCTCTTCACTAGTAGCAAACCCGCCCTTTTTGCTGTACTTTATCGAACCATCGTCCTGAAGTATCTTGGTACGGTGATACCATGAATTATTTTCAAAAAAAGCTGCACTATTCTGTGGTTTTCTTTTCAACTGTCTCACCCGCCTTAACTAATTCCGTCTAGCCAGTCATCAAAAGATTGTTTAGGAACCCTGAAAAGCTTTCCAACTTTAAGGACCCGGAACGGCTTTTGATTCCGATACGCCTCGTCCAAAAAGGTATATGTTTTGCTCCTCCCAATCCCTAAAATCTCCTGGATTTCCTCTGCGTTGTATACTTTTTTATCTTTCTGTAAAACTTCTATCGCTGTCACCCCCTTTACAAAGGCAACTAGCCATGAGCATGATTGATGCCACCTAACGTGGTTCAATCTTAGACTAATCGCTAATACTATATTGATTTCACAAAACCACTCAGTTTTTAAAACAGTCTGTTTCTCTACAATCATTGTAAAAAATTGGCTTTTGTTTCCTCAAGAGCATTTCACAATTTTTTTACTTCTTATAACATTTCATTAAGGTGGTTGTGCTTTCTCCAAAGCAAATTTTCATGCCGTATTTACTCGTCCCCCGGCATCTGGAGTTGTCCTATCTGTTTGCAAAACAGCTTAAACCACGCCAGAAGTTTCCATACTAACGCAGCCTCCCCTCATTAGGTGAGCGGCAGTCCCCACAAGTTTCCAACTGATATCATCCTCGCACAGCTTATGCGGCCGTCACAAGCCATCAAACCCCTGCCGGGCTTATTTTGATTTGATATATTTCGCAGCATTTCTGCTATGGCGTATCTCTCGTATGCTCGATTTCAGTTTTTGTTATAGGACAACTGAACCTATGCTATTTTCAATGTACAAAAAATAAACCTTATATAATATAAATAGGATTAGAATGGGATTATTTAGAAATCTTATAGAAATAAATTGATTATTTTAAATTATATATGTCTCTTTCCTTATCTTTTATAACTTCTTAAATGTCCGACTAGCTCCATTTTATCAGCTATTCGGGCATTTTTCTTTTGTGGTAAACCTCGCATATCAAGGTCTAACTTCTTATATTTTTCCTATCAAACGTGGTTAAAATCGTGGTAAATACTTCTATGCGATTAGACGCTGAACCTCTGATTTTGCGGTATCTATGGACGCATGAGCGTACCAGTTCATTGTGATACTAATGTTTGAATGTCCCATGATATACTGTAAATCTTTTGGGTTCATGTTCTTGCTTGCCAGTCTTGTGCAGAATGTATGGCGTAGCGTATGCGGTGTGATATGTGGCAAGGGATTGTCCTTGTGGTGCTTGTTATATTTCTTTACCATACGGACAAATAAGGCGTTGTAATCAATCGCAACTTTGGGCTTGCCTTTATGATTGACAAATAAGAAATTGCTCTGTCCGTCTATCACAAATGGTTCTGCCTTTGGGCGTTTCTTCATAACCCGTTGAAATGCCTGTATTGTTTCTCTACTTAATGGCACTTGTCTTATTCCGCTTTTCGTCTTAGGCGTTTCAATATAATAGCCCTGTTCCTTGCTCTTTAGTAACTGGTGGTCGATAATTACAACTTCATTCTTGAAATCAATATCAGCTACTGTCAGTCCGCACAGTTCCGAGATACGAAGTCCAGTCTTTAACAGTATCAGCACATCATCATAATGCTTGTGATACACATTGTCTGTCTTGATAAATGAGAGTAAGGCTTGTTCCTGTTCCTCTGTCAATGCGACTTTCTCTTTGGTATCATTTTCTAGGACTTCACTTAACTTAAAATCAAAAGGGTTCTTCCTTACACAATCGTCTTGTATGGCGATATAGAATGACGCTTTTAACGAGCGTTTATGGTTGTTAATGGTGTTATAGGAAAAGCCTTTCTCTTTCATGCGTAACGCCCATTCCTTAGCGTCAGAGGGTTTTATCGCATCAATGCTCCTAGCACCTAACTTGTCCTCTTTCAATAACCGCATGAGTTGTTCCCGTTGTTTCTGTGTGCTTTTCTTCACATTTGCCCTCTGCGCGTTCTGTTTGGCATAGAGTTGGCAAAGCGTCATTTTCTTGCCTGTGCTGTCGATACCGTCCTCAATATCCCGTCTTATCTGCTGTTCCAGTTCACGAAGTGAGGGTTTTTCCCGTTTTTCCTTTGGTGTCGGGTCTGTGGGTGTCAATCTCCAAGCATACACATATTTTGTGTTTCCAAATGCGTCTACATATTTATATAAGTATTTCCCGTCTGTTCGTTGGCTCTCTCCAGTATGCAGGATACGTCCTTTACTATCCCGTCTTTTTTCTTTCATGGTGTCTGCTCCTTTCCTTGTTGGAAAGAGCCTTGATATGACTTGTGTTCATCATAACACATACAAGGCTCATTTGCATTAGATTGCGTCCAATTTGTCAATAACCTGTTCAAACTGTCGGCGTTTAATCTGTATGCGGTTGCCATTCATAATGAGCCAGCCAGCGTCCTTGTTTTCCTCTGCTAAGCGTCTTAACTTGTTTTCTCCGATACGGAAATACTTTGACGCTTCTTCAATGGTAAGGGTATATTTTTCCCATACGGGAATATCCTGTGCATTACTCATAAAACACCCCCTCACTTTCGATTACATCTGCTATATCCGTACACATCTGTTCTACAAGCATTTCCTGTTTTTCGGAAAGGTTGGTACATTCATCAATCATTTTCATGTAGTTTGAGCCTGTCAGCCTGTCGATTTCCTCTATCATCACGATTGACGGCATGACCTGTCTTTCCAGCCATTGCAGAGTGCGTTCCATATTGACAGGTACGGGGTTCATTTCAAAAGGTAAACTGTCATGGGAAATGAATATCTCCCACAGCGGATAATCGGGAAATTGCACAAAATCAGTAATAAGGTAAAACACCAACCCATGAGGGTTATATGTCAATAACAATTCCTCAACTGCCTGTACTGCCTTTTTATCACGCAGACGAATTTCAAAACGGTTGATAATATCCGTATGTTTCTTTTTGGTTGCCTGTTCCTTTTGTTTTTCATACAGGCAGAAATATTTTGTGCTTGCCTTTGAGCCGATATAAAGGGTACTTGCTAAATTACGGTTTTTTCCGCTTAGTTTTCCACCTTGTACATTTTCATAGTTTTTACAGCGACAATCCGCACCGCCATTTTTGTATTTTTCAGACAAAACGGGAATATCCAGCAGACCGCACATATCATTGATTGCCAAGTCAAAACGTCGGATAACACCGCCACAGTCAAGACAGCGGTTTAAAAATGAATACCAATCCCTGTTCTGTGCCTGTAAGACATATTCCATGTTGCGTGAGCCTGCCCCTTTTAATTCTAAAAATACACCCATGTGTTCATCATCAGAAGCCATGACCTTGATTTCCCCGTAGGCATAATGCTCCTTATAGCCATAATACCCATAGTCATAATGGATAAAATAGTCCGCTTTCATGCCAAGCACCTTTCGGATAACTTCTAATGCGTCAGTCGTTGGAAAACGGACAGACAGATAATCAACGAGCAGATAAAAAGGCTTATCACAGACATAGTAATTCAGACAACGCAGGATAATGTTCTGTGTTTCTTTACTTGCGTTGGCTTTTCCGTTCTCAAAGCGGTTGATACTATATCTTGATACATGGGTAAGACTTGCAAGTTCTCCTTGTGAAAGACCGCTTGCAAGACGTTTGTTCTTCATTTCAAGTGCAAATTCTAAATTGTTCATTGTATTCCTCCAATCCCACAACAGCCTTGAAATACCTGTAAACCACTATTCAAAAGAATGTGAAATTACTATCTTCTTAAAACTTCTCATTACTACTCACAGGTTTGGGGTTGTATGGTTTTTGACTTGTCTTTTGTGAAATAGTGCCCCCCTGTTAGATAACGGGGGCACAGTCAAGGCTCGCAGGCTCGCCAGCCGACAAAGCATTTCTTCCCCTTGACACAAGGTGTCATGGCGGTAAGCCTGAGAGGCTTCCGCCACCGTGTCAGAAATACTTTGTCAGCAAGTCCTGTTTTGCCTTTTCTAACAAGTTCCATTTCAACCAATATTCATATCTACGGGTTTAATCAGATAGGATTTACTTTTTAAATGGTTTTATATTTCATTCTGTTGTGCTTAATCATTTGCAAACACATGATAATTCTTGTATGCTTATTTGTCAATATCTTTTTTTGTCTTTACAAACCATATTAAGCATGATAGACTTATAACGGAAACGAAATAAGAAGATATACAGAGTTACGGAGGGTTATGCAGTGAAAATAAATTTTTTGGGAAACAACATACAGACCATCAGAAAATACAGAGGAATGAAACAGCAGGAGCTTGCGGACAAAATCGGTATCAATATGCAGAGCCTTTCCAAGATTGAAAGAGGGTTGAACTATCCTGCTTATGAAACGCTGGAAAAGATAATGGAAGTGCTGGACGTAACGCCGAATGAATTATTATCGGGAGAATGGAAGTATGTCAATCAGTCTGAAAAAGAAGTCTGTCAGTTTTTAAGAACAGAAGAACGTCTAAATGCAGAACTGAAACACGGACACTATGATAACTTCTTTGACAGCGAGGAAGAATGGCTGGAATATGAGTTGGAAAAGTTACGGGAATACATTACAGACTATATCAACGGGAAAAGCATTGAAGCGTCCGACCTTTACCCAATCAAAGAATTTATCCAGCATTTGAAGTTTCAAAGATTGTTAGACCGATATGATGATTTATACAGCATGGATATGTTTGGGGAAAGCATAGAGGGACATAAGTATAAAACACCTTTTCAATTCGTGAAACGGATAAACCCCAACTCAAAAGAAGATATGGAACTGTTACGGGAAGTATTAGGGAATAACCATTTTGATGATGAGGACGAGTAATCTTTTTCCTCTTGTGAGAAGATACAGCAAACAAAAAGCCCAATCAAGAGTGCAAAGCACCACCAATGGTGGTAAGGCTCTTTACAGGGTTCTTTCTTTTCTGTGGTGGGTAATCAAGCGAAAAATGAAGAAGTGTTTTGTCATGCTTTATATTTTTATCCCGACTTTGATAATTCAGATTGTGAAAATGATTAAATACAGAAAAGCTAAATAACACGATTTATATTAGCATCACTTTAATGATAAATTAGTTAGAGTGGTGCCTTGTTTTTTTCTCTGTACAATCACTTAAATAGGTGCTATAGTAATGGGTAGATAGTATTCGAACAGAAACTATACCACATATTTTTTATTTTTAAGCCATGAGGATTGTATCAGTTTGAACGAGACCTCAGCCATGCAGATTTTCATGATTGTCACTTCCCAGAAAGGAGTGATCGATATGAGAGCAGGATTTATCGGAGCGGGGAAAGTAGGATTTTCCCTTGGAAAATACCTGAAGGAAAACGGCGTAGAGATTACAGGTTACTTCAGCAAATCACCGGAATCAGCTAAATCAGCAGCAGATTTTACTAACACAAAACTATATAAGAGTATAGAGAATATCTTAAGTGACAGTGATACCCTGTTTATTACTGTGCCTGATGGACAAATAAGCAAAGTATGGGATTATATGAAGAATCTGGATATTAAAAATAAAAATATTTGTCATTGCAGCGGTTCGATTTCATCTACCGTTTTTTTTGATGGTGAAAACCTCGGTGCAAATATCTATTCGGTACATCCCCTATATGCAATAAGTGATAAGTGCGAATCATGGAAACACTTGAATAAGGCTTATTTTACTGTGGAGGGTTCGGCAGAGAATCTAGATGAGATTAAGAGTATCTTTGAGCGAGCAGGAAATAAGGTAATCGCAATGGGAGCGGAAAATAAATCTCTTTACCACTGCGGTGCAGTAGTTGTAAGCAATCTCGTAAACGGACTTTTTCAAGTGGGGGCTGAAATGCTTGTAAAATGCGGCTTTGATAAAAAAGATGCAAAGAAAGCCTTAGTGCCTTTGTTTACTGGAAATGCCGACACATTGGCAGAAAAAGGAGTTGCGGCTGCCCTCACAGGTCCTGTTGAGCGAAATGATTTGTCGACTATCACAAAACACATTGAAGCTATTGAGGCAGCATGGATAAACGAGTCTGAGGAAAAGGTGGGATATGAGATGATATATCTTTTGCTTTCAGAAAAGCTTCTCAGTATTGCACAGGAAAAACATTTAGACAGTGACTATTTGAAGATGACGGAGGTAATTAAAAATGAAAAACACAGTATCCACTTTTAAAGAACAGAAGGTTAAGGGCGATAAGATTACAATGCTGACAGCCTATGACTATTCGACAGCTAAATTGATGGATCAGTCAGGTATTAACGGTATTCTCGTTGGAGATTCTCTTGGCATGGTTATGCTCGGATACGAAAATACTTTGCCGGTAACAATGGAAGATATGATTCACCATACAAGAGCAGTTACAAGAGGTGCCAAAGATGCCTTAGTAGTTGGAGATATGCCGTTTATGTCATATCAAGTTTCAATTGAAGAGGCCATGTATAACGCAGGAAGACTTATGAAAGAAGGAAGATGTCAAGCAGTAAAGCTAGAAGGTGGAGCCTCTGTTTGTCCACAGATTAAAGCTATTACAGCTGCTTCAATTCCTGTTATGGCACATATTGGACTTACACCTCAGTCAGTGAACGTTTTTGGAGGCTTTAAAGTTCAGGGAAAAAGTGAAGAGGGAGCAAAGAAACTCATTGAAGAGGCAAAAGCTGTTGAAGAAGCAGGAGCATTTGCGATTGTTTTGGAATGCGTACCTGCAAAATTAGCGGAAATTATTTCTGAAAGCATTAATATTCCTACAATAGGAATAGGTGCAGGATCTGGCTGCGATGGACAGATTCTCGTTTATCAGGACATGCTTGGAATGGTCTCTGACTTTACACCTAAATTCGTAAAACAATTCGCAAAGGTAGGAGATGTAATGAAAGAAGCCTTTGCTGCATATATAGAAGAAACTAAACAGGGAAGCTTTCCAGCACCTGAACACACATTTAAAATTTCAGAAGATGTAATTAACAAGTTATATTAGGAGATAGAACGATGAAAATAGTAAAAACCGTAGATGAAGTGAGAGTTATAGTCAAAGAATGGAAGAAAGAAGGTCTTACAGTAGGTCTTGTTCCTACTATGGGATTTTTGCACGAAGGACATAAGAGTTTAATTACAAGGGCTGTTTCAGAAAACGATAGAGTTGTTGTCAGTGATTTTGTAAATCCGACTCAATTTGGAGTAGGGGAAGATTTGGAAAGCTATCCGAGGGATTTGGAAAGGGATACTATGCTATGTGAGGAGGCAGGTGCTAATTTAATATTTAATCCTGAGCCGGAAAATATGTATTTTGACGATTTTTCAACATATGTAAACATAGAAAGTCTTTCAGAGGAACTTTGTGGAAAATCACGACCAATACATTTCAGGGGTGTAGGCACAGTAGTATCTAAACTTTTTAATATTGTAAATCCCGACAGAGCTTACTTTGGTCAAAAGGATGCACAGCAGCTTGCGATTATAAAAAGAATGGTTAGAGATTTGAACTTTGATATCGAAATTGTGGGCTGCCCTATAGTTAGAGAAGAGGATGGTCTTGCAAAGAGTTCAAGAAATACATATCTAAGCAAAGATGAGAGAAAGGCGGCACTAATTTTAAGCAAAGCAGTTAAGCTCGGAGAAGATATGGCAAAAGCAGGAGAAAAAGATACAGATAAAATTGTATCAGAAATGATTAAGCTTATTGAAACTGAGCCTATGGCGAAAATAGATTATGTTCAGGCTGTAGACGCTGTTTCAGTTAAACCGGTCAAGGAGATGACAGCACCAGTACTAGTTGCCATGGCAGTTTATATCGGCAAAACCAGATTGATTGACAACTTTATTTACGAAGGTTAAACGGGGGTTAAATATGACATTTGAAATGTTAAAGGGGAAGATACACAGAGCTACAGTAGTTCAAGCAGAACTTGATTATGTAGGAAGCATCACTGTAGACGAAGACTTACTTGACAGTGCCGGAATTTTGGAGTATGAAAAGGTAAGTATCGTAGATATAAATAATGGGAACAGATTTGAGACATACACAATTGCAGGAGAAAGAGGCAGCGGAATGATATGTCTCAATGGAGCTGCTGCAAGATGTGTTCAGACAGGTGATAAGATAATCATAATGTGCTATGCACAGATGACTCCAGAAGAGGTAAAGAAAAATCCACCTAAAGTAGTATTTGTAGATGAGGATAACAAAATATCAAGAGTCGCAAGATACGAAAAACATGGTAAGCTATAAGACATGTAATTTGCAAATAAAAAAGGGCATTTCGGTAATTAAAAAATGTAAAAAGTGAAGAATATGTCATCTGCCCTCGTTGTGAGCAAGAAGTTTATAAAGAAGTAATAATTTATCCATTTTGTAACTTTGGCATAATGGCATGGCTTGAAGGAGAAAATGATGAAAATAGCAAACCAGTGAAAGATAAATCTAAGTAAAATCTCAGCTTAACAATTTAATATCTATATTTACAAAGCAGTTGGTCTTATGATTGACTGCTTTTAAAAAAGACACCGTTTAGGTGTCAATGATGTCTTTTTAGTGTTATTTATAGTCATATCAAGGCTCGTTTAATTATGGTAAATTCGTGGTAAAATGAGTGCTTTTCTATACTTCAAAATATTTGAAAGTATAGTGTTTATACGGATAATCAAAAATTAGATATAAAATTTTACAAAATTGTTTGTTCAGATTCAATTTCAATCCCTTTCTCATCTGTAAAGAAAGCTTTGAATGTAAATACTTTTTCTCCATTATTCACAAAAATTTCTGCTGTAGACTGATCTAAAAACACCTGGATATTTTCAAGCTCAGAAATCTCCACTTGTACTTCATCATATCCTTTCATATTCCAATGTTTTCTTTGAATAAGCAAATTGTTATTATCAAAATAAATTTTCAATACATTCCCAAAATTAAAAGAAATTTTTTGACTGGATAACTGCTCTGCCAGTAATTCCTCGCTCCTTGTTTCCTGAGCAATGAAAGTGTATCCTTCTGCTTCGATCACCCGCTCATGTCTTCTGATACGCTCGAATTCCTTAACCGGCCTCTGATGAAGTTTTCCATTCTGTATAAACAACTCTCTTGGAATTGTCAGTGCATGCAGCCACCCCTCTTCTACCGTAGGCTGACTCATCTGATACTCCAACTCACCTGCACCAAGCCATCCAATTAAAATGCATCGTCCTGATTCATCTACAAAACTCTGTGGCGCATAGAAATCTAATCCTTCATCCAGCAAATTCCCCTCATCCTGTAATTGAAATTTTGCTTCAGCGTAGTCCATCCTTCCACTAAAAACGATTCCTTTACACCCGGTTTCTTTCTGACAACTGACTACCAGAAATTGTTGTTCTATATCCATTACATCAGGACATTCGCACATATACCCCCAGTCCATCGAAGTATCCAGCAGATTTCCCCGGTAATCCCATTTTTTCAGGTCATTCGACTCAAATATTGCCACATTGCCTTTCAATTCTTTTGTCTGTGCTCCTACAACCATCCACCATCTGTCATTTTTCTTCCATACTTTCGGATCACGAAAATGTGCTGTGTATCCATCTGGCAGATAAATCAAGGGGCCCTTTTTCCGGAAAGACTTCCCATCGTCAGATACAGCAACACACTGATATGTTTCTCTCCCTCCTTCAGCATCTCTTACATTACCTGTATAGAACAAAAAGTATGCATCTTCTGTTGCAATACCCGATCCTGAATAGCAACCATTCTTTTCATACCACTCCTTGGGTTGTAATGTGCTTCCCTCATCCGTCCAATGCACCAGGTCGTCTGAAATACAATGTCTCCATTGCTTATTACCCTGTGGAACAACATCCGGCAGCCACTGGTAAAACACATGATACTTTCCACGAAATTGTGTCAGACCGTTTGGATCATTCAAAAAACCGTGTTCTGGTGAAATATGATACCTGGGTCTCATCCTTACTCTCCTTCCTCTTTGTGATGCCCTCATTCTACACCAACTTGCAAATTTTAAAAATTCTTTTTTTCGCCAGTTTGCTGTGCAAAAATGTAACCACTTAACCTTACATTTATTATTGCATAAATTAAGTAGTGTCTGCTGATTAAGCAGCTATCTGTAACTTCCAACTCTTATATCTGTTCCGGTCATACCAGAATCGGAACAGA
>ENA-OWOC01000380-OWOC01000380.1-gut-metagenome-genome-assembly--contig:-NODE-380-length-11299-cov-3.450811_pt1 | contig 11299 bp, 9 predicted proteins | sample MGYA00248245_ERZ651791 | MGnify/ENA primary metagenome ERZ651791 (study PRJEB26908, sample SAMEA4031703) | gut metagenome | biome: gut; feature: normal infant; material: stool | place: China | collected 2015 ...
AATGAACAATGGATTAGTAATAGAACTTCAACATTTACAAATATTAACCCCTGCCGGACAGACCCATTTAGTAAGTATGTTAGACCCACAAATCAACTATTTTTTACAACCTTGGGTAATTAAAAAAATCAATAGTGATGAAGAATTAAAGCGAATATTTTATTAGAGAAATGGCAACTGACAATCAAAGTTAGTTGCCATTTCTCTATTCTAAGAAAGGACGTGTTACCAATTGAGGAAATGAGAATCTACATCCTTAAAGCGGTGGTTCCATAGCTTTACAGAATTTATCGATAACAAAGACCAGATACGCTGTTATCCGGTGCAGGACGGGGAATCCCTCGCCCGTTATCTAGTGCAGGAAACGCAGATATTTGGGGAAGTACATCCAGACCTGATGAACCATATCGACTACGCTGCCATTGGTCGGAAACTGGAAACCAGCGAAAACTACCTGTTTACGGACAATGGTATCTTTTCTTACCGCTAAAGGGAGGTGGAAGAACTTGGAAGAAATGCGGATTTACATTACCAACTTAGGCAAATACAATGAGGGAGAACTGGTAGGGGCATGGTTCACGCCGCCTGTGGATTTTGAGGAAGTCAAAGAACGTATCGGCTTGAATGATGAATATGAGGAATACGCCATCCATGATTATGAGCTACCCTTTGAGATTGACGAATACACCCCTGTTGAGGAAGTCAACCGTCTGTGTGAGATGGTGGAGGACTTACCGGAGTACATTCAGGAAGAACTATCAGCATTGCAATCCTATTTTGGCAGTATCGAAGAACTCTGTGAGCATGAGGACGATATTATCTGCCATTTCGGCTGTGATGATATGGCAGATGTGGCTCGCTACTATCTGGAAGAAAGCGGACAGCTTGGGGAACTTCCGGCACACTTACAAAACTATATCGACTATGAAGCCTATGGGCGTGACATGGAATTGGAGGGAACCTTTGTTGTCACAAACCACGGCGTATATGAAATCTTACGGTAAACCCGTCTGTATCTCCTTTGGGAAGTGCAGGCGGCTTTTTTATTCAGGGGCGGCTTTTGCTGCCCCATCTTTTAGAAAGGACAGACAACATGAAGAAAATACGAAGTTATACCAGTATCTGGTCGGTGGAAAAGACACTCTATTCCATCAATGATTTTAAGCTTCCATTCCCCATCACGTTCACACAGATGGCGTGGTTCGTGATGGCGGTGTTTGCGGTTATGCTCTTGGGGAACCTCCCTCCCCTTTCGTTCATTGACGGAGCATTTTTAAAATACTTCGGCGTACCCTTTGCCCTCACTTGGTTCATGTGCCAGAAGACCTTTGACGGGAAGAAGCCTTACGGCTTCCTGAAATCCGTACTGGCATATCTGGTACGCCCGAAACTGACCTATGCAGGAAAGCCCGTGAAGCTGGAAAAGGAATATCCGGCACAGCCCATCACGGCAGCAAGGAGTGATATTTATGGCATATCCGATTAAGTATATCGAAAATAACCTTGTATTCAACCATGACGGGGAGTGCTTTGCTTACTATGAGCTGCTTCCCTACAACTATTCCTTTTTAAGCCCCGAACAGAAATATCAGGTACACGATTCCTTTCGGCAGCTTATCGCCCAGAACAGGGACGGGAAGATTCACGCCCTGCAAATCAGCACCGAATCCAGCATACGGGCGGCACAGGAACGCTCCAAACAGGAAGTGACGGGCAAGTTAAAGGACGTTGCCTGTGCAAAGATTGACGCACAGACCGAAGCCCTGATTTCCATGATAGGGGAAAATCAGGTGGACTACCGCTTTTTTATCGGCTTTAAGCTGCTTGTCAATGAGCAGGAAGTCACCATGAAGCAGTTTCGCAGGGAAGCAAAGACTGCTGTTTCCGATTTCCTCCATGAAGTCAACCACAAACTCATGGGGGATTTTGTTTCCATGAGCAATGAGGAAATCTGGCGGTTTCAGAAGATGGAAAAACTGTTAGAGAATAAAATCTCACGCCGCTTCAAAGTCCGGCGGCTTAACAAGGACGATTTTGGCTATCTGATTGAACATTTATACGGGCAGACCGGAACCGCCTACGAAGATTATGAGTATTATCTTCCGAAGAAACGGTTTCAGGAGGAAACGCTGGTAAAATACTATGACCTTATCAAACCCACCCGTTGTCTGATAGAGGAAAACCAGCGGTATCTGAAAATCGAACAGGAAGAAGGGACGGTTTATGCCGCCTACTTCACCATCAACAGCATTGTAGGGGAGCTGGACTTTCCATCCTCGGAAATCTTTTACTATCAACAGCAGCAATTCACCTTTCCCATTGATACCTCTATGAATGTGGAGATTGTGATAAACCGGAAAGCCCTCTCCACGGTGCGGAACAAGAAAAAAGAGCTGAAAGATTTGGACAACCACGCATGGCAGAATGACAGTGAAACCAGTACAAACGTGGTGGACGCTCTGGACAGCGTAAATGAGCTGGAATCCACCTTAGACCAGAGCAAGGAATCCATGTATAAGCTGTCCTATGTGGTGCGTGTGACGGCTCCCGACTTGGAGGAACTGAAACGCCGCTGCAATGAGGTGAAAGATTTTTATGACGATTTGAACGTGAAGCTGGTCCGCCCCTTTGGGGATATGCTGGGGCTGCATGGGGAATTTCTCCCTGCCAGCAAACGGTATCTGAACGATTACATCCAGTATGTCACCAGCGACTTCCTCGCTGGTCTTGGCTTCGGGGCAACTCAGATGTTAGGGGAACCGGAGGGTATTTATATCGGGTACAGCCTTGATACAGGAAGAAACGTGTACTTAAAGCCTGCCCTTGCCAGTCAGGGTGTGAAAGGCTCTGTCACCAATGCCCTTGCTGCCGCTTTTGTCGGCTCCCTCGGCGGTGGAAAATCATTCAGCAACAACATGATTGTCTACTACTGTGTATTGTTTGGGGCACAGGCACTCATTGTTGACCCGAAAGCAGAACGGGGACGCTGGAAGGAAACCCTGCCGGAAATCGCCCATGAAATCAATATCGTAAACCTGACCTCGGAAGAACAGAACAGGGGCCTGCTTGACCCTTATGTGATTATGGAGAACCCAAAGGATTCCGAATCACTGGCAATCGACATCCTGACTTTTTTAACGGGCATTTCCAGCCGTGACGGGGAGAAGTTCCCTGTTCTTCGGAAAGCCATCCGGGCGGTGACAAACAGTGAGGAACGGGGGCTTTTCAAGGTGATTGAGGAACTACGGGCGGAGGGGACCACCATCAGCACCAGCATAGCCGACCATATCGAATCCTTTACGGACTATGACTTTGCACACCTGCTCTTTTCGGATGGGGATGTCACACAGTCCATCAGCCTTGAAAAGCAGCTCAACATCATTCAGGTGGCGGATTTGGTGCTGCCGGATAAGGAAACCTCGTTTGAAGAATACACCACAATGGAGCTGCTTTCCGTGGCAATGCTCATTGTAATCAGCACCTTTGCCCTCGACTTCATCCATACCGACCGCAGCGTGTTTAAGATTGTGGATTTGGATGAAGCATGGAGCTTCTTGCAGGTAGCACAGGGCAAGACCCTTTCCATGAAGCTGGTCCGTGCCGGACGTGCCATGAACGCAGGCGTTTACTTTGTGACCCAGAACACGGACGATTTGCTGGATGAAAAACTGAAAAACAACCTGGGCTTGAAGTTTGCGTTCCGTTCCACGGACATCAACGAAATCAGGAAGACCCTTGCCTTTTTCGGGGTGGATTCCGAAGATGAAAACAACCAGAAGCGGCTCCGTGACTTGGAAAACGGACAGTGCCTTATCAGTGATTTGTACGGGCGTGTAGGAGTGATACAGTTCCACCCTATCTTTGAAGACCTGTTCCATGCCTTTGACACCAGACCGCCCGTAAGAAAAGAGGTGGAGGAATGAAGATAAGAAAGCCCATCCAGCAGGGGACAGCCCTTGTCCCTTGCCGGATAAAGGGACAAAACTCTTTAAAAAAAATCGGGAGTATAGCAGGAAAAGTGCTGATGGCACTCCTGCTCATCCTCCTGCTGCTGGCAGTCTCCGGTACAGCCGCCCACGCTGCCGGACTGGTGGATGATACGGTGGACGCTGCCAACGAATACAGCAAATATCCTCTGGACAACTACCAGCTTGATTTTTATGTGGACAGCGGATGGGACTGGCTCCCGTGGAACTGGCTGGACGGTATCGGAAAACAGGTAATGTACGGGCTGTATGCCATCACAAATTTTATCTGGGCCATCAGCCTGTACCTTTCCAACGCCACGGGGTATCTGATTCAGGAAACCTACTCACTGGACTTTATTTCCTCTACGGCGGATTCCATTGGGAAAAATATGCAGACCCTTGCAGGCGTTACCACAGGCGGCTTATCCTCGGAGGGATTTTATATCGGGTTCCTGCTGATTCTCATTCTGGTGGTGGGGATTTACGTTGCCTACACAGGGCTTATCAAACGGGAAACCACAAAAGCCATCCATGCCGTTGTCAATTTTGTGGTGGTGTTCGTGCTGTCCGCTGCCTTTATCGCCTACGCTCCTGATTATATCGGGAAAATCAATGAATTTTCCGCAGACATCAGCAATGCCAGCCTGACCCTTGGCACAAAGATTGTGATGCCCAACTCGGAAAGTCAGGGAAAAGACAGTGTGGATTTGATACGGGACAGCCTGTTTTCTATTCAGGTCAAGCAGCCGTGGCTCCTGCTGCAATATGGCAACTCGGATGTGGAAAGCATTGGAACAGACCGTGTGGAAAGCCTGCTTTCAACCAGTCCAGACGAAAACAACGGGCAGGACAGGGAAGAAATCGTGGTGGAGGAAATCGAAGACAGGGAAAACACGAACCTTACCATCACAAAGACCATCAACCGATTGGGAACTGTCTTCTTCCTGTTCATGTTCAATATCGGTATCTCCGTTTTTGTATTCCTGCTCACGGGGATAATGATTTTCTCACAGGTGCTTTTTATCATCTACGCCATGTTCCTGCCTGTGAGCTTTCTCCTTAGCATGGTTCCCTCTTTTGAGGGGATGTCAAAACGTGCCATCACGAAACTGTTCAATACCATCCTTACCAGAGCCGGAATCACCCTGATTATCACGGTAGCGTTCAGTATTTCCACCATGCTCTACAACCTGTCTGGGGAATATCCGTTCTTCCTGACGGCGTTCTTGCAGATAGTGACCTTTGCCGGAATTTATTTCAAGTTGGGGGATTTGATGGGGATGTTCTCCTTACAAAGCGGTGATTCCCAAAGCATGGGAAGCCGTATCATGCGAAGACCCCGTATGCTCATGCACGCCCATATGCACCGTTTACAGCATAAGTTAGGACGTTCTGTGACAGCTCTTGGGGCTGGAACGGCTGCATACCACGCAGGGAAACAGGCTGGTTCAGACCAGAAAAATGCTTCCAACTCCGGTTCCTCCAAACGGACACAGGCAGACCACGGCAGACCAGACGGACAGACAGCACTGGAAAAGGAATCTGCATGGAAACTGGCTGGCTCTGCGGTGGGTGCAGTGGCAGATACCAAAGATAAGATAGCCGATACTGCCGGACAGCTTCGGGAGCAGGCAAAAGATTTGCCTGTCAATGCAAAGTACGCCCTTTACCACGGGAAAACACAGGTATCAGAGGGAGTACAGGATTTTACTTCCAGCGTGACCCAGACCCAAACTGCCAGAGCCGAACAGCGGAACGTACAGGCAGAAAGCCGCAGACAGACCATTGCAGAACGCAGGGCGGAACTGGAACAGGCAAAACAGCCGCAAAAGACTGCTTCCGAAGCACCCAAAGGGGCGGCTCCTGTCCATGAACGCCCTGTTACTACAAAGCAGCCGGAAAATTTCCGAAATCATGCAGATACCGCTCATGCAGGAAAGCCAGCTATACAGCCAGCTCCCCCATCCATCAGGGAACGGAGACAGGTTTCTTATGAGGGGACTGTGGCAGAACGGGCTTCGGTTCCGGTGGTAAAAGCTGCTTCCATCCACTATGAACATACACCGCGTGTAAGGGCAGAACGCCAGATAGTCCCACCGGCTTCCCCTGTCCAGCCAGATGAAAGACAAAAGACAGCTCCAACCACCACACCTGCTGCTCCCCGTCCGGCAAGACCTGTCCAGAATGATACGGCTCCTGTGATACCGGAAAGAAAACGGGCTGCCCCTGTGGTTAAGGAATCGAACTTTACCATCCGGCGTACCACCGCCAGAAAGGAGTGGACAAAAACGGGAAAAGCGGCTGCCAAACAAAAGAAAGGGGAGAAACCATGAAGTTAAGACACCTTTTCTTTGCCTGTTCCGGCGTGTTCGTGATGATGTTCTCCATGCTCCTCTTGGTGGTGATTGTCTTCTCGGATGAGGAAGACGGCGGAAGCGGCGGAAACCTTATCTATGGGGGCGTGAGCGTATCACAGGAAGTCCTCGCCCATAAACCTATGCTGGAAAAGTATGCAAGGGAATATGGCATAGAGGAATACTTAAATGTGCTGCTCGCCATCATTCAGGTGGAATCCGGCGGCACGCTGGAAGACGTTATGCAGTCCTCGGAATCTCTGGGGCTTCCCCCGAACTCCCTTAACACAGAGGAATCCATCAAACAGGGCTGCAAATATTTCTCGGAACTGCTTACAGCCGCAGAAACAAAGGGCTGTGACCTAAACAGTGTGATTCAATCCTACAACTACGGCGGCGGCTTCCTGGACTATGTGGCAGGACACGGGAAAAAGTACACCTTTGAACTGGCAGAGAGCTTCGCAAGGGAAAAATCCGGCGGAAAGAAAGTCACCTACACCAACCCTGTTGCCGTAGAGAAAAACGGGGGCTGGCGGTATTCCTACGGAAATATGTTCTATGTCTTCTTGGTATCGGAATACCTGACCGTGGCACAGTTTGATGATGAAACGGTGCAGGCTATCATGGAGGAAGCCTTAAAGTATGAGGGCTGGACGTATGTGTACGGGGGCGATTCCCCCTCCACTTCCTTTGACTGTTCGGGACTGGTGCAGTGGTGCTATGGCAAGGCAGGAATCGCCCTGCCACGGACAGCACAGGAACAGTACAATGTAACACAGCACATCCCTCTGTCCGAAGCAAAAGCAGGGGATTTGGTCTTTTTCCACTCCACCTATAACGCCGGAACCTATATCACCCATGTGGGGCTATATGTGGGAAATAACCGGATGTACCATGCCGGAAATCCCATTGGTTATGCAGACCTGACAGGCTCCTACTGGCAACAGCACCTTGCCGGAGCCGGACGAATCAAACAATAGAAAGGATGAACCGATATGATTCAGATTAGAAAAGAGGAAAACCAGAAAAAGCAGAAAGAAAAGAAGCTGAAAGTTTACAAAGTCAATACCCACAAAAAAACTGATATTGTCAATATTGGTTGACACATTTACCTCAAAGATATCACTGCCTATGCAGCCAGTTCCACAGATTGGTAGTATCTCTGTCTCTTGATTACCGGAGGAAGCCCATCGTTGGCAGAACAGATCCTCCTGTTATTCCAATAACTGATGAAGTATCTCCAAATGAGAATCTTTAGTTCCTCTATGGTCATAGTCTCCGTATTGTAGCGGTCATAGAGAAGCTCGCTTTTCATTCTGGCCCACATGCTTTCACATCGGGCATTATCGTGACACCTGCCACCAGCACTGTTCATGCTTTGAATAATACCGTATTTTGACAGAGCCTTACGATAGGTTTCACTGGTATATTGTGTTCCTCTGTCAGAGTGTAAAATGGCGCCTCGCAGATTAGGATATGCCAGATAGGCATTATCCAGGGTATGCTCACACAGAGTTGCTTTCATGTTGGTTTCCATCGCCAGACCAAGGACACTGGAATCAAAGCAGTCAAAGATAGCTGAAACATACAGTTTTCCATCTTTAGCCTTGATCTCTGTGATGTCTGTTACACATTTTTTAAATGGCTTATTGGATTTGAAATCCCGTTTCAGAAGATCATCCGATTTACGTGCTTCCCGATCAGCCTTAGTAATACCATTTGGCTTGCGCTTTGGTCGATGGTTAAGGCCTATTTCATCCATAACCCTGTAGACAGTTCGCTCACTGGGGATTTTGAGTCCTTCCGGATTCTTAAGGAGAAGTGCCTGATACATGCGAATACGCCCATATGTATCGTTGCATTCATCCTCAGAATTGATCGCTCTCATAGCATCAGCGAGATCCTGATATTTCCAGGGACGATCTTTATTAGCAAGATATTTGTAGAAACCCTGGCGGCTGACACCAAGCATCCGGCAATAGAAGGAGAGTTTCCCCTTAATCACGCCGTCTTCCGTTTTTATGGCAATGAACGTCATTCTTTGTTTTTTGCTGACTTCCGACGGCTGGCTGCGAAAAAAGCACTTGCTTCCTCGAGAAATTCATTTTCCTCTTTCAGACGCCGGATTTCTTTATCTTGATCCTTAACGCGTTTGCGGAGCATCGCAAGCTCCTCAGCAAGGCTCATCGCACTTTCTGGAGTATGTGCACCATCACCAATATCCAATGTGCCTGCTCTAACTGCTTTCAGCCATGTATGGATAGTTCCCTCTGGGATTCCTAATTCTTTAGCAGCTTTAGCACCACCTATTTCTTTCGTCAACTTAACTGCCTGTACTTTGTATTCATGGTCATATTTACGTGCCATTTTGAGTACCTCCTTATTCTTTTGATTTTATCATGAAATCCTTGAGAATAAGATGTCAACTTTTTTTATACCACACCAAACCGTGATTGCCCTGTGGGTGCTTCTGGCGGTGAGTTTCCTGTTTGCCGTCTATAAGAATTTCACGGCGATAGACATCCACACTGTTCATGAAACCAAAGTGATTGAGGAAAAAATCATTGACACCCACAAGATAGAAAACTTTGTGGAGAATTTCGCAGAAGTCTACTATTCATGGGAACAGTCCGCCGCTTCCATTGATAACCGGACAAATGCTTTAAAAGGGTATCTCACCGGAGAACTGCAAGCCCTGAATGTAGATACCGTCCGAAAGGACATCCCCGTATCGTCTGCCCTGACTGACTTTCAGATATGGGAAATCATAGAAGAAAAGGAGCAGCATTATCAAGTGACCTATACGGTAGAACAGCGTATCACAGAGGGGGAATCCAGTAAAACCGTCCGTTCCGCTTATCAGGTGACAGTCTATGTGGATGGCTCTGGAAACCTGACGATTGTTCAGAATCCTACCATCACCAGCGTTCCCGTAAAATCCGGCTACACTCCAAAAGCAGTACAAAGTGACGGTACGGTGGATTCCATCACTACGGAGGAAATCAACGAATTTCTCGCTACCGTTTTCAAGCTGTACCCTACGGCAACCGCAAAGGAGCTGACCTATTATGTGAATGAGGGCGTATTAAAACCTGTGGGAAAAGAGTATATTTTCTCGGAACTAGTGAATCCGGTTTACAACCGAAAAGGGAATCAGGTGACAGCTTCCCTTGCGGTGAAATATCTGGATAATCAGACTATGACAACACAGATATCACAGTTTGACCTTGTGCTAGAGAAGAATGGGGAGAATTGGAAGATTGTTAAATAAGTCAAGGCTGATAAATGGTTAAATATTGACAATAGCAAAATATGTGGTATTATATAAATATAATTATATTATTTAAATATATTATATTTCTATCATTATTTATGGAGCTTAATACAAGGAGGAGATTTGATTGTTTATTACAAAAATGCCAAGATTTGTAACTATTACAATTATACCATTGGCTTTCAGTACGATTGTTGTTGGATGTTCAAACTCTGGAAAAATTAAACAGGAGCAAATAGCGGCAGCAATAAATAGTACGGGAAAAACTGAGGTACATACATCAGAATCACCGCCAAATTTTAATATGCAGGCCACTCCTGCCAAGTGGTCTGTAAATACAAAGATTGCAACCGATATGCCGGTTTTAGACTTTGCGGATGACAACATTATTATAATGCATGATTATTTTGGGTTATTTATTTATAATCTGACCACTGGTGAAATAGAGGATAGTATTGACTTACAGGCATTAGGATATGATTTTAGTGATGATTCTTCCTGTAGGATATCAGTCAGTCCAAATGCTGACACTATATGGATATGGTCTACATCCTCTGAGCTTCCATATGAATATGACCGTATATCCAGAAACTTAAACTTAACAAATGATATTTCTGAAAAAGACATATTTGAAGACTTTGTTTTAACAAAAGACATCCCACCTGAGCAACTATCTGTAAAGCCGTATCGTTGTAGTAAAAAATCAGTTTTATTTACTGACGGGAGTTATGGCATATTGAATGTTAGAAATGAAAAAATTACAGGAATATCATATATTAGAGATGACAAGGAGTGGGTACTATTCAGCGACAAGAATTGTACTATGCCGGAACTTTCAAGACAAGACGATTTTTTTTATGAACAATTCGTTAATGAGGGGGCAGAGTCGGCCTCATCGTTAATATTCTCTTATTGTACTATGATAAATTATGGTGAATATGCCGGTATTTGTGCATTATCTGAAGGTATAGAATATTCGGAAGAATTACAAAAAGAGTGGAATGCTCTGCAATTAACTGCAAGTAGTGAAGAAATAAAGACTACGAATGATAAAGCCTGTTTTAAAGTATATATCATATCCTCTGATTCATCACCAAATAGCGGTTTGCTTCAAGGTATAAATGAAAAATATATATACTTAAAAAAAGACTTGACAAATGGTTGGTATGTTGAAGGTTTTTGGCATGATACAGTCCCCAATGAGGTGTGGTGGAGTTGAATCAATCTATTTTATCATTTTTATAGTTTATAATCATTGGATGAAAAGAAAAAAACATTTAAACAGCAGTATACCGTTGCATAAAATGGTGCATTTATTACATGAATTACGAGGAGGATAACGTACAAAGAAACGAAGGAGGAAGAAAATGAAACGTATTATAAGCCTTTTACTTTCTACAATATGCACAGTTATGATGATTAGTACATTAGCTTTTGCCGCTGAAACATCATTGGAAGATACCGGGGTAACGGTTGTTCGTTTAAATAGGCGTGAATATGACACGCTTTATGTAAAAACAGATGGAGGAAATCTCAATGTACGTTCAGGAGCAGGTACAGAGTATGCAATCGTTGGAAAACTTGCCAACGGAACTAAAATTGATGGATGGAGTATTTTCGGCAGAGTTGACAGTGAGGGACGTTCCTGGACAAATATCACAGCAAAAGATATCAACGGAAAGTCAGTCACAGGCTGGGTTTTA
>ENA-OWOC01000382-OWOC01000382.1-gut-metagenome-genome-assembly--contig:-NODE-382-length-11119-cov-4.875385_pt1 | contig 11119 bp, 8 predicted proteins | sample MGYA00248245_ERZ651791 | MGnify/ENA primary metagenome ERZ651791 (study PRJEB26908, sample SAMEA4031703) | gut metagenome | biome: gut; feature: normal infant; material: stool | place: China | collected 2015 ...
TTTTTGGGGTGGATGCCCCAGCTGTAATACCTACGCTGCGCACAGAAGATACACTATCAGGATCTAAGTCGCCGAGTGTCTGAATGTAAAAGGTGTTTTTACATTCCTTGAGGCAGATCTCGTAGAGTTTCTGGGTGTTGGAAGAATTCTTCCCGCCGATGACAATCATGGCCTCCACCTGTGAAGCAATACGGGCCGCCTCCACCTGTCTTTCCTGTGTTGCATTGCAAATCGTATTTAAAACACTACTATCATAACCCTTTTTCGAAATTTTTTCAACTAATTCTTTAAATTTGTTGTAATTAAATGTCGTTTGGGATACGATACAAACCTTTTGCCCCGTTGGAAGGCGCAAATTTTCCAATTGTGTCCCGTTTTCTATCACAATTGTATCCCCATTTCCCCATCCGCGGATTCCTTCCACTTCGGGATGGCTGGGATTTCCAATGATAATAACCGTCTCCCCTGCTTTCGAATGCTCCTCCACAATCCGATGAATCTTCTTGACAAAAGGGCAGGTGGCGTCCACAATCCGTATCTTTCGTTCCTTCAGCAGCTCATAAATCTCTTTGCTTACTCCATGGGAGCGGATAATCACCGTACCTGTCCCTTCGGGAAGGGCCATCAGATCTTCCGGCGTATTCAGGACCTGTACGCCCCTCTCCTCCAAATCCCGGACCACCTCTTCATTGTGGATAATCGGACCGTAGGTATAGATGGGGCCTCCGGTTTCCCCTTCCTTTTGAAGCTGAATCTGTTTATAAACCTCATTGACCGCCCGCTCCACGCCAAAGCAGAAACCGGCGGTTTTAGCCACAATGACTTTCCGCTTTTCTGAACTCTGTTTCATCACGCCTCCCTTAAACCTTTGTTCTCAGCTTCCCGGATAATGGCGTCGATAACCTCCTGGATGGTCATGGCGGAGCTGTCAATCAAAACAGCGTCTGCCGCCTGGCGAAGCGGCGAATGTTCCCGGTTCATATCCTGCTCGTCTCTGGCCCGGATGTCCTTCTCAATCTCCTCCAGGCTGCAGTCGATTCCCTTTCCCTGAAGCTCCTTAAAACGGCGCAGGGCCCGTACCTGAACGGAGGCGGTGAGGTATATTTTGACCGGTGCGTCGGGAAGCACGCAGGTCCCGATATCACGGCCGTCCATAATCACGTTTTCCCGGGCAGCCAGTTCCTGCTGCAGCTGGACCAGTTTCTCCCGGACCGGCATATAGACGGAAGTGGCGGAAGCCATATTTCCCACCTCCTCGGTCCGAATCAGGCCAGTGACGTTCTCACCGTTTAAGATGACCTGCTGGGCGCCGTCCTCGTAGGCCAGGGAAATCTGTGCCTGCCTGCATTCCTCTTCTACCGCCTTCTGATTTTTCGGGTCCAGGCCCCGTCGAAGAAGAAATAAAGCCATGGCCCGGTACATGGCTCCGGTATCTACATAGATGAACCCCAGACGCCTTGCCACCTCTTTGGCAATGGTGCTTTTTCCCGCTCCGGCGGGACCGTCAATAGCAATGTTAAAATGTTTCATATTTTTAAAATCTCCTGTTTTGCCGCGCTTATTCTTTTTACAAGGCGAAAGCGGCACTTCCTTTATTATATCGGAATCGGCAGGAATACGCAATTATATTTTAGATCAATAACAAAAAGGGGTTTTAAGATTTGCCAATTTGATATATACTGTAGTTCAGGCTTTTTAAGGCCAAGTACCATAGGACGAAAGGATTATCCAATACAATGTCTTTTTTCAATAATCTCGGTCAGGGAATTGTTTCCCTGATTGAAGCCATGTATAATCTTCTATGGGGAGATTTGATTTCGATTCCTCTTCCGGGCGGAAGCAGCTTAGGACTTTCTATTCTGGTAATAATTTTGATTCCCTCCGGGATTTATTTCACCATCCGGACTCGTTTTCTCCCCTTCCGGCTATTTCCCGAAATGCTTCGGGTCACAGCAGAAAACCGCAGTTCCAGCGGACATGCCGGCTCCATCTCCGGAGTCCAGGCTCTGATTGTGTCCACAGCCACTAGGGTGGGAATGGGGAATCTGGTAGGCGTAGTGGCCGCTATTTCCGCCGGAGGTGCGGGGGCGGTGTTTTGGATGTGGCTCATTGCCCTCTTAGGTTCCTCCACCGCCTTTATCGAGGCTACCCTGGCCCAGCTGTATAAGGAAAAAGACCCTCTCTATGGGGGATACCGGGGCGGCCCGGCCTACTATCTCCATCAACTGTTTGCCGGAAAGAAGGGTCCGGGAAAGCGCTCTGCCATCGCGTCCCTGTTTGCCCTCTCCGGCCTCATCTGCTGGTGCGGCATCAGTCAGGTCATCGGAAATTCCGTTTCCTCCGCCTTCCGGAACGCCTTTCACATCCCGCCGCTTTACACCACTGTGGCGCTGGTGGCTCTGGCTGCAATCATTGTCCTGCGCAAGCATGCTACGGTAAAGGTGCTGGATCTTATGGTCCCGGTGATGGCGGCCCTCTATTTCGTTATTACGCTGTATATTATCATAAGAAATGCAGGAATGCTGCCCCAGGTCTTCGCCCGAATCTTTGAGGAGGCCTTTGGTTTGCGCCAGGCAGTCAGCGGAGGAATCGGAGCAGTCATCATGAACGGCGCCAAGCGGGGCCTGTTTTCCAATGAAGCGGGCAGCGGTTCCGCCCCCTGCGCCGCCGCTGCCGCCGACGTCAGCCATCCGGTGAAGGCCGGCCTCCTTCAGTCCCTGGGCGTCTTTATCGATACCCTGGTCATCTGCAGCTGCACCGCATTTATCATGCTGCTGACCCCCGCCGGTCAGCTGGAGGGTATGGAAGGCATGGATCTTCTTCAGGAAGCCATGAATTATCACTTCGGATCCTTCGGCGCCGTGTTTATTGCCGTGATTCTCTGGCTGTTCAGTTTTTCAACCTTTATCGGCATCCTGTTCTACGCCAGATCCAATATCGCCTATCTGTTTGGGGACAACTGGCTGTCCCAGACTTTGTATAAAATTCTGGCACTGATTATGCTGTTCATCGGAGGACTGGCAGCCTATACCTTCGTCTGGGATCTGGGAGATTTAGGGGTAGGGCTGATGACGATCTTCAATATGATTGCCCTCTTCCCCATGGCCGGCGAGGCCCTGGAAGCCCTGAAAGATTATGATCACAAGAAGAAAAACGTTTAAGGAGCGTATGAAAAGCTTATGGATACCTTGCGGAAATTTATCAGATACTATAAACCTTATCAGGCGGTGTTCTATCTGGATCTGATATGTGCCGCTGCAATCAGCTTAGTGGACCTGGCTTATCCTCAGATTCTCAGGACCTTAACCAGGACTCTTTTCACTGGCAGCAGCCAGGCCATATTGAGCGCCCTTCCGCTCATCGGAGCCGGGATGTTCGCCATGTATGTGATTCAGTCTCTGTGCAAATACTACGTCAGCTACCAGGGCCACATGATGGGCGCCCACATGGAGCGGGATATGCGCCAGCAGCTCTTTGACCATTACGAGAAGCTGTCCTTCTCCTACTACGACAACAACAATTCCGGTCAGATGATGAGCAAGCTGGTTTCCGATCTGTTCGATATTGCGGAATTTGCCCATCACGGGCCGGAGAATCTGTTTATCTCCTTGATTAAAATCATCGGCTCCTTCATTTTCCTGTTTTTGATCAACTGGAGACTGGCGGTGCCGCTGATGATTCTGGTACTGTTTATGATTGTATTCTCTGCCCGCCAGAACAAGCGGATGCAGGCCACCTTTATGGACAACCGCCGGAAAATCGGTGATGTAAACGCCAGCCTTCAGGATACTCTAGCCGGAATCCGTGTGGTCCAGTCTTTTGCCAACGAAGATGTGGAACAGAGGAAATTCCGCAAAAGCAACGAGGGATTTTTACAGTCCAAGGACAACAACTATCGCTGCATGGGGACCTTTATGGGAAGCAATCTGTTCTTTCAGGGGATGATGTATCTGGTAACGGTGGTCTACGGCGGCTGGCTCATCGCTCACGGACAAATGGCGGTGGAAGATTTGGCTATGTACGCTTTATACATCGGCATTTTCATCAGCCCCATTCAGATCCTGGTGGAGCTGGCGGAAATGATGCAGAAGGGACTTTCCGGCTTCAAGCGCTTCGAGGCTATGATGGAGACGGAGCCCCAGATCGTGGACGCGCCGGAAGCGGTGGATCTAACAGATGTAAAGGGACATGTCACCTACGAGGATGTCAGCTTCCAGTACAACGATGAAGAAGAAGTGCTGCGCCATGTATCCTTTGATATTCCCGCAGGGCGTTCCGTTGCCCTGGTAGGTCCCTCCGGCGGCGGAAAAACCACCATCTGCTCTCTCCTTCCCCGTTTTTACGATGTGACCGGCGGAAGAGTCCTCATCGATGGGAAGGACGTCAGCAGGGTGACCTTGAAAAGCCTGCGGACCATGATTGGAATTGTTCAGCAGGATGTATACCTGTTCTGCGGAACGGTGAAGGAAAATATCGGTTACGGAAAACCTGGGGCTTCTATGGAGGAAATTATCGAGGCGGCCAAAAAAGCCAATATCCACGACTTTATTATGAGCCTTCCCGATGGTTACGACACCTTTGTGGGCGAGCGGGGAACCAGACTGTCCGGAGGACAGAAGCAGCGGATTTCCATTGCCAGGGTATTCCTGAAGAATCCGCCCATTCTGATTTTGGATGAGGCCACTTCCGCCCTGGACAACGAGAGCGAGCGCCATATCCAGATGAGCCTGGAAAAGCTGTCCAAGGACAGGACCACTATCACCATTGCCCACCGCCTTTCCACGATCCGAAACGCCGATGAAATCATCGTCATCAACAATGAAGGCATTGCGGAACGGGGAACGCACCGGGAGCTGATGGAACAGGGCGGGATTTACGCCCACTATTATCAGATGCAGTTTGAAGGACTGGAAACCACATAATATGGAAGAAATATTGGAGGAAATATTAAGAAATGAATGAGAAAAACTATGAAATCCGCAGAGAAGAGGTTCAGGATTACCGGCAGACGGAGGAACTGACAAGAGAGGCGTTCTGGAATGTGTACCGTCCAGGCTGTTATGAGCATTATCTGCTTCACTGCTTTCGGGACCGGGAGGAATTTGTCCCGGAGCTGGACCTGGTGATGGAGATAGACGGTAAAATCATGGGCCATATCATGTACACACGGGCCTGGATTCAGGCGGACGACGGCAGGAGAATTCCCGTCCTCACCTTCGGCCCGGTCAGCATCCATCCCAATTATCAGCGCAGGGGATATGGAAAAGCCCTGGTGGACGAATCCCTGGAACTGGCAAAAAAACTTGGAGCAAAGGCTGTCTGCATCGAGGGGAATCCGGCTTTTTATGAAAAATCCGGTTTCGTGAACGCAAGGTCCATGGGAATTTACCCCGATGGACAGCCCAGGGAGCAGGAAGCCCCTTATTTTCTGGTCAAGGAGCTGTGTCCCGGCTTTTTAGGAACCTTTACCGGTGTCTATGAGACGCCGGAGGGATATTTTGTAAAGGATGAGGACGTGGAGGCCTTCGATTCCACCTTTCCGGTCAAAGAGAAGTAAATCGCGGGGCATTTCAGCCCAAATCCCCCTGGCAGTGGGGGCAATATGTACTGCTCCGCCCTCCGATTACCATACGGCGGAATGCCGTTTGGCAAACCGGACAGGGCTCCCCCTCATGGCCGTAGGCCTGTAAAAAGGGCTTGTTGCGGTAATCCTTTCCCTTTGTTTCCAAATATGCTTCCGGGGACATTTCATCCTTTTGGATAAAGAATGACAGCCGCTCCGGGATAACCTCCGCAAGGCGTTCCCATTCCTCTTTTGTCAGGCTGTCTGCCGGCCGCGCCGGGTAAATTCCGGCTGTAAATAAGATTTCATCGGAATAGATATTCCCAATTCCGGCAATCACTCTCTGCTCCATCAGACATTCTTTAACTGCTTTCTTCCGTTTTCCCAGTTTAGCAGACAGATATTCTGCGGTAAAATCCGCATCAAAAGGCTCTTTTCCCAGCTTTTCAACGCCGCTGTATGGATCCGCTTCCCCTTCTCCGAGCAGCCATAAGCGCCCGAAACGGCGCGTATCTGAAAAACGCAGTTCCCTGTCTCCGTTCAGTCGGAAAATAACGTGCGTATGCTTTTCCTCCGGATCGTCCGCCGGTGCTGCCAGGAGACACCCGGTCATGCGCAGATGGATGATAATCCTGTCGCTGCTTTTTAGCCGGATGATAAGGAATTTCCCCCGGCGCTCTACGCGGTCAAAGACCTGCCCTTTGAGACGGCTGCAAAATCCATCAGCGTCAGGGTGCGCGATGACTTCCGGACGGCTGACCGCAACCCGCTCAATCCCAACCCCCTGTATCTGTGGTTCAATGATTCGTCTGATTGTTTCTATCTCCGGCAATTCCGGCATGTCCCGCACCGCCTTTCCTGTCTGACTTTTTTATCTGCTCGTGGCAAAAATACTTGAACTGTTCCTTTAGATAATATCCGGTCAAACTGTCCGGACAGGACGCAATCTCCTCCGGCCGTCCCGCCGCCACAATCCGGCCGCCCTCATTTCCGCCTCCCGGGCCCATATCGATGATATAGTCGGCATTTTTGATAACGTCCAAATCGTGTTCGATGACGATGACCGTAGCGCCGTTGTCAATCAGGGTCCGGAACACCTCAAGAAGGGTTTTCACGTCCAGGGGATGGAGGCCGATGGTCGGCTCGTCAAAGACGAAAACCGAGTCCTCCTGGCCTTTTCCCATCTCGCTGGCCAGCTTCAGCCGCTGGGCCTCCCCGCCGGACAAGCCGGGCGTTTCCTCCCCCAGCCTAAGATATCCCAGGCCAAGGCTTTGCAGGACCTTCAGTCTCTGGGAAACCACCTTCAGCTCCCCGCATGCCTCCAGCGCCTGATTGACGTCCATGGCCATCAGCTCCGGCAGGGAATAGGCTTTGCCGGATTTCGTAAGATAATGGATTCCATCCGCTTCTGTTCCGTAGCGGGAGCCCCTGCATTCCGGACAGGGAATCTGCACGTCCGGCAGAAACTGCACATCCAGGCTGATAACGCCGGTTCCATCGCAGACCGGACAGCGGAGTTTTCCCGTGTTGTAGGAAAAATCGCCTGCCTTAACGCCTGCCGCCTTCGCTTCCGGCGTTTTGGCGTATATTTTCCGCAGCTCGTCGTGGACATTGGCGTAGGTGGCCACAGTGGAGCGCACGTTGATTCCGATTGGCGTGGCGTCAATCAGCTTTACATGGCGGATGCCGTCCGCCTCCACTGCCTTTACATGGGAGGGCAGCTTCTGACCGGACGTGAGGGCTTCCAGTCCGGGCACCAGACTCTCCAAAATCAATGTGGTCTTCCCGGAGCCGGATACGCCGGTAACGACGGTCATCCGCCCCTTTGGAATATCCACATCCAGGGGCTTTACCGTGTGAATCTCTTCGGTAGCCAGATGAATCCTTCCCTCTTGAAACAGCTGGTCCGGGCCGTAGGACTTTTTCATTGCAATCTGCTCTCTTCCGGACAAGTAAGGTCCCATAAGGGAATGGGGATTTTCCTCGATTTCGGAAATCGTTCCCTGGGCGATGACCTGCCCTCCCCCGGCTCCCGCCCCAGGTCCCATTTCAATCAGCCAGTCGGCTTTGGATAGAATCTGGGTATCATGATCCACCAAAAGAACCGAATTTCCATCGGCAATCAGGTCTTCCATCACCCGGAAGAGCCCCTGGATATTGGAAGGATGAAGGCCGATGGACGGCTCGTCCAGTACGTAGAGAACGCCGGTGGTGCGGTTTCGCACCGCCCTGGCCAACTGCATGCGCTGGCGCTCCCCGGTAGAGAGCGTGGAGGCCGCCCGGTCCAGGGAGAGGTATCCCAGGCCCAGCTCCAACAGCCGTTTGGCCACATCCTGAAAGGACTGACAGATGCTTTCCGCCATCGGCCTCATCTCTTCCGGCAGGGAGGCGGGAACGCCCTGAACCCATAAAACCAGTTCCGAGAGCGTCATTTTGCAGGCCTCGTCCAGGGAAATCCCCCTCAGCTTCGGAGCCCGCGCCCGGGCAGATAAACGGCTGCCGCCGCAGTCAGGGCAGATATCCTCCTTCAGGAATTTTTCCACCCGCTTCATTCCCTTCTCATCCTTCACTTTAGACAGGGCGTTCTCCACGGTGTAGACGGCATTATAGTAAGTAAAATCCAGCTCCGCCGCCTGATTGCTGTTCTTGGCATGGTATAAGATATGCTTCTTTTCCGCCGGACCGTGGAACACAATCTCCCGCTCCCTCGGGGTCAGCTGGCAAAAGGGTACATCGGTACGGACTCCCATCTCCCGGCACACATCGGTCATCAGGGACCACATCAGGGAATTCCAAGGGGCCACCGCCCCCTCATCGATGGTCAGGGACTCATCGGGCACCAGGGTAGATTCATCTACCGCCCGGACAATCCCCGTGCCGCCGCAGGTAGGGCAGGCGCCCTGACTGTTGAAAGCCAGCTCCTCTGCCGAGGGTGCGTAAAAATGGGCGCCGCATTTCGGGCAGACCAGCTCCTGCCCCGCCGCCACCCCAAGGGTGGGCTTCTGCTCATGGCCGTTGGGACAGCGGTGGTTTGCCAGTCTGGAGTACATCAGGCGCAGGCTGTTGAGCAGCTCCGTCCCGGTTCCAAAGGTGCTCCGAATGCCCGGCACTCCCGGCCGCTGATGGAGCGCCAGGGCGGCAGGTACATACAGCACCTGGTCCACTTGAGCCTTGGCTGCCTGGGTCATCCTCCGTCTCGTGTAGGTGGACAGGGCCTCCAGGTAACGGCGGGAGCCCTCTGCATACAGAACGCCTAAGGCCAGAGAGGATTTTCCCGAGCCGGACACGCCGGCTACAGCGGTTATCTTGTTTAAGGGAACGTCCACATCCACATTTTTCAGATTATGCACTCTCGCGCCGCGGACTTTAATTTTGTCGATCATATTGGTCACCCGATTTCATTCTGATTTTTTTGCCCCTCTAATAGGAGGCGGCGGGACGGGCTAACTTTCCGGAAAAAACGGCTTCACAGTCCGGTCCCAGGTAAATATCGTAATCCGCATACTCCCCGTATGCCTCTTTCAGCGCCTCTTCCATGGCGCCCAGGCTGTTTTCCAGATGGGTCTGCTGCGAATCCGTCAGTTTCTCAACCCGGTAGTCATAGGCCAGCACACGGATATAAAAATCGTAAAGCTCCGTTTCCAGATAAGCTTTTGCATCCGCGCCGCCAGCCGTAAACCAGGACTCTTTCAGCAGCTGGCCATACATCTGGGGAGGCGGATTTCCGCCCCGATAGGAAATAGACACATCCAGGCACTGAGCCTCCGGTTCCGGAAGAATGGACGAAAGGATTTCTTCCCTGACCCCTTCCCCTGCCGCCTTCGTGGACAGGTCCATCAGTTCCAGGGTAAACGCCTCTTTCGCGGAATATCGGTCAGAACTGAGAAGCCAGTGCTGGTCGTGGTTGATCCGCATGGTGTGGTCGCTGATGGTCCAAATCTCCTGCTGTCCATTTGCATCGGTATAGAGAATATCCCATTCCGTAAATTTCCCCGGGCGCTCTCCGGGATATCCTCTGCTGCTGTAGGACCGGTGATAGACCTGGTAGATGATGCTCTCCTTTTCCTCGTAAGAAATCTGCTCCCAATTTCCCTTCCCGAAAAAATCATCCAGCTGCGCATGAAAACGCAGCGGCCACATCCGGAAATAGCAGAATAAAAAGAAAATCCCGCAAATCAGCAGAAGCAGGACCGCCGCCCCGCTCAGTCTTTTCAGCCTCCCCATTTTCCCCTCCCTGTACGTTCATATTCCATTTATTAGTGTAGGAAAAAAATCCGGTAATTTCAATAGTTTTATTCAGCAAAAAAGGATAGGGGATTGTTTCCAATCACCCTACCCCTCATCTATGGAGATATTATATTATGTTAATTCTCAGCCTTCAATGGCAATATACTTTTTATTGTCTTCTACCGCAGGCTTCTCTTCCTTCTTGGGAACGGTCAGCATCAAAGCGCCGTTTTCAAATTTTGCTTTAATCTCGTCCTGGGTAACACCGTCGCCCACATAGAAGCTTCTGCTGCAGGAGCCGCTGTAGCGCTCTCTGCGGATATAACGTCCGTTGTTGTCCTTCTCGTCCTTGTTGGAATTGGAGGTTGCGCTGATGGTCAGATATCCGTCCTTCAGCTCTGCCTTTACGTCTTCCTTCTTCACACCCGGGAGATTCATGGTTATCTCATATCCCTGGTCGGTATCTTTAATATCGGTCTTCATCAAATCCGTGGAACCGGCTCTGTAACCGTAATCATAAAATGAATCATTGAAAAAGTCATCCAGCTTCTCCTGTCATAAATTGCAGAAATCATTTTTAATCGTTTCCTTTCAAGCTCCATTTAGTTTTGGGTCTATTATACTATGGCAGTTCACCTTTGGGAATAGATGAATTATCATCTTGGCCGCTGACTGGCTCGGCTGACTTTGCTATACGGCCTTATGAGAAGTCGGAAAGATAATTCTGCAATAATTCGGCCAACTTTCCGATGTGTATTCCGTCCACAAATGAGTGGTGGACTTGAACGGAGAATGGAAGGAGTATTTTCCCGTCCTTTTCGTAGAACTTTCCCCAATCAAATAGCGGTGTGGCATTATCTTTGTTGCCAGAGTCCGTATGGGATATATGACGGTACGATATCCATGGGAAAGGCGAAAACTGATAAATGTCGTTTCCCATGGGACCCGTAAAATACGCCGTCTGAGTTTCTTCGGTTTCTCTGGCTAATGCTACATATTCTTCCATGCTGTCCTGCATTGGTACATTAACAACTTTGAAAAGCTCCGTATCTTTCTTCAAGTAGGTAAAAGAAGTGTTGACCGTATCTAAAACAACGGGTTTCCCGTCCACAAACCGGCAGCGAAAGGCTTCTATCTGGTTCGCGCATTTTGTAACCGCGTAAATAAATGAAAAAGTAAAAGAATATCCTTTCGCCTTGATTTTTGGAAGGAAATTGGTAATATCCAAATCAAATGTAACACAATATTGCGGCTGTACGCTGTTTCTGAACGCTTGGTAGTGCTGACTCCGGTCCCATGTAGATAAGTCAATAAATCTCATTACGCCCC
>ENA-OWOC01000383-OWOC01000383.1-gut-metagenome-genome-assembly--contig:-NODE-383-length-11108-cov-16.702112_pt1 | contig 11108 bp, 9 predicted proteins | sample MGYA00248245_ERZ651791 | MGnify/ENA primary metagenome ERZ651791 (study PRJEB26908, sample SAMEA4031703) | gut metagenome | biome: gut; feature: normal infant; material: stool | place: China | collected 2015...
ATTCGCGGTCAGGGGGTGGTGAAAAATCAGGGACGAGAATTTGTCTGCCGACCGGGTGATATTTTGCTGTTCCCGCCTGGAGAGATTCATCACTACGGTCGTCATCCGGAGGCTCACGAATGGTATCACCAGTGGGTTTACTTTCGTCCGCGCGCCTACTGGCATGAATGGCTTAACTGGCCGTCGATATTTGCCAATACCGGTTTCTTTCGCCCGGATGAAGCGCACCAGCCGCATTTCAGCGACCTGTTTGGGCAAATCATTAATGCCGGACAAGGGGAAGGGCGCTATTCGGAATTGCTGGCGATAAATCTGCTTGAGCAATTGTTACTGCGGCGCATGGAAGCGATTAACGAGTCGCTCCATCCACCGATGGATAATCGGGTACGCGAGGCTTGTCAGTACATCAGCGATCACCTGGCAGACAGTAATTTTGATATCGCCAGCGTCGCACAGCATGTCTGCCTGTCGCCGTCGCGTCTGTCGCATTTGTTCCGCCAGCAGTTAGGGATTAGCGTATTAAGCTGGCGCGAGGACCAGCGCATCAGTCAGGCGAAGCTGCTTTTGAGCACCACCCGGATGCCTATCGCCACCGTCGGTCGCAATGTCGGTTTTGACGATCAACTCTATTTCTCGCGAGTATTTAAAAAATGCACCGGGGCGAGTCCGAGCGAGTTTAGGGCAGGTTGTGAATAATAAGAAAGAAGGGGGAGTCTCTTACTTTCGTTACCTGACGTTATTTATATATGTTACGGATAATTAATTTTATTTTATTTGTAAACTAAATATTAATTATCTTTAGGTGAATCGTTTCGCCTGAATAATATTTTTGTTTGTTTTTGCTTGCCTGTTTTTTTTCTTGATAAAAATCCCGATAACAATTTCTTTTTTAGTGATAATAAAATCAAAAAGGAAGACTTATGTATCGGGATACCCGTCGTGAACATATTGTCCGGTTACTTCGCAACAAGGATGAGTGTAGTGTTAGCGATTTAGCTAACTATTTTTCTGTTACCAAAGAGACGATTCGGACAGATTTAGCGTGGTTGCAAAAGCGTGGTGTAGTGAGTCGTCATCATGGAGGCGTCTCATTGAAAAAACATTTAATGCAAAATGCGCTTTCGCAACAAGAGTATGTCGATATGAGTTTGCTTATCAAGCAACAACAGCAGGGTATTGGCTATTTAACCTCGCTTGATGATAAAGGACGCCGAATGGTAGGTAAAGTTTGTGTGTTAGGATCATTTAACGTCGATATTGTGGCGAAAGTGTATCGCTTCCCGAATGAAGGCGAAACGTTAGTGGCCAGGGAAACTACCATGGGGCCGGGGGGTAAAGGCGCGAATCAGGCACTAGCCGCTCATCGGGCAGGTGCGCAAATACACTTCGCCTGTAAGATTGGTCGCGATCAGTTTAATCATTTTGCCCGCAATCATATTGAGTCCATTGGTATTGATTCATTTACTTTTTATGAGTCTGAACTATCTACCACCGGTTGTGCGGTCATTTATGTAAATGATGAAGGTGAAAACATGATTGCTATGTCTCCAGGGGCAAATCATGAATTAAGTGATAACGATATTATTCAACTTTCTCACTTTATAGCCGAGTCCGATGTATTCATTGTACAGATGGAAAATAATCTTGCCGCTACTCAACTGGCATTAAAATGTGCTCAAAAAATGCAGGTGACAACGATTTTGAATCCTGCACCGTGGTCCAGTGATGTCGCCACATTATTACCTTTTGTTGATATTGTGACGCCAAATGAAACCGAAGCATCGGCGATGTCAGGTATGGTAATTGACAATATTTCTGATGCTGTGAAGGCTGCGAAGCATATTTATAATGCCGGGCAATGTTCAGTAATTATTACGATGGGAAAACGAGGTGCATTAATTTATGACGGGCAACAATGTGCGCATATTCCGGCATTTTCGGCAGTCGCTGTAGATACAACAGGTGCGGGTGATGCGTTTAATGGCGCGCTCGCCGCCGCACTGGCGAAGGGAGAATCACTTGTTAAAGCAGCCTGGTATGCCAGCGCTTTCGCTTCGCTGGCAGTAGAAAAAGAAGGGGCAGCCAATATGCCTGATATCTCTCTGGTGGATGCCAGAATTCAGCAGCAGAATGTTGCCATTCAGACTTTCTGATGTTTCACTGAACGAAGGATGAAATATGAAAACAATTGAAGGGATTATTCCGGTAATGCTAACGCCTTTTACGGCGGATAATAAAATTGATTACCTGAGTCTTAAACGGCTAATTGACTGGTATATCGAAAACGGTGCCGACGCGTTATTTGCCGTGTGTCAGTCCAGTGAAATGCAGTATTTAACTTTAGAAGAGCGCGTGGAGCTGGCGAGCTTTGTGGTTGAATATAGCCAACAACGAGTACCGATTATTGCGTCCGGGCATATTTCTGATGATCTGGAACAGCAAATTCAGGAGCTCAATGCTATGGCGGCAACGGGCATTGATGCGCTGGTGTTAGTGACGAATCATCTTGATCCACATAACGAAGGCACCACGGTATTCCTCCGTACGCTTGATGCGCTATTGATGTCATTACCCGAAAGTATGGCGCTGGGTCTGTATGAATGCCCGGCCCCGTATCGCCGCTTATTAACCGATGAGGAACTGCTTTACTGCGCACAAAGCGGGCGTTTTCAAATCTTAAAAGACGTCAGTTGTGATCTACCTACAGTGACGCGACGGGTGCAATTAACTCAGCACACGCCAATGACGATTGTTAATGCTAATGCTGCCATTGCCTGGGAGGCGATGCTTGCAGGTTCGAAAGGTTTTTGTGGCGTCTTTACCAACTTTCATCCTGACTTGTATCACTGGCTTTGGCTTGAAGGAAAACAACACCCTGAAGAGGCAAAACAACTCGCCTGGTTTTTATCGCTGAGTGCCGTCAGTGAAAATATTGGCTATCCGAAAAATGCCAAAATATTTCATCAGCAGCGAGGAACATTTGACTGTGTTCATTGCCGGGTAACGGCTGACGATGTGCTGAAAAAATATTGGGGGCTGGAGGTGGTACTAAAACAAATTGCTGATGCCGCAGATTTCCAGCGTCAACAACTCAAATATTAATATCCGACAGCACTTGCTGTTATTAAAAAATAATTAAGACAGGAGTCTACAAATATGAAACGAACCCTGATGAGTTGTGCCGTTGCTTCACTGCTGGTTTCAGGTTCCGCGCTGGCTGCATGGCCAGAAAAACCAATCCAAATCATTGTCCCCTGGGGCGCGGGAGGAAATACCGATACTGTTGCACGCCTGGTGGCAGAAGGGCTGCAAAAAGAGTTGAAAGTGAATGTCAACGTGGTGAATCGCACGGGAGGTGCTGGGGTGGTTGGCCATGATGCCATTGCGAAAGCTAAAGCGGATGGCTATACCCTGGGAATTGCGACGGTAGAAATCACCATGATGCACCATCAGGGGATGACGGCGTTAACGTATAAGAACTACACGCCAATTACACGGCTGGCAGTGAATCTGGGAGGCGTGCAAGTCGCAGCAAATTCGCAGTTCGAAAATATCGTCCAGATGACCGACTACATCAAGGCGAATCCAGGTAAGTTAAAAGCATCGGGTAGCGGGTTAAATTCCGGCTGGCATCTAAACTTGATAGGTATGCTCGACAGTATGGGGCTTTCGCCTTCTGCCGTGACCTGGGTGCCTTCTGAAGGTTCCAGTTCTGCACTGATGGAACTGGTTTCCGGTGGTATAGATTTTACAACGTCATCACCGGGCGAAGCGAAAAGTATGGTCGATGCCAAAATGGTGCGTAATTTAGCGACCATGGCAGAAAAATCGGCAGGGCTTTATAAAGATCTTCCAGTATTCCAACAAGCAACTGGCTATAAATATCATTTGGCGACATGGAACGCCTTAGTGGTTCCGGCGGGTACTCCTGAAGAGGTCTCACAAAAATTAACTGCCGCTATGCAGGCAGTGTTTGCGCAGGGGAAATTACAAGAATTCGCTACCAAACAGGGTTTTGAAGTTTACCCGCTGTATGGCAAAGAGATGACGACATTTATGGCAGATGAAGATGCCAGATACGGAAAATTAATAACCAAAATCAAAGGTTAATCAGACAGGGCGGTGAATATATCGCCGCCAAATTACAGGGATAGCATTATGCGCATAATACCGGTAACGCCGTTATTTCTGCTGATTTTTGCCATGTTTATTTTTGGCTGGAGCATAACGCAATATGGAGGCATATCGCAGTATGGCGCTGGATTTATGCCTTGCATCATCAGTGGATTGTTGTTGTTTTTAGCGGCTATTGATGTAGCGATAGATATTAAACACCGGCACCGTAACAAAGTTTCTTTAACACTTGATGAAGTGAAAGCACTTTTACTGGCTATTACAGTGGTACTGCTGTTTGTATTATTGTTAGATATTCTCGGTTTTGTAATTTGCTCATTTTTGTTGCTTTTTATTTTAATGAAAATACGAGGTGTCAGACTTTTGCATTCCGTTATCGTTTCGATATCGGCATCTCTTATTATCTGGTTTATTTTTGCCAGAGTGTTGTTGGTCGCCTTTCCTGAAGGAATCTTGTTTTAAGGATGCAATATGGATATTTTGATTCAGGCACTAACGTATATTAATTTGAATGCCATTCTGGCCATTATTGCTGCTACGGCCTTTGGGTTATTTGTGGGAGCCATCCCAGGATTGACCGCAACGATGGCGGTTGCGCTAATGGTACCTTTTACCTTCTTTCTTGATCCTATTCCCGCTCTGGCATTAATGATTGCCGTTGGTGCGTCATCCATTTATGCCGGAGATATCCCCGGCGCACTTTTGCGTATACCAGGGACACCTGCTTCGGCGGCTTATGTTGCTGATTCAAATGAACTGGTAAAGCAAGGTAAGGTGAATCGCGTATTGGGACTTGGGCTGGTGAGTTCGGTCATTGGTGGCGTGATTGGATCACTTATTTTGATGTTGGCTGCGCCTGTACTGGCGAAATTTGCCCTTAAATTTAGTTCTTATGAATACACATGGCTTTCTCTTTTAGGCTTAACCTGCGCGACTCTGGTTGTGGGGAATCAACCACTGAAAGGCATGGTGACCTTATGTTTGGGATTATTACTGGCGTGTATCGGTTATGATCAAATATCCGGGGTCCCACGTTTTACGTTTGGGCAAATCAGCCTGTTACAAGGGGTGAACTTTATTCCTGCGATGATCGGTCTGTTCGCAATATCCGGCGCAATTGAATATTATCGTGACAAAATTAGCCAGGTAAGTGGTGCTGTGCCACAAACGCAAACGGGGATTAATTTATTCAAGGGAATGGGGCAGGTGATTTGGTCACGAAAATTAAATCTTGGCCGAAGTAGTATTATCGGTACGCTTATCGGAGCATTACCCGGCGCTGGAGCGGATATTGCTGCGTGGATAAGTTACGCCATTTCAAAAAAATTCTCTCGCCAGCAGGAGTTATATGGGCATGGATCTGAGGAGGCAATTGTTGATTCCTCGAGCAGTAACAACGCCAGTCTGGCGGGGAGTTGGATCCCTTCATTAGTTTTCGGTATTCCGGGCGATTCTGCCGCTGCAATTATCATCGGCGTGCTCTATATGAAGGATATGAATCCAGGGCCGACATTATTTCTGTTCCAGGCAGATAAACTCTATGCCGTATTTATCTTGTTTCTGATCGCCAATATTGCATTACTACCGTTAGCCACAATTGCGGTCAGTTTCATCAAACGCATCATCTGGATTGATAAAGCGATTCTGTACCCGATTATTCTGATTTTCAGTATTGTCGGTGCATTTGCTATCGATAACTCGGGTGCCTCTGTCGTTGTCATGTTGGTCATGGGGGTTCTTGGATACTGGTTACAACGTAAGGAATACCCGGTTTCGCCCATTATTCTGGGGATGATTCTTGGGCCAATGTTGGAAAAAAACTTATTATCTTCAATGATTAAGTCTAATGGCGAATGGCTGGCGTTTGTTGAGCGCCCGGTATCTATGGCACTGGCTGTCTGTTTCTTTTTGGTTGTCGCGTTGCAAGGACGCAATATCTACCGTTCATTTAGCCGTTAATCCGTTGTTTTCAGACCATCCAAGTTGTGGATGGTCTGCCTTCCCCTAAGTAAAATCCTGCGTGACTGCTAAATTTATACTCTAAATGATTCGCGTTGCAGGAGTATATTCATACAAAGAATAGATTGACCTGAATACCACCACTTTGCACAATCCACGACGACTTCATCAACCGGGCACATTATGCAAGCATTGCTGGAACACTTTATTACCCAATCTACCGTGTATTCATTGATGGCGGTGTTATTGGTGGCCTTTCTGGAGTCGCTGGCGCTGGTCGGTTTGATTCTACCCGGTACGGTGCTGATGGCGGGGCTGGGAGCGCTGATTGGCAGCGGCGAGTTAAGTTTCTGGCACGCCTGGCTGGCAGGGATTGTCGGTTGTCTGCTGGGCGACTGGATCTCCTTCTGGCTGGGCTGGCGTTTTAAAAAGCCGTTGCATCGCTGGTCATTTCTGAAGAAGAACAAAGCATTACTCGATAAAACCGAACATGCGCTGCATCAGCACAGCATGTTCACCATTCTGGTCGGTCGTTTTGTCGGCCCGACGCGTCCGCTGGTGCCAATGGTGGCGGGAATGCTGGATCTCCCGGTGGCAAAATTTATTACGCCGAATATTATCGGCTGCTTGCTGTGGCCACCGTTTTACTTCCTGCCGGGGATTCTGGCGGGTGCGGCGATCGATATTCCTGCCGGGATGCAGAGCGGTGAGTTTAAATGGTTGCTGCTGGCAACAGCGGTGTTTTTGTGGGTTGGAGGCTGGCTGTGCTGGCGGTTATGGCGCAGCGGTAAAGCGACTGACCGTTTGAGTCATTATTTGTCCCGCGGTCGTTTGTTGTGGCTGACGCCGTTGATTTCTGCCATCGGCGTGGTGGCGCTGGTGGTGTTAATTCGCCACCCGTTGATGCCGGTGTATATCGATATTTTGCGTAAAGTGGTTGGGGTTTAGGGGATAGCCTTGTGCGGGTTGCCTGATGCGACGCTTGCCGCGTCTTATCAGGCCTGCAAAACGCACTACCCGTAGGTCGGATAAGGCGTTCACGCCGCATCCGACAGTGCATATTAACCTTTAATTCCCAACAGCGCCGAAGCACTCGCCTTACCGCTCAACAACTCATCGGTCTTACCCTGCCAGGCGATACGCCCGTCGGCGACCACCACCGAGCGCGTGGCGATCCGCGCCGCATCTTCCACACTGTGCGACACCATCAAGAGCGTCATTTTTTGCTGTTGGCAGCTCGTGCTCACCAGCGTCAGCATCTCCTGACGTAGCGCCGGATCGAGCGCGGAAAACGGTTCATCGAGCAATAAAATGGGCTGTTCGCGTACCAGACAACGCGCTAACGCCACGCGCTGTCGTTGACCGCCGGAAAGCTCGCCAGGTAACCGCGCCATTAAATTATCAATCCCCATCTGGTGGGCAATCGCGTGCATTTTCTTCTGCTGCGCCGCATTTAGTTTCAACCCCGGATTTAGCCCCAGCCCGATGTTCTGCGCGACCGTCAGGTGGCTGAACAGGTTGTTCTCCTGAAACAGCATCGACACCGGACGGCGTGACGGCGGCGTCGTGGTGTGATCAACGCCGTCGATAGTCAGCAAACCGCTGGCTGGCGTCAGAAAACCGGCGATCAAATTAAGCAGGGTACTTTTACCTGCGCCGCTTGGCCCGAGGATCGCCACCTGCTCGCCGCGTTCCACCGTTAAGCTAAAACGCATCGGCAAATGGTGGTAAAGCCAGGTGATATCAGTCAGTTTTAACATTTCGCCCCGGTATATTTTCAATCACGGTAAACAGCAGAAAACAGAGCAGCAGCAGAATTAACGCGGTGACCGCGCCGTCCTGGCTGCGATAGGAGCCAATTTGCTGGTAGAGATAAAACGGCAGGGTACGGAAATCATCGTTACCAAACAATGCCACCACGCCAAAATCACCAATCGACAGCACACAAGCAAAGGCCAGCGCCTGCGCCAGTGGACGTTTCAGGGCGCGCAGCTCCACCACTTTTAAGCGTGACCAGCCTTCAATGCCCAGCGACTGACACAACATGCTGTAGCGGGCGGTGATATCGCGCATCGGGTTTTCCAGTACTTTCAGCGCATAAGGGATTGCCATTAACGCATTGGTGAAAATCACAATGCCGTCAGCAGATTGTGGCAGGCCGATAGTGTTGTTGAGCAGTAAAAAGAAGCCGGTAGCCAGCACAATCCCCGGCATGGCGAGGATCAACATGCCGCTCATCTCCAGCGCCTGACCCGCCAGCATTTTCTGCCGCGCCCGCAGTTCGCGACTGCTCCATAGCAGCATCATGGTCAGCACTACGCACAATACGCCTGCCGCCAGCGCAATACGCAACGAGGTCCACAGCGCCTGCCACAGCACCGGTTGTGCCAGCACTTCCGGCAACTGGCGATTTACCCCATCGACGATCACCGCCAGTAACGGTGGCAGCAACAGCAGCAGCGCCAGCACAATTAACGCCGTGTCGCAAATGCGACTATGCAGACGATCGTCCGGGTCGCGCCAGCCTTGCAGCAGTGTGGTACCAGGCGCAATGGCCTTACTCAATCGCTGACTCAACAGCACCAGCCCGAGGCAGCACACCATCTGGATCAGCGCCAGCATTGCCGCGCGGGCAGGATCGTAGTCGTAACTCAGTGCCTGATAGATTGCCAGCTCGATAGTGGTCGCCTGCGGACCGCCGCCCAGCGATAGCACGGTGGCGAAGCTGGCGAAACAGAGCATAAAGATAAGCGCGGCAACCGGCGGGATTTGTCGCCGTAGCCACGGCCATTCGACGAAGCGGAAAAAATGCCAGCCGCGCATCCCAAGCTGGGCGGCAAGCTGACGTTGTTCGCCGGGAATGTTTTCCAGTGCCTGGAGTAATAAACGGCTAGCCATCGGCAGATTAAAAAACACATGGGCCAGCAAAATGCCTTGCAGGCCGTAGGGCGAAAAGGTCCACTCCAGACCAAGTGATTGCCAGAGCGAGGCCAGCCAGCCCTGGCGACCATAGACGCTAAGAATGCCAAAAACAGCAACCAGCACCGGGAGGATCAAGGTCATTGCGCACAGACGCAACAGCATCTGTCGCCCAGGAAAGCGCCTGCGATAGAGGGCGCGGGCGAGGAATATTGCGGGTACGACAGAGAGCAGCGCCGAGAGAAACGCCTGCCAGAAGGAGAAGCGCACCACATGCCACAGGTAGCTGTCCTGCCAGACTGCCACCCAGTTACCCTGCGGCGCGTTCCACCACAGGGCGAGAAACGCCGCGAGCGCAACCGCTACCACCAGCGTGGCGGCGCTTACACCTGGAATTAACCAGCCGGGAATTAACGGCTGACGGCGCGTTGCCATTCGCTAATCCATGCCTGACGTTGTGCCGCCACTTCGGCGGGTGTGAACTCTAGCGTGGTGGCTGGTTTGGTCAATTGTTCAAATCCTGCAGGCAGAGTGACGTTTGCTACCGGATACATCCAGTTGCCGGTTGGGATCGCATTCTGAAAAGCCGGAGAAACCATAAACTGGAGGAATTTTTGCGCCAGCTCTGGCTGCTTGCTGGCAGCGGTGCGGGCGGCGACTTCCACTTGCAAATAGTGACCTTCGCTGAAGTTCGCGGTGGCGTAGTTATCTTTCTTCTCTTCGAGAATGTGATAAGCCGGAGAGGTGGTGTAACTCAGGACCAGATCGCTTTCACCTTTTAAAAACAGGCCGTAGGCTTCGCTCCAGCCTTTGGTGACCGTGACCGTTTTCTTCGCCAGTTTCTGCCAGGCTTGCGGGGCGTTATCGCCATAGACTTTTTGCATCCATAGCAACAGACCCAGCCCCGGTGTACTGGTACGTGGATCTTCATAAATCACCCGCCAGTTTTGAACGCTCTCAACCAATTCTTTCAGGCTTTGCGGCGGATTTTTCAGTTTGTTCTTGTCATAGACGAAGGCGAAATAGCCGTAATCAAACGGTACGAAAGTGTCATTATTCCAGCCGCCAGGAACGTTAACGGCTTCCGCTGCCACACCGCTTTTAGCAAACAGCCCGGTTTTGCTGGCGGCGTCTAACAGATTGTTATCCAGCCCCAGCACCACATCGGCTTTGCTGTTTTTGCCTTCCATCCGTAGACGGTTGAGCAGCGAAACGCCATCTTCCAGCGCCACCAGTTTCAGTTCGCAATTACAGTCTGCTTCAAAGGCTTTTTTGACTACCGGACCAGGTCCCCAGTCAGCGGCAAAGGAATCGTAGGTATAAACAGTCAGAACAGGTTTAGCGAAAACAGGCGCTGTGCACAGCAACAGCAGGGGAAGACATTTTTTTAACACTTTGCACCTCACAAAAGAGTGGCAAAGGACTTGAGAAGGAGCCTCAAATCCCTTCGCCGGCGTTATCCGGATCAGGTTCGACGGGTATTTTCTCAGCGCACGCGGCTGCGTGGCACCCCGTTGAGAACGGCGTTAGTGTAGTGATTTTGTTATCAACCAGCAATCATGGATCCGGTGGTGCAAACCACGCTGATTTAAAATCGAACCAGCCGAGGGTGTTCATGCGCAGGCCGCGCATACTGCGTTGCCCCTGAATGATCAGCCAGTGGTGGATAAGCGGCACCATTGCTTTGCTGGCGACCAGTTGCTGGCACCAGTTCGCCAGGTTCATTTCGCCATTGCGCCAGCGGGCGGCGTCGGCTTGCCAGTCGATCGGAATACAGTGTTGGAGCAGCGGCACCTCGCACAAGTGCGCGAACAGCGAAAAATCCAGCGGCAGCGTAAAGTTGGCGCTGTTAAGCCAGATATCGCTCTCGATCTCTCCTTCATGCCACTGATCGTAGCTGATCTCTTTGATTTCCAGCGTGACCTGGTGACTTGCCAGAATCTGCTGCATGATCCCGGCAATCACCCGATGCTCGCTGTGATCCTGATAAAAGGTCAGGGTGAGGCTTTCCAGACCAGCCGGTTTTTCGCTCTTTATGGTGCGGGCATGGTGCCAACGGGGGAGCAGTCCATAAGCCGGGAACCACAGTTGCTGGT
>ENA-OWOC01000384-OWOC01000384.1-gut-metagenome-genome-assembly--contig:-NODE-384-length-11092-cov-6.668543_pt1 | contig 11092 bp, 9 predicted proteins | sample MGYA00248245_ERZ651791 | MGnify/ENA primary metagenome ERZ651791 (study PRJEB26908, sample SAMEA4031703) | gut metagenome | biome: gut; feature: normal infant; material: stool | place: China | collected 2015 ...
GTTCCAGGTAATAGTTTAAATACATATCGTAAACAAATTGACGAATATATTAATCAGCGGAATGTTTTTGTAATTAGTGTTAACTTTGTTGCAGATAATAGAAATGTTTATGCATTTTTCGGAAACCAAAAGCGATATAATTTATCGGAAAGAAAAAGAGTAGATAGAAATATTATTATTAGTTCAAATGTAAAAGGAAATAAAAATGATATTGTAGTAAATTATCATAGTTTAATCAATCGAGGATATAAGTATTTTGAAAATTCCGCGATTATGGTTTTGAATTTGTTAAAACGAATAGAAGCCAAAGAAATTACCATAGCAGGTTTTGATGGATTTGAAATTGAAAAGAGAACTAATTATGCTGATGATAGTTTTCAAAATGATAGACATATTGATGAATTTAATAAATTAAATCAAGAAATAAAGGATATGTTTAAGGAACTGGTGAGTACACTTAGCGGAAAATGTACAATAAAAATGCTCACACCTAGTCGTTTTGAAGGAGTATTAAAGAATGAAGAATAAGTCAGCGAAACATTTGAGGAAAAGTAATTTGGAATGGCTTAGAATTATTGCTATTATAATGATTATTTCATATCATTATGTAGTTCATAGTGAGTTTGATTTTCAAGTGGGAGCGGGGAAAGTATTTTTAGAAATTGTTTCATATGGCGGTAAGGCAGGCGTAAATATATTTTGCCTTCTCATGGGATATTTTGGAATAAAATCATCTAAATTTAGTGTTGAAAAATTAATAAAAATAGAGGAACAGATTTTATTTTTTTCAATGATAGGTCTTCTAGTGTGCTGTATCGTTGATATTTAACATTACTACTGCATCTTATTCAGATGCAGTAGTAAATGTCGGATACAAGGAATTCAATTTAATTCTTGCATCCTCCGTTCGAAATTGCCAGTTTACCTTTGCGGCTACGGTATTTCGTTCAACTTCCCATGCTGATAATTCCTTACGAAGATTTGAAATATTATCAATCCTTCTGTTCAAACATTGTCTGGTCATGACGTTAAGTTCGATTTCTGCAATATCAAGCCAGCTGCCATGTTTTGGTGTGTAGTGAATCTCCAACCGTTTCATGATTCTTCTGGCTTCATCAGCAGGGTAACGTTTGTACAATGATGCTGGTTTATGTGTATTAAGATTATCCATTACAAGAATTATTTTTTCTACATCTGGATACATGACATCGGCAAGATATTTGATTTCTTCTGCCCAGTCAATTGCAGTCCGATGTTCCCGAACACTTACATGATGAGCTCCACCAAGCGGTTCTACGAATGCAAAAATGCTGCATGTACCATTTCTGACATACTCAGAATCTACTTTCTGGTCATTGCCGGGGCGCATAGGAAGTGGGGATCTTGCCTCGCCAAGTAACTGATATGGTTTTTCGTCCATACAAACAACGGGGCGTTGTGGGTTATATGGAAGTTCGTATACATCGAGAACATCCTCCATACAAGCTATAAATTCTGCGTCCTCTCTTGAGGGAATGCACCAGTATTCATTTTTGTGAGGTCGAAGTTTGTTTTTTTTAAGGCTCTACGGATAGCATCTTTGCTAACCGGTGTATCAAGCACTACTTTGGCTTCTTTTTCCAGCAGACGCAAAGTCCATCTGGAATGACCTTCTGGAACAGGACCGCAGGCAAGTTCAATAATACGTGCTTCTGCACGTCCATCAAGGACACGCCTTGCATTGTCGGAATTGATATTTCTTTTGAACTCGGTAACCGCTTCAATGCCACCGGAAAAATATTTGGTCACTGTATTCGTTACAGTTGTCAGGCAAACACCATTTGATCTTGCGGATTGCTCATGGGTTAATACTTTCCCATGAGCCTCATCCAAATCAATAATAATCTGGCATCTGCTTCGAATAGTTTTAGATGTATTACTTTTGCGAATTATAGATTTTAATGTCTTCAATTCATCATCTGTAAGTTTAATGACATATTTTCTTGGTCTTGCCATATAAATCACCGCCGTTTTCTTTTATTTTAACATGAAGCGGCTATAATAGCTATAAATATTTAGTTAAATGTCAACAATACAGTACAGTAGTCTGTCTTGATTCGCATAAAAGTGGCTGAATGATCTGTTTTCGAGTAGCTGTTGCGATCTTCTCCACAGATTTTGATTTTTTCCACGTATTCTTCCAACTTAGCAGCATACTCTTTGAGTTTCTCATAATGACGTTGTTGTGTAGTTTTGCGATGTCCCCTGCCATGAACAAACATTGCTTCATTAATCTGCCAGACTTCTGCATACTGTTCAGCAGCTTCCTTCAGATACTCTGGTGCGTACTCACTATTGATACAAAGTTTCATACCTGTACATGAAAGTTCCTCATTGATTTCTTTAAAAAGTGTAGTGATCTTATCAAAGAGACGGTATCTGGATTTTTCGGTTGCTTTTTTCCATACCCAGGAGTATTTATTCGCATTTGCTTCAAACTTGGATCCATCAATGTATAGATGTTGAAGATCCACATGCTCTGTCTCGAAGATTTTTTTGTTTATGTCTTGAAATATTTCTTCAATAGAATCAGCAAGTACTTCGTTGATGAAGTAGCCGAAAGTACGGTAAGAAGGTGCTTGATGATCCATGAGATACATGAAGCGGAGATTGATTTTACACTGCTCCTCCAGTTCACGTAATAATATATAGCCATTCGCCATAAATCCAAACAAAACTGTTTTCAGCATGCTGATCGGGTCATATCTGAGTCTTCCTGTATAATGTTGAGGAATATTTTTCAAATATTTCTCCAGTTCGATTTCTCCCATAAATCTGTCAAAAGTCAGCACTGGATCACAGATGTCCAGATAATCTTGAATTAGCATTGGCAAAATTGCCTGTTTTGGGTTAGAATAGATTATGTTATTATTTTTTGTCACAAATTAATTATAACAGAAAGAAAGACCTTGAGTTCAATATAAACTCTTGGTCTTTCTTTTTTTCGGGACTATTCTTTTTTCACAGCCCCAGAAATTTTTAATGAAAACAAAAACAACTCAAAAACTTTACTTTTAACATTGTTGAGTTAAAAGGTACGGAGGTGTTAGCAAATTGCGACACCTCTTTTCTTTGTTTGCGCGCCATGGGCGCGCTCTAACGAGTGTTAGTCCCGAACATGCCCAGATAGTGGGAAATGTATAGCCGAACAGCAAGGGTGTCTACTGTGAGGTGGAATCTGAAGGAAGCTGTAAGCGAATCTCTGGTCCGACGGACAGAAATCGCATATAAGGCTAGGCTTCGAGTGATAAGCTGGCAAAGAACAGCGAAGTCTAATAACTACCACGTTTGTAGAAGCAGAGTAAATGCGGCGGATATATGGAGAGAAAGAGCGTGCACCTTAAGCGTGGAGGTCTCACAGAGGTTTCATTAGCCTAGTAACAACGAACTGTGAGAAGTCAGCCGAGCCCATAGTAGTGAAGAAGTCTCTGTAATGGGGATGGAGCGAAGGGGCGAACAATCAATCAGTTTGAGTATGTCTCGTATTGCAGAAATGACAACATCTGCCGTAACCAATCGGGTAAAAGGTGGTCAAATCAAGCGAGACGGAAAGGAAAGAACGCATGGACACAAGTAGTCTAATGGAGCAGATATTGTCTAGTGATAACCTCAACAGAGCATATCTGCAAGTCGTACGAAATAAAGGTGCAGAGGGAGTGGACGGAATGAAGTACACAGAACTCAAAGAATACCTTGCAAAGAACGGCGAAATCATCAAGGAACAGTTGAGGATGAGAAAATATAAACCTCAGCCAGTACGAAGAGTGGAGATACCAAAGCCTGATGGCGGTGTCAGAAACCTAGGAGTACCAACAGTAACAGACAGATTTGTACAACAGGCCATTGCACAGGTACTTACACCAATCTACGAGGAACAATTCCATGCCCACAGTTATGGATTTAGACCAAATAGATGTGCACAGCAAGCAATCCTAACAGCGTTAGACATGATGAATGATGGTAATGATTGGATTGTAGACATTGACTTGGAAAAGTTCTTTGACACAGTGAATCATGACAAACTTATGACCATTATCGGTAGAACTATCAAAGATGGAGACGTCATCTCTATCGTTAGAAAATATCTTGTCAGTGGAATCATGATTGACGATGAGTATGAGGATTCTATAGTGGGAACACCACAAGGTGGAAACCTTTCGCCTCTTCTGGCGAACATTATGCTGAATGAATTAGATATGGAAATGGAGACCAGAGGGCTAAACTTTGTACGTTACGCAGACGACTGTATCATTATGGTCAGAAGTGAAATGTCTGCCAATCGAGTTATGAGGAATATCTCACGATTTATTGAAGAGAAACTAGGACTTAAGGTTAACATGACTAAAAGCAAAGTAGACAGACCAGATGGACTTAAATATCTTGGTTTTGGATTCTTTTTCGACACGCAAGCACAACAATACAAGGCAAGACCACATGCAAAATCAATAGCTAAGCTCAAAACGAAAATGAAATGGCTCACGAGAAGAAACTGGAGTGTCAGCAATCGCTATAAGATTGAAAAGCTTAACCAGCTAACCCGTGGATGGATCAATTATTTCGGAATCGGTTATATGAAGTGGTTATGCAAAGATATGGATGCGCTAATTCGTAGAAGATTGCGTATGTGTATCTGGGTGCATTGGAAAACCCCACAAAATCGTGCGAAAAACCTAATAAAGTTAGGAATGTATAGTAAGAAGGCTTATGCAATAGCATACAGTGGTGCACGGGTAGCTCGTTTAAGTGAAGGTGCGCTAAACTATGTAATTACCAATAAGAGACTAGCCTCATTTGGCTTGGTCTCAATGTATGACTACTATACCGAGAGGTTTGTTAAATGTTAAGTTGATTGAACCGCCGTGTACCGAACGGTACGCACGGTGGTGTGAGAGGTCGGCTAATCAACTAATGATTAGCCTCCTACTCGATTGAGGGCAGTTAGGAGTAATACAAGGAAATATTTCTGGACGGGTACGATCGTTACCAAGGGCGGAATGACGTATGAGTTCGGGGCGAAGGAGATTGTGAAGGGTTCTGGGTATATTTCCAGGCAGTGCTGCGGAAGCACTGAGATTGAACTGGGAACAGTGTATGCTGCGGAGATGGGGATCACTCTTCTGAGTGATATTGACAGGTACACGCTGGAGGATGCGCTGGTGACACTGGTGTTTCATCTGGTGCTGGCAGATGGTTCGGTGGAAGATGTGCCGATGGGTATTTTTGAGGTCAGTGAAGCGAACCGTCTGGCAAAGTGCCTGGAACTGAAGGCGTATGATTTTATGCTGCGGTTTGATAAGAGTTTCAACGGGTTTGAGACGGTGGGGACTGCTTATGATTTTATTGCCCTGTGCTGTAAGAGGTGCAAAGTGGAGTTTGCGAATAAGAGGGCGGAGATTGATGCCATGCCGAATGGCGGGGTGACGCTTTCTGTTTATACTGAAAATGATATTGAGACCTGCCGGGACGTGCTGTTTTATGTGGCACAGATTCTGGGAGGTTTCTTTATTATCAACCGGGAGGGGAAACTGGAACTGAGGAAGTACGGGAAGGATCCTGTGATGAAGGTGGAACAGCGGCACCGGTTTTCTTCCAGTTTTTCAGATTTTATTACCAGATATACGGCGGTGAGTTCTACCAATAAGCAGACGCAGATTGCAGAATATTATGCTCTGGACCCGGATAACGGGCTGACCATGAACCTGGGAGTGAATCCGCTTCTGCAGTTTGGGTTAAAGGAGACCAGGGAGATGCTGTGCAGGAATATCCTGGCAGATCTGTCTGTGATCCGGTATGTGCCGTTTGATTCGGATACCATCGGGAACCCTGCACTGGATCCGGGGGATGTGCTGACGTTTACGGGAGGACAGGCGGATGAGGGACAGATCACCTGTATCACTTCCATCAGGCAGAAGATCGGGGGAAAGCAGAGCCTGAAATGCGTGGGGAAGAACCCAAGGCTGGCTCAGGCGAAGTCGAGGAACGACAAGAATATTTCGGGGCTGCTGAACCAGATTGAAGACAATGCGAAGACCGGAAAGATTGGGATTCACACGTTTACCAATGCTTCCGCACATGAGATCGGGCAGACAAAGGTGAAGCTGATCAGTATCCAGTTTGCTTCTTCTGAGGAAAACCATATGCAGGTTTTTGCACAGATTGTTGTGGATGTGGCTGCGGATCCTGTGGAACGGTCTGCGGAGGCATCCGGGACTGTGGTGATTCCGTTCCCGGGTGGAAGCGGCAGTGGAACTGGAAGTGGTACGGGTGGTCCGGATGGAACCGGGGAGGCATTGGATGAAGGAAGTTCTGAAAATGATGCGGCAGGGAATGAAGTTGGAAATACTTCTGGGAATGGGAATACAGGAAGTACGGATGATGTTTCTGGTGGATCAGATTCCGGATCCGGGAGTGGAACGGAGGTTTCTGTGGATGTGAGCCTGCCGGTGAAGTGGCAGGAGGATGGACAGGCGGTCTGCCATGTGGTCTTTGAATTTAATAATGAGGGGATTATGGAGCATTGTCCGGTGGAGACCTGGCATTCCGGGAAACATATTTTGTCACTGTATTATCCCATTGAGAAGATTGTTGCCAATTATACGAATACATTCAATGTGTATCTCTGGATGGAGAATGGCAGCGGTACAGTTGATGTGGGAGACTGTATTGCTTCTGTCAGCGGACAGGCAATGGCGGCAGGGGAAGCCTGGGACGGAAAGCTTGAGGTGGAAGATTATACCATGCGATTTGCCATTGGCGGAGGCCTGGATGTGAATGGTTTCCGGGAATCGCTGTCCATGCAGATGAAGGAAACGGTGAACAGAGGCTTTGAAGTGTATTTTGCTGAGAGAGCGGGAATCAGCGGTTTCTGCAGGCCGGTAGAAATGGAGGGTGTGTAGATGAAGTTAAAAGGTGAAATGGTCATTGAACTGACCGATACGAATACGGGTGCGGTGGAAACCGTGCAGGAGACGAATATGATCACGGAGGCGGTGAATAATATTCTGGGGCTGAATCCCATGGGGATTTATCTGAAAGCCAGTGGAGAGTATGACAATTCTGTCCTGTGGAACGGGACGCTGCTGCCCATCTGTCCGAACATGATTGGCGGGATCCTGCTGTTTCCGGCAGTGTTGGAAGAAAAGGCAGACCATATTTACGAGCAGGGGAAGAACCTGCCGGTGGCTTATGCTTCCAACAATGTAAATTCCGGTTCCAATGTGGCAAGGGGAAGCCTGAACCAGACGGAGAGCAAGAAACTGGATAATGGATATAAGTTTGTGTGGGAGTTTACTCCGAGCCAGGGGAACGGGAATATTGCAGCGGTTGCACTGACCAGTGCCCTGGGCGGGCAGAATGCTTTTGGCAGTGCGGCAGGGGATGCCAGCACGTTCCTGCTTCTGAAAAAGGTGGATATCGGGGATATCCCGAAGGCGAAGCAGATGACACTGTTTGAGGCAGTGGAGCTGGATTTTGAAAAGAACCTGCTGTATTCCATCACCTTTGGGACCTCCAGTGTGACCATTACGAAGATCCGGATCCCGGTGTTTAACATCGGGCTGAATGAGAAGCTGGATGATACCACTTATACCGTACTGGAAGAGCAGACACTGACAACGGAAAGCTTCACATTCTTGGGTGATTATACAAAGTACGGGGAATTTATGGACGGGCATGACGGATACTGGTATGGATTTTCCAATGAGCCGAATTCTTCCGGGGATGCGAAGATGGTATGGATCCGGATCTCCAAAAAGGATTATTCCTTTACGGAGGGGAGCTGGACACTGTCCAAGGCGAAGCTGTCAGAAGTGGGCACAAGGGCAAAGGACGGTTCCTATCCGGAACGGAATGTAAAATGCTGTGTGAGGAAGGGGTATCTGTATGTGCCTTCCTATGACAAAAAAGGAGTTTATAAGATCAATACTGCCAATTCAGCGGATGTGACGCTGATCCCGCTTGGCTTTACTTCCAAAATGAAATCTCTTGGCGAGGCCGGTTCCTGTGAGGTGTATATGACACTTCTTGGGGACATGATCGTGGCAGGGGATTTCCAGATCACGACGGATGACAGGGTGATCAGGACACAGGGGAGTGCAAGGTTTGAAGCCATGGCAACGCCTTTGTTCCAGTATGAGAACTTTGTGTTTATGTGGGGCGGCAGTTACGGGAAGGAGCACAGGTGTGCTTATCTTCTGACGCCTTATCTGGCTAGTATTAATAATCTTTCGTCAGCGGTGGTGAAGAATACGGACAAGACCATGAAGATCACATATACGCTGACGGAGGAAACAATGCAGGTCTTTCTGTCGTAAGGCATGAAGATAGAAAACTTATTTACAGCAGTTCTCAGAAATGTGAGCTGCTTTTTTCATGGGAGGAGGATTCTGGCATGAAGGAATTTTGGAACTTTATTCAGATGGTTTTTATGGCTGTAGGCGGATGGCTGGGCTGGTTTATGGGAGGCTGTGACGGGCTTCTGTATGCCCTGATTGCTTTTGTGGTGATCGATTACCTGACCGGGGTGATGTGTGCTTTTGCGGACCATACGCTTTCCAGTGAGGTGGGATTCCGGGGGATTTGCAGGAAGGTGCTGATCTTTTTGCTGGTGGGAATGGCCAATATTCTGGATGTGGCTGTGATCGGGAATGGATCCGTGCTGAGGACAGCGGTGATCTTTTTCTATATTTCAAATGAGGGCGTGAGCCTGTTGGAGAATGCAGGGCATCTGGGGCTTCCGATCCCGCAGAAGATGAAGGATGTGTTGGAACAGCTGCATGATAAAAGTGAAGGAGACTCCGATGATGTATCAGAGGATGAGGAAGAAGGTGAGTGATTATGGGATACAGTAATAGTTCTTTGGTGGCGTACACGCTGCTCAGTCCGAACCATTCCGGACTGAGAACGAAGCGGATTGACAGAATATCACCGCACTGTGTAGTAGGTCAGTGTACAGCAGAAGGTCTTGGGGACTGGTTTCATAAATCTTCTACTCAGGCTTCTTCGAATTATGGAATTGATAAGAATGGCCGGATTGGATTGTATGTGGAAGAGAAGAATCGCTCCTGGTGTACGTCCAGTAATGCGAATGATCAGAGGGCAGTGACGATTGAATGTGCTTCTGACAAGGCGGAACCGTATGCTATGCATCAGGTGGTTTATGACCGTCTGGTCGATCTGTGTGAGGATATCTGCAGAAGAAATGGAAAGAAAAAACTACTCTGGTTTGGTGATAAAAATAAGTCTCTGAATTATCAGCCGAAGGCGGATGAAATGCTCATTACCGTACACCGGTGGTTTGCGAATAAGAGCTGTCCTGGAGACTGGCTTTATGCGAGACTGGGAGATCTGGCTGCGAAGGTTACTTCAAGACTTGGCAGCGGAAATGTGGAAGTGATTCCATCAGGGATGCAGGCCGGGGAATTTCAGGGGCTGACAGAAGAACAGGTGCTTGCAAAGGTTGGTCCACTGTTTACCGCAGATCAGAAAAAATCAGGGATTCTTGCTTCGGTGTCTATGGCCCAGTTTATTCTGGAGAGCGGTTATGGAAAGAGTGAACTTGCGTTGGGAGCTAATAACTGTTTTGGAATGAAGAAGTCACTTTCCGGTAATACCTGGAGTGGTTCGGTCTGGGATGGTGTGAGCATTTATAAAAAGAAGACACAGGAGCAGAGGGCAGATGGAAGCTATGTGACAGTTACAGCGGAATTCAGAAAATATCCGAATGTGGGTGATTCCATTGCGGATCATAGTGCTTATCTGCTTGGCGCTAAGAATGGAGAGAAGCTCCGATATGATGGGCTGAAAGGATGCTCAGATTATAAGAAGGCAGTGCAGATCATTAAGGAGGGTGGTTATGCTACCAGTCTTACTTATGTGGAAAAGCTCTGCAGTATTATAGAGAAATGGAAACTGACGCAGTATGATGTGAAGAATTCTGGTGCTTCGGATGCTGTGGTGAAGTATTATCGTGTAAGGAAAAGCTGGGAGGATGCAAAATCTCAGCTTGGTGCGTATTCCGTATTTGATAATGCGAAAGCGATGGCTGACAAGCATCCAGAGTATAAAGTTTATGACTGGAATGGACGGGCTGTGTATGGGGCTGAGGTTTCGGGCGGTGCTTCTGGAATGACAAATGCGGATTGCCCTTTTATGGTGAAGGTCAGTATTGATGATCTGAATATCAGGAAGGGTGCTGGGACGAATGCGGCGAAGACTGGGATGTATACCGGTGTTGGGGTGTTTACTATTATGGAAGTGAAGAGTGGGAAAGGCTCTGATGCAGGTTGGGGTAGATTGAAGTCCGGAGCGGGATGGATTAGCTTGGACTTCTGTGAAAAAGTATTATAAATAATTAACGAATTGGGCTCCTTTAATACATGCGATAGTATCAGGGAGCCCGTATTTTATTTGGATGGGTACAGATTTTCAATTAATTGAGCAAATGTACGTTCAAGTCTGTATTTGAATACATCTATATCGTATTCTTTTTTTAGACTATCTTCGTATCCGAGGTCAATTGCTGCATTTATTGCTTGAACGGCTTCGCATAATTCAGGTGATGGCGTGGGATCACCTTCATCATAATGATCGTCTCTTTTATCTATTGCTTCATCAATAAGATCTTTATCAAATCTTTTATAGATTTCTTCCCATGCGGCTTTTTCTTTATTAGGACCAGAGTATGTTTCGTTAAGTTCGGCAAGCGCCTGGATGAGATAGAAGAAATCGTTGGCTGTAACGAATTTATTTAGTACTTCGTTTGATTCACCAGGTATTTGCCATGCATTTGAATGCGGAGCATTAAAATTGGCAATCTGACGTAGTGCTTTTATGCTGTCTTGATTGAGACCGATGAATGAACTGGTTTTTTCGTAATCAAAGTCAATAAAGTCAGTTTCGCCGGTTAAGTATGCTACACTGACTTCAAAAAAATCGGCTAGATAAGCCATGTTCTGATAACTTGGAAAACCAATGGTGCCTGAACTTTGTTCAGAACCAACATTTATCCAACGACTAATGTCTTTCTGTGTACACTTGGTATGAAAGCGTTTGT
>ENA-OWOC01000388-OWOC01000388.1-gut-metagenome-genome-assembly--contig:-NODE-388-length-10908-cov-8.412427_pt1 | contig 10908 bp, 6 predicted proteins | sample MGYA00248245_ERZ651791 | MGnify/ENA primary metagenome ERZ651791 (study PRJEB26908, sample SAMEA4031703) | gut metagenome | biome: gut; feature: normal infant; material: stool | place: China | collected 2015 ...
ACGAGAAGTTTCAGCAGTACTTTCCTGAAGCGATGCTTCCCGAAGAACTGCCTGAGACGTACAGGAGCTGTTGTCTCAGGATAGGTCCTTATGTGGTGATCCGTTATGTCCTGAACGAGTATAAGCTTCCAAAACTTCTGGGAAAATGGTTTCCTGAGGACTGTGGTCTTTTTATGGATCTTTTATCCTATCTTATCGTAGATGAGGATAACGCCGGACAGCATTATCCTGACTATGCTTTTTGCCACCCTTTGTTCTCGGATGGTATGAAGATATACAGCGATTCAAAGGTATGCCGGTTCTTCTCTTCCGTCACTAAGGAACAGACGATAGGGTTTCTTGACGACTGGAATAAAAGAAGGGATCATAAGCAAAGGATATATATTTCCTATGACTCCTCGAATAAAAACTGTAATGCCGGTGACATAGAACTCATAGAGTATGGCAAAGCAAAGGATGATAAGGGGATTCCGATCTTTAACCTTGCCCTGGCCTTTGATAAGACCAACCGGGTGCCTCTGTTTTATGAGGAATATCCCGGCTCCATAACGGATGTCTCCCAGTTTGTGCATATGGTGGATAAGGTGACGGAGTATGGCTATAAAAAAGTAGGCTTCATCCTCGACCGCGGTTACTTCAGCAAAGACAACATACGCTACATGGAGGAAGGCGGATATGCCTTCGTTATCATGGTTAAAGGCCGTAAGGCCCTGGTGTCGTCCCTTGTAGAAGAAAACCGCGGCACATTTGAAACTGAGCGCGACCATTCCATCAGAGCCTATCACGTCTACGGTAAGACTGTGAAAGCCAGGTTATATGAGGATGATACACAGGACAGATACTTCCATCTCTACTTCAATCCTTCCAAACATGCGGCGGAAAGGGAACGCCTGGAACTTACGCTGGACAGATTTAAGATATATATGGACAAGCACATCGGAGATGTGGTTATCTCATCAAAGGCATGTCAGGAGTATTTTACCCTTAAGTATGACAAAGCTGGTCATCTTGTCGGCTACAGCGAGCGAAAAGACGTCATAAAGCGTGAACTGGATCTCTGCGGTTACTTTTGCATTGTCACCTCCGAGGAGATGACGGCCTCCCAGGCGCTTATCCACTACAAAGGCAGAGATGTTTCTGAAAAGCTCTTCAGCGCGGACAAATCCTTTATCGGATCCAAAAGTATGAGGGTCCAGACTACACAGGCCCTGTCAGCGAAGATATTTGTTGAGTTTATCGCACTTATCGTTCGCAACAGGATGTATAACCTGCTCAAGGAGACCATGCTCAGGCTTGAAACAAAGCCAAACTACATGACCGTCCCCGCTGCTCTCAGAGAACTTGAGAAGATCGAGATGGTAAGGCGGGGCAATAATGGTCATTACCGCCTGGATCATGCCGTTACGAAAAAACAAAAAACGATACTTAGCGCATTCGGCCTGTCTGATACAGATGTCAAAAGCATAGCGGTAGAAATAGGCAATCAGTTATCAGGCGAACAAACACCTACAGATAAAGCGCCTGAGGAGGATGACGATTATGGCGAGGACACGTTCACTCTCATCGATTGAGACTGAGATCTCAAAGGTAACAGCTGAACTTCAAAAGGCTCAGGAAAAGGTTGACGAGCTTACCCAAAGACTGCTTGAACTCCAGGAACAGAAGCAGTCCATAGAGGTAAAACAGATCATGGATGCCTTCCGCAGGAGCGGTAAAAGTATGCAGGAGCTTCTGACGTTTCTCGATGTGTGAGGAGCGTCAGAAGACCTTTAGTGTAACTTTTTTGCAAAGTTAGCATTATCAATTGATCAGGACGATAAAGACGAGGTATTTCTTAACTTGAATTTGTAATTCCAAGATTAAGAAATTTTTACATAAAGTGTTACTAAAATGTTAAGACTATAGCATTCTATCCACTTGATTAATAATTTTAGTTATGATATTCTATACCTTAGATGCAAAGACAACATTTGTATTCAAAATGTTTATTTCGTAAAAATATAAATAAAAATTGAGCCGATGGCAGATATACTATCTGCCGTTTTATCTGTACCCAAAAAGGAGAACACATGAATCTGTTTTTTAAACGTTTAGGCGGTTTTTACCAATACCGTTTTTTAATGGGCCAATTGGTAGAGAAAGACATCAAGTTGAAATACCGGCGGAGTTTTTTAGGATATCTTTGGAGCATCTTAAATCCGTTATTAGTTATGGTTATCATGGTGATAGTCTTTTCCAGTATGTTTCGCTCAGATATTCAGAACTTTCCAGTCTATTTAATTATTGGACAGACACTGTTTGGTTTTATGAGTGAATCTACAAATCAGGCAATTGGTTCTATTACCGGAAATGCTGCCCTTTTGAAGAAGACATATGTCCCCAAATATGTATTTACAGTCTCCAAAGTAACCAGTTCATTTGTAAATACGCTGTTTGCATTAGGCGCCCTGGTCATTGTTTTTATTGTATGCCGAGTTACGGTTAATGTTTATTATCTATTTATACCTATTATTTTGCTTCAAGAGTATGTGTTTTGCTTAGGGCTCGGAATGTTGTTGGCACAAAGTTCTGTGTTTTTCAGAGATATACAGTATATCTATAATGCTCTTATTACAGCGTGGACATACTTAACTCCCATATTCTATCCTATCACCCTGCTGCCAGACACGGTACGTTATTTGGTTGAAAATTTTAATCCAATGTACTTTTATATTACACAATTCAGGCAGATTGTTTTAGAAGGTACGTTTCCAGATCCCTATTTAATTGGAGCTGGGTGTATCGTTGCGATAGGGGCTTTGTTTATTGGGACATGGGCATTTTTAAAGACTCAAGATAAGTTTATTTTATATATATAACAGGGGATATTATGTTAAACGATTATGTAATAGAGGTAGAAAATGCTACCGTTCGCTTTAATATGGCATCTGAAAAAATCGATAACCTAAAGGAATATTTTGTAAAATTGGTTAAGCATGAACTGATGTTCCAAGAATTTTTAGCATTAAAAGATGTAAGCTTCTCCGTAAAAAGAGGAGAAGCATGGGGACTAGTTGGTACCAATGGTTCAGGAAAATCAACATTGCTTAAACTTATTTGTGGAATTTTAAAACCGTACAAGGGAAATGTTACTGTACGGGGAAGTATTGCGCCATTAATAGAACTGGGTGCTGGGTTTGATGGAGAACTGACGGCAACTGAAAATATCTATTTAAATGGGGCTGTACTGGGATATAGCAAAGAATTCATGGACGCTCATTTTCAGGAAATTGTAGATTTTGCGGAACTATGGGATTTCATGAATATGCCAATTAAAAATTATTCTTCAGGAATGGCCGCAAGATTAGGTTTCTCCATTGCAACGATTGTTCGGCCGGATATTTTAATTGTAGATGAAGTTTTAGCTGTGGGAGATGCTGCGTTCCAGGAAAAATGCCAAAAGCGAATGCAGGAAATGTTGGCAGGGGGAACAACTCTCTTATTCGTATCTCATACCATGAAGACAGTAAGGGAACTGTGCGATCACGCACTCTGGATCAATAAAGGTATTGTACAGATGCAAGGTGAAGCGAAAGTTGTTTGTGATGCATATCTTAAAAGCTTAGCGGTAAGAGTATAGTTTTATGACAGAGTGCTTAACGGGAGGAGTTGTAATAAATGGTGAGTTAGGTGTAGATAGCTATTTGGTATGAGGGAGGGGATAAATTCTGAAAAAATCTCTATGATACCGAAAATTATGGTTTGGGGATAAAAAGCCTGCAACTTAAACGAATAGAAAATGAAGTTAACTGCAGCTATATCCTATAGAGAACATATAAAGAAACAACTCGGAGGAAAGTTTATGGATAAATCTCAGAAAAACAAAGTGTCAGTAATTATTCCGGTATATAATGGAGAACGTTTTATCGAACAATGTCTAAATTCTGTGCTGAACCAAACATATGAAAATTTAGAGATTATCTGTATCAATGATGGATCGACAGATCAATCATTAAAAAAGCTAAAGGAATATGCGGCTAAAGACGATAGAGTGGTTGTTTTGTCGCAAGAAAATAAGGGGATGAGTGGGGCACGAAATAGTGGTATGGATATAGCCACTGGACAGTACATCGCTTTTGTGGACTGTGATGATTATATAGATGTTACTATGATAGAAAAATTAGTAGATATTGCAAATAGGACAGATGCGGAGATTGTAATTACGAATATTTTACTTTTTTTTGAGGATACCTTACAAATAAAAAGTTTTAGAGACGAACCGTTATACTATTCTCTGAGAAAAACTACTTTTACGCTTAACCAAGCACCAGAAATGATAAAGCACGTTGGGGTTTGGGATCGAATATTCCAAAGAGATTTTATAGAAAAAAATAAATTCCGTTTTATTGATAAAGTTACATATGAAGATGCAGCATTCTGCATAGAAACGGAAATCAAGGCAAGGAAAATAGCACTGACTCCGGAGCATTTGTACTTTTATAGAAAAAATGCGGGTGGTTCTATTACAGATAAAGAAAAAAATAATGATAATTACAAACGAGATTATATTAAGGTTCAAAGGTTTATTCAGGAACAATTGAAACAAAGTGATATGAATAACGAGGTATGGAGAGCGTATTTGGAGTATTTTTTTAGTTATGCAATAATGCATCAAAAGAATGCGACAACCTTTAGATTTTATCGTTGGTTTTTTCGACAAGTTCAGTCCATTTTAGCGGAGCAACCAAAAGAAACGACAGACTTAATTAATGATATAAAAATTAAGGAATATATCAATTATTTAAAAAACAATAAATTGCTGCAATCTTATTTAAAGCTGTAATTCAAATATTATGATGAGGGGAATTCTACAATGTCAAAAATAAAAATATTTGTTGCAATGCATCAAAGTAATTGCTTTATCCCAGAGTGTGATTTAATTCAACCTATCCAAGTAGGGGCAGAAAATGCAAAGACATTATTTGAGGATATGATTCATGACAATGTAGGAGATAATATATCCACTAAAAATCCAATGTATTGTGAATTAACCGCTCAATATTGGGCTTGGAAAAATATGAATTGTGATTATTATGGTTTTTTTCACTATAGACGATATCTATCATTTAATCCAAGATCTAATGGGAAGGTTGATTCTTGGAATATTATAGTAAAAGACTATTTATGTAATTCGGCAGTGAAAGATATGCATATTTCCAATGAATATGTGAAAGAGATTGAAGAAGAAATTTCGAAATATGACGTATTAACAATGAAACCCTCAAATTTGAAAAAAGCATGTGGGTTGACCGTCTATGAACAATATAAAAAAGACGGTATAAAGTTACATATTGAAGATTTAGACACGTTATTGGAAATTATTAAAGAAAAATATCCTGAATTCTACGATACCGCAAAAGAATATTTGCATGGATATATTGCTTATATAGGCAATATTTTTATTATGAAAAAAGAAATCTTTTGCGTTTATTGTCAATGGCTGTATGATATTTTGGATGAGTTTGAGCATAGAACGGATATGTCTGGTTATTCAGTAGAGGGATATAGAACACCTGGACATCTAGGGGAACGGTTATTTGGAATATATTATACTTGGTTAAAAAAATATAGGGATATAAATTCTAAAGAACTACAGCTTGTCTTTTTTTCAAATACCGAAAAACAGGAGAATCTGAAACCAGCTTTTGAAAAAAATAACATCCCAATAGCAATGGTATCAAATGAAAATTATGCTCCATTTTATGCAGCAATGATTCAATCCTTGTTGCAAAATTTATCTTCGACATCCAATTATGACTTAGTATTCCTTCAAAGAGACTTTCAGAGTAAGACTAAAAGGCTTTTCAAAAGCATGATTGAAAGCTATCCAAATGTTTCCATTCGCTTTTATAATGTAGGACAATTTTTCGCGGACTCACAGTTAAATGTGAGTCCAACTATTCCAATAGAGACCTATTTTAAGCTTATGATTCCAGAACTTTTTAAGTCATTTTCTAAAGTACTGTACCTAGATGGAGATATGATAATAAAAGCTGATATTTCTGAATTATTTGAAACGGATATTTCGGATTATCTGCTTGGAGCAGTAATAGATATTGCGGCTGCGGGGGTTGTAAATGGTTTTGATCAATATAGAAAAGAATACGTATTGAATTATATGAGAATGAAGAATCCTCTTAATCAAATCAATGCGGGTGTTCTTCTCATTAATATTGCAAAAATGAGGGAGAATTTTACAACGCAGTATCTATTAAAGTTTGCAGAAGGGGCAGCATTTCAATTCCAGGATCAGGATGTGCTTAATGTATTATGTGAAGGTAATGTTTTGTTTTTAGAACAAAACTGGAATTTTGCAGGAGATGAAATACAAGGATATCGAGGAAATATAGAAACATTTGCTCCAAGAGATTATTATTTGGCATATAGAAAAGCGGCTGAAAATCCCAAAATCATCCATTATGCAGGTAACGAAAAACCGTGGTATTTTCCACAACAAGAATGGGCAGAGGAATTTTGGACTAATTTTGCAAAAACACCGTTTTATTTTGCCTATATAAATAAAAGAATGTTTGAAATTTCTGATTATGTTATTGCGCAAAGGAATACGATTGGGAATCATCCCTTACCTAAAAAAGGACAATTAAAACAATTAATACGTAAAATAGCTGATATTCTGATGCCATATGGCACAGTAAGAAGAGAAGTTGTTAAAGTTGCTTATAAAAAAATAAGACGAATTATATAAAAGGATGGATGTTAGTGTATAAATTTTTACGCAACAATAATTTATTCTGTACTGGATGTGGCGCATGTGTTAATAAGTGTCCTGTTAATGCTATAGATTATACTGAAGACCGCCAACGGGAGGGGTCATTAATTGCAGAGATAAATGAAGCGTGCTGTATTCAGTGCGGTTTATGTAAAACAGTTTGTCCGATATTGGCGGGTAATAAGCAGGATAATTTAGCGGTCCCTGAATGTTATGCAGTCTGGGCACAAGATGATATTCGATATAAAAGTTCATCAGGCGGTGCGTTTACAATCATAGCAAATTATATCCTTGATAGGGGAGGAAAAGTATGCGGAGCAGCATACAAAAATGATTTTACGGTTCGACACGTGATGATTTCTAGCAAAAATGATTTAGATATTCTTAGGCGGAGTAAATATGTTCAAAGCGAGACTGGGTACATATATCGTGACATAAAAGCGGAACTTGAAGCGAATATACCAATTCTATTTGTAGGAACCCCTTGTCAAGTTGCTGGCCTTAAGGCATATCTAGAGAAAGATTATGATAATTTAATTTTAGTTGATTTTTATTGCAATTATACGCCTGCTCCATTTTTATGGAAGAGATATTTAGAAGATAATTATACACGGTCTGATATTGCGCAAATTGATTTTAGGGTTAAAAAGCAGGGATGGGTTTGCGATATTCACGAAGTTACATACACAGACGGGCATACAGTAGAAAAAAGAACTTATAATGATGCTTTTCAGCAGGGATATCACTCTCGTCTTTTTATGAGAACTGTATGTGAAAACTGTAAGTTTTCAGGGAGAGTTAGGCAGGGGGATTTTACAATTGGAGATTTTTGGGGTATTGATCGGTTTGCTCCAGCGCTAGATGATAATAAGGGAACGAGTTGTCTGCTTATAAATAATCCAAAAGCTAAAAGAGTATTGCTAGAAATTAAAAACCAATTTCAAAAATGTGAAGAAGTTGATTATTCATGGACAAAGTATAATAGACAGGAGATGGTGACTGCACATCCGGGCAGAGATAGGTTTTATGAATTACTTAATACAACCAGCTTTAATCAAGCTGTAGATTTTGCATTAAATGATAAATATGATGTGGTAATATGGGGAAATTGGAGTGAAAGAAATTATGGCTCTGAATTAACATACTATGCACTTTATAAATGGATGGAATCTCTAGGGCTGTACTCTTTGATGGTAGAACGGCCAAAAGAAGCGGTTTGGGGGCCAAATAGCAAGGCTGTATTATTTAGAAATAATCCATACGCTCCATTTTCTTTAAGTACTCTTTACCCTAATAAAATGGCTATGTCTGATTTAAATAGAAAAACTGATATCTTTATTGTCGGTTCAGACCAGATTTGGCATAGTGAACTTTACAATTCATTTGGTAAAGTGAGTTTCCTTGATTTTATTTCTAATACAAAAAAGAAAATTGCCTATGCTTCGTCTTTTGGAAGAGAGCATTGGACGGGCGGGGTTGCAGAAACTCAAGAAGTTAAAACATATCTAAAAGATTTTGATTATGTTTCTGTTCGGGAAAAGAGTGCTGTAAAAATTTGCAGAGAAGTATTTGATAGAGATGCTCAATGCGTTTTGGACCCTGTATTTATGTGTGATAAAGAATATTATATTGATTTGTCCAATAAATCAGATATGTTTTTTCCCGAAAACTATATTGGGGCATACATATTGGATATAGATAAAAAGAAGCAGCAATTATTGAAGTGCGCTTCGGCAAAGCTGAGACTTAAACTAAATATTATTACAGATGCTTTTGAAAAGAAAGAAGGGGAAATCGATAGTGAAGACATTATGGCAGATGCCTCTGTGGAAGATTGGCTAAAAAATGTTATAAATAGTGAGTATTTTATAACCGATTCTTTTCATGGAATGTGCTTCGCGATAATTTTTGAAAAGCCGTTTATTGCAATTATAAATTCGGAGAGAGGGGCCATTAGATTCTATGATCTATTGTCCGAACTTGATTTAATGAATAGAGCAATAGACTTAAAAACCGCTAAGGATGATGATTATCAACACCTTTTTGACGAACAAATTGATTATACCAAGGTTAATGATATTTTAGCCCAGAAGAGAATGTATTCAGGCTCATGGCTAAAGACGGCATTAAAGGTACCTAAGCATATTAAAGTAACACGCTATGATATCCTGAGAGAATTAATTCAAAAGAACGGTTTGCTTTTAGAAAATGAGAAAAATGAGCGTTTATGGGATATAAAAGTTCATAGGGATGAAATTAATGGACATTTAGTTATGATTAGTGATTTACAAGAGCAGGCAAAAGCGCGTTTATGGGATATAAAAGTTCATAGAGATGAATTGAACGGCCATTTATTAATGATAAGTAATCTTCAGGAACAAGCCAAAGCGCGATTAACTGATATTAATGTTCATCGAGATGAAATTAACGGGCATTTACAGATGATTAGAGAACTTGAGGAACAAGTAAACCAACAATATAAGGTGTTCTCTGAGCTAAATAGGCATATAGATGAAATGGATAGGCTTACTAAGATATTAAATAGTAATATAGATATGCTAAATAAAAATTGGTGCATACGATTGAGCAGAAAAATATCTAAAATAGTAAAGAGAATGTTGACCATAGGTGGAGAAAAATGAAAATTTTGGTTTTAGGTGGAAATGGTTTTATTGGGAGAAATATTTGTAAATATCTGTTAGAAATTGGTTATGATATAACATCTTTTGATATACAAGAACCTGGTTTAAAACTTCCTGGAGTGAGATATATACTAGGTGATTTTTTTGACGATGATGAAATTTTGCCCTTGTTGGATGGCATAGATGTCGTTTTCCATGCAATTAGCACGATAAATCCAGGTAATTCAAATGTTAGATATATGCAGGGCTATATGTATGATTTTATGCAAAGCGTTAAATTGTGCAATTGGTCCATTGAGTTTGGATTCAAGATAATTTATCTTTCTTCTGGGGGAACGGTATATGGTTATCAGGAGAAAATGCCAATTACAGAGGAGACGCTATCGGTTCCAATTAACCATTATGGAAATATAAAGTTATGTGTAGAAAATACAATACGTACATTTAATAAGCAGTCAGGAACAAATAATATTATAGCAAGAATTGCCAATCCATATGGACCAGAGCAGGATTATCATAATGGAGTGGGCTTTATTGATGCTGCACTAAAACATGCCATCGCACAGGAAATAATTGAAATATGGGGGGATGGATATACTATACGTGATTACATTTATATTGATGATGTTTGTCGTATGTTAGCTTCCTTAATAAAATATCCTGGTCCAGAGGCAATATTTAATCTGAGTTCGAATCGAGGGACTACTCAAAAGGAGGTTATTCAAATCATTAAGCAGATGGTGCCAAATGTAAGAATCAAATATCTTCCAGCGCGGCCTGTAGATGTGTCTCAAATCGTCTTGGATAATCAAAAAATAATGAAACTTGTAAATGCACCTTGCATTTCAATAGAAGATGGAATTAAAAAATATTATAATTATTTACTTGCGCAAACATCCCGCAGCATTTAGAGAGACAATTCCCTCTAAAATATATATTCACGATAAATGTAGTAGGAAGAAAGGGTGAATTATCTGTATGCCCTCGATATAGATAGTATATTGCCAGAGAAAGAAAATATACGAATTTATGGGGACATTGGGACAATAGACGTCCTCTTAAACTTGCAAATCTTCTTCAAATCTGGTAAAAGAGTGTTACAGCTTTTTTATAATGCCGTGACGGTTTGGGGATATATGTAGTAATGATGTAATGAAGGTGATAGAATTACCTGCAATTTTCCTTGAACGATGAGTGATATCCTGCTTCATTAATCTGGGAGGTTTGCCTCATTGCTTTTTGAAATATTTTGTAAGTTAAAGGTTGATTTTTGAGGTGCGACTCTACAAATCCTATTTTTACTGCTTTTGGTCTATTAGGCTCTTCTTTGATGGTTCTTTGAAATTCAGTGTAAATGCGATTTATTAGTGAGAATATAATAAAAATATACGTTTTGTATAAAAATAGTTCGGGTGGTTGCTTTATTGCTAACTTTGCATGCGAGTTACACTAAAGTTCTGTTTTGAACGTAAAAAGTCGCTCAAAGCCTTATTTTAC
>ENA-OWOC01000393-OWOC01000393.1-gut-metagenome-genome-assembly--contig:-NODE-393-length-10732-cov-6.038949_pt1 | contig 10732 bp, 10 predicted proteins | sample MGYA00248245_ERZ651791 | MGnify/ENA primary metagenome ERZ651791 (study PRJEB26908, sample SAMEA4031703) | gut metagenome | biome: gut; feature: normal infant; material: stool | place: China | collected 2015...
AATGGCCATCTTCTGCTACAAGACCGGCGTTTACCCCATTTCCCTGGAGACGGCGTCCGCCCGCATGATTTTAAACCAGGACGGCTCCATGCAGCTGCAGCTGGGGGCTACGGAGATCGGACAGGGAGCGGATACGGTATTTTCCCAGATGGCCTCCGAGACCACGGGAATCAGCTTTGAGAAGGTATACATTGTGTCCAGCCAGGATACGGACACGGCTCCTTTTGACACCGGAGCTTACGGCTCCCGCCAGACCTATGTAAGCGGCATGGCGGTGAAAAAGTGCGGGGAAGAATTTAAGAAAAAGATCCTGGATTACGCCTCCTACATGCTGAAGCGGCCGGAGGCGGAGCTGGATGTAAGAACGGATTTCATCGTGAAGAAAGAGAGCGGAGAGCAGCTCCTTTCCATGGCGGAGCTTGCCGAGACGGCCTTCTATTCCCTGGACCGCTCCCAGCATATTACGGCGGAGGTAACCAATCAGTGCAAGGACAACACCTTTTCCTCCGGCTGCTGCTTTGCGGAGATCGAGGTGGATATTCCGGTGGGCAAGATCAAGGTGTTAAACATCGTCAATGTCCATGATTCCGGAATCCTGATTAATCCCAAGCTGGCCGAGGCCCAGGTTCACGGCGGAATGTCCATGGGACTGGGATACGGCCTCAGCGAGGAATTTCTGTACAACGAAAAGGGAAAGCCCCTCAACGACAACCTGCTGGATTACAAGATTCCCACGGCTATGGATACGCCGGATCTGAATGTGAAGTTTATCCAGCTTCAGGATCCCACCGGCCCCTACGGAAACAAGTCCCTGGGCGAGCCGCCGGCGATCCCGGTAGCACCTGCCCTGCGAAACGCCCTGCTGCACGCCACGGGCGTGGCCATGGACACCATTCCCATGACGCCCCAGCGTCTGATCGAGGCGTTCCAGGAAAAAGGCCTGCTTGAGGATTGATGAGAAGGAGAATCAGGTATGTTTGACATCAAATCATTTTACGAGGCGTCCTCGGTAGAGGATGCCGTCCGGGCCCTGAGCGCAGATCCGGATTCCGAAGTGATCAGCGGAGGGACGGACGTGCTGATCCGGGTGCGGGAGGGAAAGGATGCGGGCAAGGGCCTGGTATCCATCCACAATATTCCGGAATTAAAGGGGATTGAGATGGAGGAGGACGGAACCATCCTGATCCGCCCCGCTACCTCCTTTTCCCACATTACCAATGACCCCATTATCAAAAAGCACCTGAACATGCTGGGGGAGGCGGTGGACCAGGTGGGAGGCCCCCAGGTGCGAAACACCGCTACCATCGGCGGAAATATCTGCAATGGAGCCACCTCCGCGGATTCCGCCTCCACCATGTGCGCCCTCAACGCGGTGCTGACCCTTCAGGGGCCGGAGGGCACAAGGGACGTGCCCATTACGGAATTTTATACCGGACCGGGCCGGACGGTGCGAAAGCAGAACGAGGTCTGCACGGCTTTTCGGATCCGCAGGGAGGATTACGAGGGCTGGGAGGGCCATTACATCAAGTACGGAAAGCGGAACGCCATGGAGATTGCCACACTGGGCTGCGCGGTCCGGGTAAAGCTGTCAGAGGATAAGCAGGTGATCGAGGACGTCCGCCTGGCCTACGGCGTGGCGGCTCCGACGCCCATCCGCTGCCTGGCGGCAGAGGACGGGATCCGTGGCATGAGAGTGGATGATCCGGAGCTTTACAGCCGTTTCGCCTCCCTGGCTTTAACCCAGGTAAATCCCAGAACCTCCTGGCGGGCCAGCAAGGAGTTTAGGATTCAGCTCATCAAGGAGCTGGCAAAGCGGGCCTTAAAGGAGTCCATACGTTTGGCAGGAGGGAAGACAGATGCTTAGGGTAATTGAAATGACCATCAACGGCAAAGACTACCAGACCGCGGTAGATGAGAGGGAATCCCTTCTGGATACCCTGCGCAGACTGGGCTTTACCTCAGTGAAAAAGGGCTGCGAGGTAGGAGAGTGCGGGGCATGTACGGTGCTCGTGGGCGGCGAGGCCGTGGATTCCTGCATCTATCTGGCCATGTGGGCCGCCGGAAAGCGAATCATGACCGTGGAGGGCCTTAAGGGTCCCAACGGCGAGCTGAGCCCCATTCAGAAGGTGTTTATCGAGGAAGCGGCGGTGCAGTGCGGCTTCTGTACCCCCGGGCTCATCATGTCCGCTGTGGAGATTGTGGGAACCGGAAAGAAGTACAGCAGGGAAGAACTGAAGAAACTGATTTCCGGACATTTGTGCCGCTGTACGGGATATGAAAATATTTTAAACGCCATGGAGCGGATTGTAGAGGAGACCTATAAGGTAGCGGGAAAATAGGAGATTCTGTACGCCGCAGGTGCAGATCAATGAACAGGAGAGTGTGGCAGTTTGCCATGCTCTCCTTTGCTGTACGGTTCTGTTTTGAAACTCCCAGGATGCACACTTTGTCTTCCCGTCCCATATGATATAGTACAACCAACCAAAATCAAAGGAGATTAAAATATATGTGTTGCTGTAATTGTGGAAGATGCAGATGTAATTGTAACTGTGGATGTGGCTGCTGCTGTAATTGCAACTGCTGCTGCGGAAATGGAAACGGAAACGGAACCGGAAATGGAAACGGGAATGCCGGAAATGGCTGCTGTGGGAACCGCTGGGATCCCTGCGCAGGAGTCCGGAACAGAGCCTATCGCCGTGGATTCAATAACGGCTACTGGGCCGGATATAATGACGCTACCTTTGGAAGGAGAATCGCGGGAGCGGAGGATGCTGCCTCTAACGGCAGCTGCAGCAGCTGCGGCGATTGATGATCTACAATCGTAATACCAATATAAAACCAATGATGGGAGGGGATTTTTCCCTCCCTTTTTCTAACTTTATAGGAAAGACTGTACTGCTTTACAAGGTAAAAGTCGAAATGGAAACGGGGGCAAAAAAATAGCCCGCCAAAAGACGGGCATGGAAAACAGACGACAGGGGTTAAAAGATATAAAATCCCTCTTCTCCCCAATCGTCATCATCCGGATCATCAAATTCGTGGAGAAAATAATCCGTATCCAGAAGGTCATCATCGCTCATATGGCGGATCTCTTCCGATGTCATGCCTTCCGGGGGATGTTTGATATACTGTTCCCGAAGTTCCTTTGCAAGTTCAGCTTCTGTGACTCGTTTAATTGTGACCGCCTCCCTTTCCGTATCAGATACCTGGATTATACCACAAAACGGGAGACTATAGAAGAAAATAAGAGGAAGCAGGGGAACGGCACCGATGCTTTCGCATAACCTTTTCGTATAATTCATGCAAAGGGACCGGTCTGTGGTTGAAATATAACTCAAGGAAAAGCATGAGGGTGCCGCAAATAGGACATCTTAAAGGGTCATATCCAAAGGAATGAAGGATAGAGTCCCGCCAGCGGTTGAAGGAAAGCAGGATCTTATGCTTTTCTCCGGAAACAGCACGGCGAAGAGATTGGTCAGATTTACGGTGCCTGGCGTAAATGCCATAATAACGGATCATCTTGAAATGCTTTTCCGGGATATGCTGAGTCAGCCGGGCTATGAAATCGAGGACAGGAACTGTTTCAGTGACGAGTTTTTCATCTTCATGCCGGTTATAATGAAACGTGACAAAGTCACCATCATAAGAATCAATGCGTGAAGTTGCGATCACGGGCCGACCGAGGTAACGGCCAATGTATTTGATCACTTGAGAAGGCTTGCATTGATTGGGCATAGCCCGGACATAAAAGCCATTTTTATGATCCGAATAGATGGAAGACTTGATCATTTTAAAGGAATCGCCGATTCTGGAATGTAATTCATTTAAAAGAGCGGTCCGGAACGAATCGCGCAGCAGTTTGTAGTTGAAGTGCTTTTTATGGCGCCAGATGAGAGACCTGCCAATGCCGCCCTCAGAAACGAGACAATGGATATGAGGGTTCCATTTCAAGTCCCTGCCAAAAGTGTGGAGGACGCAAATAAAACCAGGAGTAAAGAGTTCGGATTTGTTGTCTTTATGAAACATACGCAGGATAACACTGCTGACAGCAGAGAAGAGGCAGTGCAGAAGGGACCGGTCCTTTAAAAAGAGAGGACGCAGTTCCCTGGCAATGGTAAAAACACAGTGGCGATGAGGGACATCAATGATCTTGAAGGACATAGAAGTAGTCCTGTGAATGGAGTACATGTTGCCGCAGGTAGGACAAAACCGGGAATGACAGCGGAAAGGAACATATTTAAGATTGCCACAGGACGGACAGGAATACATGGCCCCACCAAAAGAAGGATCGCCGCAGTTGATCATTTTTTCAACATTTTCGATGACAGAGTCACGAGGATGTTGGATATAGATCATTTCTTCAAAATGGTCTTTAAAAATCTTCTGTAAAATATTCATAAGACTATTATGCAGGAAAACGGCACAAAAAGAAACCCCTAATTCCCCCATGAATGGGGGCTAGGGGGCTGAAGTGTCGAAGACACTTTTTTATGTTGGTCAATAGATAAAGGACTTAATAATGGATCTTCCACATATACCGGCGCTGGGTGAGGGGATGATTCCGGGCCTTGGCAAGCTCTTCCCCGTATACGCGAAGGATACCATCGATGAGAATGGGGTTGAAATAGTCCTTTACTTTTTCTGAGATAGTGCTTCCCAATCCGTAATCCTTGGCATCCACAACCGTTGTTTTTGCGCCAAATCGCTCTAAAAATTCCAGTGCTCTGGAATCCATATACCGGGTATTCCCGTCATTCATCAGAAGAAGATAGGGGACATTTCGATCCACCAGCTCAAAGGGACCGTGGAAAAACTCTCCGGTGCTGAAGGAAGCGGAGTTAATCCACTGCATTTCCATCAAAATAAAGCTGGAAAAGGTATAGGCAACCATCTGGGAAGGACCAGAGCCCATTACGTAGATAAACGGTTCGTCCTTGCACTCCAAGGCAAATTTTTGCGCCAGAGGCTTCACAAAGGGGATAGAAGCATCGATCAGTTCATAAATTTTTTCGGTTCCCTCAAGCATCAGCTCATAGTCTTCATACCCCTCGTATTGCTGCAGAATTTCTACGGCCAACGTAAGCGCTTTGGTAAGCTTTTGCATTTTTGCGGAATAGCTCTCATGAAAACCGTGTACGATCACATAATCGCCGTTCTGGGCAAGAGGAGAGCTTTCGTCGTTGGTTAAGCAAATGACAGGCGAACCGCTCTCGCGTGCCATCTTCGCGGCAGCTACTGTTTCCGGAGTAGTGCCTCCAAGAGAGCAGGCGATCACAATACTTTCCGGTCCCAGATTTTTGGGAGGGTCATAGTTGAACTCGTTTGCGGTAATCAGGTCCGTGCGCAGCTGTTTCGCGTTTCGGATCAGAAAGTATTTTGCCACATACAGATCGGCCTGAGAAGCTCCACAGCCTACAAAATAGACGCTGCTGACATTGGGAAAAGAATTTTTAATGGTGGCTACGATGTCTTTGATTGTCATTTCAATATCCTCCTAAAATGAATCGTCCTGGTAATTTTCATATTGGCAGAAAAAGCTCAAGCTTGTCTGAACGGCCAGGTTGGGATTGCGATAATAACGCCGGTCCAAAATTTCCAAAGCAAGATCGCCTGTATAATGATTTTGGTCAATTTCCATCAAATACCCGCATAAATCTAAAGCTCCCTCTCCTAAGGCCACATGTCCTCCCGGAAAGCCGTCCGTAAAATGAATGTGGGACAGGCTTGAACCGAACTCGTTAAAGTAGTCGGCAGGACGGAGATTTTCCCTGGCAGCGCCGTCCGTATCCAGCATAGGCTTGACAGCCTCCGGGCAGCCGGAACCATTTAAAAGCACTTTGAGCTCTGAAGGAGTATGAGCAATAAACGTAGTGGTACGGGAGAGGGCTTCCAGCACAAGGACAACGCCATGTTTTTGTGCGTACTCTGCCAGACATTGAAGATTTTCCGTGCACAGGGAAATGCCGTGTTCACGGTCAAAGTCCAGCATACTGATCCCCGGACTTACAAGGACCTTCGGAATTTCCAAAATTTCCGCGGCATCGATTGCTTTTTTGAAGTAAAGGAGACTTCTGCGCCGTATAGCCTCATCCTCGATGGAGATGCTGATGGGATACTGACATTGCTCCGGAGTCAGACAGCGGGCTTTCAGGCCGGACCGGCGGATCTTATGTCCGAGGTTTACAATCCGGAAGTAATCAAAATCATCCAGATAAAAGTGGGGTCCGGCCGCCCAGAGCTCAATCTGTTCAATATGAAAACGCTTCATAGATTCTAAAAAATAGTCAAAAGAATACATGGCGTAGGGATAGTTGCCTACCGTAATCTGAGAGCGTTTCATTCATTTTCTCTGCCTTTCTTAGATACAGGTAATTCCCTTCAGCAAATTTTTCTTAACAACTCCATCTTGAATCACGACTTTAATAAGCTCCGGTTTGCTTACCAGCCATATATCCTCCAATGGATTGCCTTCGGCAATGATCACATCCGCCAGCTTTCCAACCTCCAAAGTTCCCAGCTCATCTTCACGCATCATCAGCTTTGAACCGGTTTTGGTTGCGGCGACAATGGCTTCCATGGGAGTCATGCCAATATCCTGGACCATTAAAGGAAGTTCAAGGCCATTATTTCCGTGAACGGTAATGGTTCCGCCGCCGAAATCGCAGCCGCAGGCAATGGTAACGCCGGCCTTGTAAGCCTTTCTCAGGTTTTCATTTTTGGGGCCTTCAATGGCGCTCATTTTTTCTTTTACCCAGGGCTCACGTTCGTCAATGTGCTGCCATGAGAGGTAGCTGGTAGCCAGGGTTGGAACAATCCAGGCGTCGTTTTTCAGCAAAAGCTCGATGCTCTCGTCGTCCATGAGGGTAGCGTGCTCAATGGACTTAACCCCGCACTTTAGCGCCGCATTAATCGCTACGGCGGCATGGGCGTGGATCGCCACATAGGAACCCTGATTTTCTGCTTCTTCAACAAAGGCTCTTAGTTCAGAATCTGAAAATTCGCGGGTGAAAATCTTATTTCCCTGACATGAAATTCCGGGGCCGCCCATAATTTTCAGAAAATCGCAGTGCTCACGGAAATGCATACGGGCGGTTCTGCGCACCTGGTCAACGCCGTCACAAAGTTCAGAATTAACGTTTCGGTCTGGATGCATTGTAAATTCAATGGGGTAATCCTTAATGTAATCCCAGTGTCCGCCCGACTGGGCAATGGCCTTTCCAGCGGAGCAGATGCGGGGGCCGTCAATTAATCCCTCCTCCCATGGAGCCTTTAAATAGTTGGAAAGCCCGCCCACCTCACGGATTGATGTAAATCCTGCGTTTAAAATCTGTTTCATGTCGCGCAAGGCCTGACATACTGCGTGATAAGCATGGCGTTCAAATATTTTATAGTAGTTGTCGCCGACCGCCATATGGACATGCTGGTCAATAAAGCCAGGCATGATGGTACCGTTTTCCACCTCGATGACCTCTGCATCCGGGGGAATTTGGTAAGACTGCTGGCTGCATACGGCAGTGATTTTATTTCCGGTAATTTCCACAATGCCATGTTCAATGGGAGTGTTTCCGTTTCCATCGATTACTCGACCTTTTAAAACATACATATTGAGATCCTCCTGTTATTCTTTTACAGCTCCGACGGCCAGGCCGCGGACAAAATACTTTTGTGTGAAACAGAATAAAATGATAATTGGTACAGCGGATATGACCATACCGGCCATGAGCTTAGCCCAGTCCGTTCCAGTTTCGGATTTCAGCGCGTTTAAGCCGTATGGAATAGTCCTCAAAGCAGAAGATTCCGTATAAACCATGGAGAATAAGAAATCGTTCCATACATAGCGGACGGTTAAAATCGTACCGGTCGCCATAATAGGCTTGCTCATTGGAAGCAAAATTCTTGTGAAGCTCTGTATACTATTGCAGCCATCGATCCTGGCCGCATCCTCAATATCACGAGGCGTTGTCATGAAGTAGGACCACATGAGGAACATCGTATATGGAATACGAAACGCGGTGTAGACCAGTATCAGTCCGACATAGGTATTATAAAGATGGAGCCCCTGCAGGATCTTATAGTCTGAAATTAAGCTGACCTGAGGCGCCAGCATTAATCCGCACAGCAGATACATAAACCAAAAATTCCTGGAACGGAACTGGTAGCGGCTTAAAGCAAAAGCCGCAAAGGACGACAGGATGGCTACTAAAAGAGCTGACAGAGCCGTAATCAGCAGGCTGTTAAAAAAATACTGTTTAATCCCACTGTTCCAGATGCTGATATAATTTTCGAATCTCCACCTGTCTGGAAGGCCGAAGGGATTGGTCAAAAGCCCGGTAGTGTCTTTAAAGCCGCTGAGAATCATCCAAAATAAAGGATAAAATACGGCAATTAATAAAACCCCCAGTATGGCTGTAATCAAGATTCTTGCAATCAACCCAAGAAGAGTAAGTCTTTTTATTTTTTGAACCATATTAAGCCTTACCTCCTTTTCCGTTTCCAAGATCGAACATGCGGATCTGGACAATAGATAGGGCAAAGGTGATCACAAAGATTGCCACTCCCACCGCTGAAGCATAACCCATGGCATCCTCCCGAAATCCCGTTCGGTACAGGAGAGTCCCCAGAACCTCGGAAGCCCGTCCAGGGCCTCCGGCGGTCATGATATAGACCTCATCAAAGGTTTTAAAAGCGCCGATGAGGGTAGTGGTAAGGTTTAAAAGAAGCATTTCTTTTACATTGGGCAGTGTAATATAAAAGAAGCTTTGCAAAGCGTTTGCTCCGTCAATTTGGGCCGCCTCATAGAAGTCATCTGGAATTCTCTGGATCGCAACAACAAACAGCATAGCGGTATATCCCACAAACTGCCATTGAGAAGATGCGATAACGCACCAGATGGCGGTTTTAGGATTGCCCAGCCAGTCAATGGCCAGGCTTCCAAGTCCGATGGCTTTCAGAAAACGGTTAAAGAAGCCCATACTGGGATTGAGCATCAGCTGCCACATCAGAGAGACAACCGATATGGAAATCAGTGAAGGAATGAAAAAGACCGTGCGGCAGAATCCACTGATTTTCCGTAACCACTTCTGTTCTAAGACAGCTGCCAGAATCAGGGCAAACCCAACTTGACAAGTGACAGATGTAATGGCAAAGAAGATATTATTTCGCAAAGCGATCCAAAAATTTTCATCACGGAACAGGCGGATATAATTGTCAATGCCGATCCATATCTTTTCAGAATAAGTGCTCCATCGAAACAAACTGTAGTAAAAGTTCAGTCCAATCGCCACGTATATAAATACAGTTACTAAGATAATTGCGGGAAGCAGATATAATCCGGCTGTCCATTTTTTACTATACATTCTGACTCATCCCCTAGATTCTCTATGAAACGCCCGATTATTCCGATTCGGCTTTTACACGGGCGATTTCAGCTCGTACATCATTTAAAACATCTTCAGGTGTCTTGGATGTAAACATTTCCTGAATGGAAGCCTGGTATACGTTGGCTACCGCACCATCCATCTCTACGTCAATAACGGAGATAAAACCTTTGCAGTTATTAATGATTTCCACTGCCTTCTGCAGCTGAGGGAAGGAATCCTCTTCATTGCTTGCAACGGAATTAATGGTAGAGACAAAGCCAAGCTCCTTTTGCATCTGCAGCTGATTGGTTTCGTTATAGAAGAATTTCAGGAAATCCATGACAACCTCCGGATGCTCGCAGCTGGAGGAAATTGCGAACTGGTCAATCCAGGCAACCATCATGTCCAGATCTCCGGCCGCTCCTTCTACAACAGGCAGAGGGAAGATGTCCCAGGAGCCTTCTTCCATTTTGTCGTAATACTGAGTCTTAAAGCTTGCGCACTGATCGTAGATCATAGCGGTCTGCCCGGCCGCGAACATTTCCTTGGCGATATTTTGGGAAGTGGAAGGCATACCGTCCATGAAATAGCCCTTATCGTTCATATCTTTAATCAGCTGGAGCGCCTGAACGTACCCTGGATCAGAAAAATCTCCCGGATTCAGGTAGTAGTCTTTTTCAAGAGTATCAAAGGGAACCAGCTGAACATTTAATGCTGCGATGTAGTGAGCGGCAGCCCATTGTTCTCCGTCTCCCATGGCAATGGGGGTTACGCCATTGGACTTCAGGGTTTCGCATACATCCATGAATTCATCCCATGTGGTGGGGACTTCCAGATTATACTGCTCAAAGATTTCCGTATTGTAGAGCATAAAGTTGACGCAGGTACGAATGGGAAGGCTGTACTGCTTGCCGTCCACTTGCCCGGTGGTCAGAATTCCCTGATTGAAGGAATCGCGGAATTCCGGATCCTCCTCCAGATAAGGAGTTAAGTCGGCAATGGCTCCGCTGTCCGCAAAGCGCTTTACCCATTCACCGTCCCAGGTAAAGAACAAGTCCGGCATATCGTCTCCGCCAAGCATAATGCGGATTTTCTCTTTGTATGCCTCGTTCGGGATGACCTCCGTCTCAATCTTGACGTTGGGATGTTCTGCCATATAGCTTTCGGTCAGAGCGTTCCAGTAAGGAAGGCGGTTTTCTTCGGCCCATTGGTGAAGAAAACGAATTGTAATCTGTTCATCGGATCCACCGGCTTCGTTGGAGCTGACTTCCGTTCCGGAAGCGTTCTCCCCCTGGGAGGACTGAGAGTTTCCGCATCCTGCTGCGATGCAGCCAACCAGAGCAGCAAGTAAAAGTGCCGAAATCTTTTTTTTC
>ENA-OWOC01000394-OWOC01000394.1-gut-metagenome-genome-assembly--contig:-NODE-394-length-10718-cov-24.752655_pt1 | contig 10718 bp, 6 predicted proteins | sample MGYA00248245_ERZ651791 | MGnify/ENA primary metagenome ERZ651791 (study PRJEB26908, sample SAMEA4031703) | gut metagenome | biome: gut; feature: normal infant; material: stool | place: China | collected 2015...
GAGATATGGCCGGGACGGCGAATTGTGCTGACGGGGCATCCGCAGGCGAACCTGAACCGGGAATGGCAGGTGGTGGCAAGTGAACTGCACGGCGAACAGCCACAGGCGGTGCCAGGACGGCAGGGAGCGGGGACGGCGCTGGAGAACCATTTTGCGGTGATCCCGGCAGACAGAACATGGCGACCACAGCCGTTGCTGAAACCGCTGGTCGACGGCCCGCAGAGCGCTGTCGTGACAGGACCGGCAGGCGAGGAAATCTTCTGCGACGAACATGGTCGCGTGCGGGTGAAGTTCAACTGGGACCGTTATAACCCGGCAGACCAAGACAGTTCGTGCTGGATCCGTGTGGCACAGGCGTGGGCAGGCACCGGTTTTGGCCACCTGGCGATACCGCGTGTGGGTCAGGAGGTGATTGTAGACTTCCTCAACGGCGATCCGGACCAGCCGATCATTATGGGGCGCACCTACCACCAGGAAAACCGCACCCCCGGCAGCCTGCCGGGAACAAAGACGCAGATGACCATCCGCTCCAAAACGTACATGGGCAGCGGATTTAATGAGCTGAAGTTTGATGATGCGACAGGGAGAGAACAGGTCTACATCCACGCGCAGAAGAACATGGATACCGAAGTGCTCAACGACCGTACCACCACCGTAAAACACGATCACCGCGAAACCGTAAAAAATGACCAGACGGTCACGATCCAGGAAGGTAACCGCCTTCTTACGGTGGAAAAAGGCCACAAGATCACCGGAGTACTGAAAGGGTCTTTATCTGAGGATGTCTTTCAGGACAGAGGCACGATTGCCGGTTCGGTGCATGTTGACGCTGTAAACAATGGTGGCGAAGGCGACGGTATACAGGCTTATACGGCGATTAAGGAAATTTTGCTGGCCGTGGAGGAAAGCAAAATTGCGCTGACGCCGGATGGCATTCAGCTACAGGTCGGGGAATCGACGGTAATCAGGCTGTCGAAGGATGGCATCACCATCGTGGGCGGTTCTGTTTTCATCAACTGATTCACTCAGATTATCAGGGAGTATTTTATGCAGTTCACTTTTAATGAAGGCCACATTCAACTGCCGTCTCAATGGCAGGATCAGTCAATGCAGGTCCTGGTGTCCACAGATAACAGTGGCATCAACCTGGTCATTACCCGCGAAGCCGTTCCACAGGGAACCCTGACACCAGAGCTGTACCAGGAAACGCTGGCGCTGTACCAGGGCAAACTTGATGGGTACACCGAACATGCCTGCCGGGAAATCACTCTGGCAGAGGCCCCGGCCTGGCTGCTGGATTATTCCTGGAACGGTCCGGAAGATGAGGGGAATCAGGGGCGGATTAGCCAGATAGCCGTATTCCAGCGGCGTGGAGATACGCTGCTGACCTTCACTTTCAGCACCTCCTTATCCCTGAAGAACAGTCAAAAGACGATGCTGCTGGAGGTGATAAAGAGCTTCACCCCGTTGCCACCGGAGAATGACATCCAAAAGGACCAGCCGCGCTGACATAAACGAGGGATAACACATGAGTGAAGGACCAGGCGGGCCACAGGGAGCGACCGCAGGCGGTACGCTGGCAATGCGAATGCTGTCACAGCAGGCGATGGTCGCCAGCCAGATGAAACGGGCAGCCAACGACAAAGCCATTGCACAGATGCTGGCATCAAAAAAGTCTGGCCCCCCCGCCGCCAGGCTGGGCGATGAAATTCAGCACAAGAGTTTTTTGGGGGCGCTGGCAGGGGCCGTGCTGGGGGCGATAGTGACCATCGCAGAAGGTTGCCTGATTATGGCCGCCTGTGCCACCGGCCCTTATGCGCTGGTTCTGGTGCCTGCGCTGATGTATGCCAGCTATAAGGCGAGTGATTATGTGGAGGAGAAACAGAACCAGCTTGAGTCATGGATAAACAGTTTTTGTGACACGGACGGCGCCATCAATACCGGTTCTGAAAACGTAAAAATTAACGGAAAGCCCGCTGCCAGGGCCGCCGTCACCCTTCCCCCTCCTCCCCCACCTGGAGCAATACCTGAAGTCCCACAGGGGGAACCCTCATGGGGTGATATTGCCACTGACCTGCTTGAATCGGCAGCGGAAAAAGCAGTACCACTGGCGAAGGCCTGGGGGAACGCTGTTATCACCCTGACGGACAGCAATGCCGGTTTTATGGATCGCGTCAGCGCCGGCGCATCGCTTCTGTTTCCCGCCGGTCCGGTATTAATGGAGTTTGCCACCATGGTGGGCGGGCGTGGCGAAATCAAAAAAGATGTGGATTTCCCGGAAGCCGGTGAGGACACGGCGCTCTGCGACAAGGAGAACAAACCACCGAGGATAGCCCAGGGCAGCAGCAACGTCTTTATCAACAATCAGCCTGCCGCACGCCAGGGCGACAAACTGGAGTGCAGCGCAGCAATCGTGGGAGGTTCGCCGGACGTCTTTATTGGCGGTGAGCAGGTGACCTATCTGGATATCCAGCCGGAGTTCCCGCCGTGGCAGAGAATGATCCTGGGGGGAATAACGATAGCCAGCTATCTTCTGCCGCCAGCGGGACTGCTGGGAAAACTGAAGAATCTGGCGAGACTCGGCAAACTGGGGAACCTGCTGGGGAAAAGCGGGAAGCTGCTGGGGGCAAAGCTCGGCGCGTTGCTGGGGAAAACAGGTAAGTCGTTAAAAAGTATTGCCAATAAAGTCATCAGATGGGTAACAGATCCTGTCGATCCGGTAACCGGCGCGTACTGCGACGAACGTACCGACTTCACCCTGGGCCAGACACTCCCCCTCTCCTTCACCCGTTTCCACAGTTCTGTACTGCCGCTGCATGGCCTGACCGGCGTGGGCTGGAGCGACTCCTGGAGCGAATACGCCTGGGTGCGTGAACAGGGAAACCGGGTGGATATCATCAGCCTGGGAGCCACGCTGAACTTCGCCTTCGACGGTGAAAGTGATACGGCGGTTAACCCGTATCACGCCCAGTACATCCTGCGCCGCCGTGATGATTACCTGGAGCTGTTCGACCGTGATGCCCTGAGCAGCCGCTTCTTTTATGACGCCTTTCCGGGAATGCGTCTGCGCCACCCGGTGACTGACGATACCAGCGATGACCGCCTGGCACACAGCCCCGGTGACCGGATGTATATGCTGGGCGGGATGAGTGACACCGCCAGCAACCGCATCACGTTTGAGCGCGACAGCCAGTACCGGATCACGGGTGTCAGTCACACCGACGGGATCCGGCTTAAACTGACGTACCATGCCAGCGGCTACCTGAAAGCCATTCACCGCACGGATAACGGCATACAGACGCTGGCGACCTACGAACAGGATGCGCGGGGGCGGCTGACAGAAGCGGATGCGCGGCTGGACTACCACCTGTTTTATGAGTACGACGCTGCGGACCGGATCATCCGCTGGTCCGATAACGACCAGACGTGGAGCCGTTTCACCTACGATGCACAGGGCCGGTGCGTGAATGTCACCGGGGCGGAGGGCTATTACAACGCCACGCTGGACTATGGTGACGGCTGCACCACCGTGACGGACGGCAAGGGCATTCACCGTTATTACTATGATCCTGACGGCAATATTCTGCGGGAAGAAGCGCCGGACGGCAGCACCACCACGTATGAATGGGATGAATTCCATCACCTGCTGGCCCGCCACTCCCCTGCCGGGCGGGTGGAGAAGTTTGAATACAACGCCGCACACGGTCAGTTAAGCCGTTACACGGCGGCAGACGGCGCGGAGTGGTTGTACCGCTATGATGAGCGCGGCCTGTTCAGCAACATCACCGACCCTGCCGGGCAGACGTGGACACAGCTGTGCGATGAACGCGGCCTGCCGGTAAGCCTGGTGTCGCCACAGGGCGAAGAGACCCGGCTGGCGTACACCGCTCAGGGGCTGTTGTCGGGAATATTCCGCCAGGATGAACGGCGTCTGGGCATAGAGTACGACCACCACAACCGGCCGGAAACACTCACCGACGTGATGGGCCGTGAACACCACACCGAATACAGCGGTCACGACCTGCCGGTGAAGATGCGCGGCCCCGGCGGTCAGTCAGTGCGGTTACAGTGGCAGCAGCACCATAAACTGAGTGGCATTGAACGTGCTGGAACCGGCGCGGAAGGGTTCAGCTACGACCGCCACGGCAACCTGCTGGCCTGGACGGACGGCAACGGCGTTGTCTGGACGATGGAATACGGCCCGTTCGATTTGCCGGTGGCGCGAACGGACGGTGAAGGCCACCGCTGGCAGTACCGCTACGATAAAGACACGCTGCAACTGACAGAAGTCATCAATCCGCAGGGCGAGTCATACCGTTATATTCTGGACAACTGTGGACGGGTGACGGAAGAGCGTGACTGGGGCGGCGTGGTCTGGCGTTACCGCTATGACGCCGATGGCCTCTGTACCGCCAGGGTCAACGGTCTGGAGGAAACCATCCTCTACAGCCGGGACGCCGCAGGCCGCCTGGCAGAAATCATCACGCCGGAAGGCAAAACGCAGTATGCGTATGACAAATCCGGCAGGCTGACGGGTATCTTCAGCCCGGACGGCATATCACAGCGCACCGGCTATGACGAACGCGGGCGGGTGAATGTCACCACTCAGGGCCGACGGGCCATTGAATACCACTACCCCGATGAACACACCGTTATCCGCTGTATCCTGCCACCGGAAGATGAACGCGACAGACACCCCGGTGAATCCCTGCTGAAAACCACGTACCGTTATAACGCCGCCGGAGAACTGACGGAGGTCATTCTGCCGGGGGATGAGACGCTGACGTTCAGCCGTGATGAGGCGGGACGTGAAGTGTTCCGGCACAGTAACCGGGGTTTTGCCTGTGAGCAGGGCTGGAATGCAGCCAGCCAGCTTGTCACCCAGCGCGCCGGATTTTTCCCGGAGGAAACCACATGGGGCGGGCTGGTTCCGTCACTGGTACGGGAGTACCGTTACGACAGCGCGGGTAACGTGTCAGGCGTCACCAGCCGGGAAGATTACGGACGGGAAACACGGCGGGAGTACCGGCTGGACCGGAACGGCCAGGTCACGGCGGTGACAGCCTCAGGCACCGGGCTGGGCTATGGCGAAGGCGACGAGTCCTATGGCTATGACAGTTGTGGCTACCTGAAGGCGCAGTCTGCGGGCAGGCACCGGATAAGTGAAGAGACTGACCAGTATGCCGGAGGCCACCGGCTGAAACAGGCCGGAAACACGCAGTATGACTATGACGCCGCAGGCCGGATGGTCAGCCGCACCAGACACCGTGACGGCTACCGCCCGGAAACAGAGCGGTTCCGGTGGGACAGCCGTGACCAGCTGACCGGGTATTGCAGCGCACAGGGTGAGCAGTGGGAATACCGCCACGACGCCAGCGGCAGACGAACAGAGAAACGCTGCGACCGGAAGAAAATCCGCTTCACGTATCTGTGGGACGGCGACAGTATTGCGGAAATCCGGGAATACCGCGATGATAAACTGTACAGCGTACGGCACCTGGTGTTTAACGGCTTTGAGCTGATAAGCCAGCAGTTCAGCCGGGAACGGCAGGCGCATCCGTCGGTGGCCCCGCAGTGGGTGACGCGGACGAATCATGCGGTGAGCGACCTGACGGGCCGTCCGCTGATGCTCTTTAACAGTGAAGGTAAAACCGTCTGGCGACCGGGACAGACCAGCCTGTGGGGGCTGGCACTCAGCCTGCCCGCAGACACCGGCTACCCGGACCCGCGCGGGGAGCTGGACCCGGAAGCCAACCCCGGCCTGCTGTATGCGGGACAGTGGCAGGATGTGGAATCCGGGCTGTGCTATAACCGGTTCCGGTATTACGAACCGGAGAGCGGGATGTACCTGGTGAGTGATCCGCTGGGGTTGCAGGGGGGTGAGCAGACTTACCGGTATGTGCCGAATCCGTGTGGGTATGTTGATCCGCTGGGGCTAGTTGGTTGTTCAACCAAGCTTGGGAAAAATATGATGGAAGCTATGGGATTAGCTCGTTCTACAACATGGAAAGGATATAGAGCACATCATATTATACCGAAAGAATTATGGAATCATCCGGTCTTACAAAAAATAAAATATGATATTGATAAAGCAACAAATGGAATCTTTTTAAGAAAAGTTGACGATGGTGTAAGTGCAATGGCAAGGCATCAGGGAAATCATGATGGATATACTCAGGTAATTAAGGATGCGTTGGATAAAATTGATATAAATCAATCCACTGATGTTATTACTAAACAGATTGAGGAAATTCAAAAGATTGCTCGTAATGGACTGGAAAACGGTTATCCAGTTAGACCGCTTGACATGGATTCAATAGGGGGCGCAGCAGGTAATTCTAAAGTTTACTCTATTTGGACCAAGATTTTCGATAAAGGTGGATGGTGATGAACGAAACATATGTAATTGAACCACTAGAATTTATATTTACAGATTCCTTCTTTAGAGGGTTGCATACTAATACTGGGTTGAAATGCATTGTTATTAAAGATATAAATGATGCATGGAAATACGCTTTTGAACAAAACCTCTCATCAGGTTTTAAAGTTTGGAACGATATTATTGAATTGGAGCGTTCCCGACTAAGGAGCAATGATGAATTTCAGGAGGCATATAAATTTGTTAGTGATTATTTAAAGACATTGCAAGTTAATCACTCTTCAAATTTTCTGGAGTATAGAAAGAAAAAAATAAAAAAAACAAATAATAAACTTGATGACTTTATTTTTTCCGATGCTAGAGATGATTCTTTTTTTGTATTAAGTACTATTGCAATAAATAGATATTTAAATAATTATATTAAAGATTCATTCCTTGAGGATGTCTTTAAGCTTTATAAACTTGGGGGGTGGCCGTGTGGGCTAAAGGGACATGATATTCTCGTCTTTGATCCGATGGTGCTTAATTAACTGCTAGGATGAATACGGCTGGACTACCACCTGTTTTATGAGTACGACGCTGCGGACCGGATCATCCGCTAGTCCGATAACGACCAGACGTGGAGCCGTTTCACCTACGATGAACAGGGCCGGTGCGTGAATGTCACCGGGGCGGAGGGCTATTACAACGCCACGCTGGACTATGGTGACGGCTGCACCACCGTGACGGACGGCAAGGGCATTCACCGTTATTACTATGATCCTGACGGCAATATTCTGCGGGAAGAAGCGCCGGACGGCAGCACCACCACGTATGAATGGGATGAATTCCATCACCTGCTGGCCCGCCACTCCCCTGCCGGGCGGGTGGAGAAGTTTGAATACAACGCCGCACACGGTCAGTTAAGCCGTTACACGGCGGCAGACGGCGCGGAGTGGTTGTACCGCTATGATGAGCGCGGCCTGTTCAGCAACATCACCGACCCTGCCGGGCAGACGTGGACACAGCTGTGCGATGAACGCGGCCTGCCGGTAAGCCTGGTGTCGCCACAGGGCGAAGAGACCCGGCTGGCGTACACCGCTCAGGGGCTGTTGTCGGGAATATTCCGCCAGGATGAACGGCGTCTGGGCATAGAGTACGACCACCACAACCGGCCGGAAACACTCACCGACGTGATGGGCCGTGAACACCACACCGAATACAGCGGTCACGACCTGCCGGTGAAGATGCGCGGCCCCGGCGGTCAGTCAGTGCGGTTACAGTGGCAGCAGCACCATAAACTGAGTGGCATTGAACGTGCTGGAACCGGCGCGGAAGGGTTCAGCTACGACCGCCACGGCAACCTGCTGGCCTGGACGGACGGCAACGGCGTTGTCTGGACGATGGAATACGGCCCGTTCGATTTGCCGGTGGCGCGAACGGACGGTGAAGGCCACCGCTGGCAGTACCGCTACGATAAAGACACGCTGCAACTGACAGAAGTCATCAATCCGCAGGGCGAGTCATACCGTTATATTCTGGACAACTGTGGACGGGTGACGGAAGAGCGTGACTGGGGCGGCGTGGTCTGGCGTTACCGCTATGACGCCGATGGCCTCTGTACCGCCAGGGTCAACGGTCTGGAGGAAACCATCCTCTACAGCCGGGACGCCGCAGGCCGCCTGGCAGAAATCATCACGCCGGAAGGCAAAACGCAGTATGCGTATGACAAATCCGGCAGGCTGACGGGTATCTTCAGCCCGGACGGCATATCACAGCGCACCGGCTATGACGAACGCGGGCGGGTGAATGTCACCACTCAGGGCCGACGGGCCATTGAATACCACTACCCCGATGAACACACCGTTATCCGCTGTATCCTGCCACCGGAAGATGAACGCGACAGACACCCCGGTGAATCCCTGCTGAAAACCACGTACCGTTATAACGCCGCCGGAGAACTGACGGAGGTCATTCTGCCGGGGGATGAGACGCTGACGTTCAGCCGTGATGAGGCGGGACGTGAAGTGTTCCGGCACAGTAACCGGGGTTTTGCCTGTGAGCAGGGCTGGAATGCAGCCAGCCAGCTTGTCACCCAGCGCGCCGGATTTTTCCCGGAGGAAACCACATGGGGCGGGCTGGTTCCGTCACTGGTACGGGAGTACCGTTACGACAGCGCGGGTAACGTGTCAGGCGTCACCAGCCGGGAAGATTACGGACGGGAAACACGGCGGGAGTACCGGCTGGACCGGAACGGCCAGGTCACGGCGGTGACAGCCTCAGGCACCGGGCTGGGCTATGGCGAAGGCGACGAGTCCTATGGCTATGACAGTTGTGGCTACCTGAAGGCGCAGTCTGCGGGCAGGCACCGGATAAGTGAAGAGACTGACCAGTATGCCGGAGGCCACCGGCTGAAACAGGCCGGAAACACGCAGTATGACTATGACGCCGCAGGCCGGATGGTCAGCCGGACAAAACACCGTGACGGCTACCGCCCGGAAACAGAGCGGTTCCGGTGGGACAGCCTGGACCAGCTGACCGGGTATTGCAGCGCACAGGGGGAGCAGTGGGAATACCGCCACGACGCCAGCGGCAGGCGGACGGAAAAACGCTGCGACCGGAAGAAAATCCGTTTTACGTACCTGTGGGATGGCGACAGTATTGCGGAAATCCGGGAATACCGCGATGATAAACTGTACAGCGTAAGGCACCTGGTGTTTAACGGCTTTGAGCTGATAAGCCAGCAGTTCAGCCGGGTACGGCAGCCGCACCCGTCCGTGGCCCCGCAGTGGGTGACGCGGACGAATCACGCGGTGAGCGACCTGACGGGCCGCCCGCTGATGCTCTTTAACAGTGAAGGTAAAACCGTCTGGCGACCGGGGCAGACCAGCCTGTGGGGGCTGGCACTCAGTCTGCCCGCAGACACCGGCTACCCGGACCCGCGCGGGGAACTGGACCCGGAAGCCGACCCCGGCCTGCTGTATGCAGGACAGTGGCAGGATGCGGAATCAGGGCTGTGCTATAACCGGTTCCGGTATTACGAGCCGGAAACCGGAATGTACCTGGTGAGTGATCCGCTGGGGTTGCTGGGCGGGGAGCAGACTTACCGGTATGTGCCGAATCCTTGTGGGTGGGTTGATCCGCTGGGATTGGCTGCAAGTTCTAAAATCAGCAGTTTGATGGACTATATTGGCGATGGTCGTCGTGTTAGTGGGCATACGGGTTTCCTGGATGGGGTTCGTTTATCACGTAGTCAAATAAACAATATTGCTAAAGAAATGGAGAAGCTAGGAATTAAAGTAATAAGGAAAGCAGATAAATATTTGCCACCAAATGCTAGGGCAGCTTTTGATTATGGCCTTCGCAATATTTATCTTAGGAAAAATGCTACCTTATATGAGGTGTATCATGAAGTGATTCATGCTAAGCAATTTGCGAAAATTGGACGAGAAGCATACGAAGCACTAGGACGTTTATCTAGGGAGGAACACGTTCTAAATGAAATATTAAAAAGTAAAAATTTATTCAATGAAGCGGAAATAGCTCATGCCATAAAATATGTTGAGGGATTGAGAGAAAAATTCATGATGGGACTAACAAATTGATAAAACATAACAAAATAACTATCGAAATGGCTCTTGACTTGGCTCGGCGTGAGTTAGAGTTAAGGGAAATTCCTTATATTAAAAATAGTCTACATGCCAATTACAGCTATAAATCTATTAGTATTGGTTCTAAGCAAGGTTGGTTAATTTCAGCGAAATTAAAAGTCCCTGAAACTTTTGAGCCTGATATGATATTTATTGAGATATCTGACCCAGAAGGTTTTATTAATATTCCTGATGTATTATAAACTACGTTAGAGGTTTTGTTATAAGGTAATCGGTTTCTTTACAGACCGCTGGCGTACATCGCACAGAGGCTGCTAACAGGGATATTCCTGCCTGGATGAACGCAAGGCAAGATCATGGAAATAGTGATATACATCACTATTTCCATCCTGATTTTAGATATCGCATTAATAAAACAGCGGATGTTAGCCAATATCGAAACCAGTAACCCGTATCACGCCCAGTACATCCTGCGCCGCCGCGATGATTACCTGGTGCTGTTCGACCGTGATGCCCTGAGCTGCCGCTTCTTTTATGACGCCTTTCCGGGAATGCGTCTGCGCCACCAGGTGACCGGCGATACCGACGATGACCGCCTGGCACACAGCCCCGCAGACCGGATGTATACAGGGAAAGATCATCAGAAGTACACTTTTTGTACTAAATAATTCACATTTTATGTTTAAAAATTGAGATATTCCTCATTACCTGAAGCTGTTTTTTATTGCTTATACATGATCAAATACTCC
>ENA-OWOC01000407-OWOC01000407.1-gut-metagenome-genome-assembly--contig:-NODE-407-length-10402-cov-5.461792_pt1 | contig 10402 bp, 10 predicted proteins | sample MGYA00248245_ERZ651791 | MGnify/ENA primary metagenome ERZ651791 (study PRJEB26908, sample SAMEA4031703) | gut metagenome | biome: gut; feature: normal infant; material: stool | place: China | collected 2015...
TTTGGCCTCCTCATACATTCCCCGGGCCAGGTATCTGGAAACCTCCCCCGCCAGGCAGGCACTGAGGGCGATGATTCCCTCGTGGTACTGCTCCAGTATCTCATAGTCCACCCGGGGCTTGTAGTAGAATCCGTCCACAAATCCCTTGGTCACAATCTTCATCAGGTTGTGATAACCGGTATCGTTTTCCGCCAGCAGTACCAGATGATAGTAGCGGTCCTCCCCGTCCACCCGCTCCCTATCAAAGCGAGAGCCGGGAGCGACGTATACCTCGCTTCCTAAAACAGGCTTGATCCCTGCCTCCTTAGCAGCTTTATAAAAGTCAATCACACCGTACATGACCCCATGGTCCGTAATGGCCAGGCTGTCCATTCCCAGTTCCTTTGCCCTGGCTACCAGCTCCTTAATCTTGCTGGAACCGTCTAAAAGACTGTATTCAGTGTGAACATGCAGATGTGTAAACGCCATTCTCCTGTATCCTCCGCTCTCCTGATGTCAAGAAAAGAGACCGGCAGGACCAGTCCCTTTTTCTATCATCATAACCGTACTGAATTTCCGGCTCACTGATTCAAATAATCCACAATGGCCTTTGCCGCCTGTTCCTCGTCGCTCCCCTCTGCCTCTACCGTTACATTGTCACCGGAGCTTAAGGCCAGCGTCATCATGCCCATGATGCTCTTGGCATTCACCCGTTTGGGGCCACATTCCAGATAGATTTTGCTCTCATACTGGCTTGCCACCTGCACCAGCATCGCAGCAGGCCTTGCTTCCAAACCTTCCTGTCCTTCAATCATGACCATTTTCTTTACCATAATTATCCTCCTCATTTTTTGAATGGCCACCCCTTGGGCGAGTGCCATTCTGATGCCGTAAAACCGTATCGCTCTTAATGGCTGTCGGAGCCCTGCCGCAGCTCCTGTGCCAAAAGACTCAGTTTCCTCAGGCGGTGATTCACCCCGGATTTTCCCACCGGCGGATCAAGCGCCTCTCCCAGTTCCTTCAATGTCGCCTCCGGCCGTTCCAGGCGGACCCTGGCCATCTCCTGCAGATTTGCGGGAAGACCGCTTAGGCCAATGGTCTCCTGAATATAGCGGATGTCCTCTGTCTGCTTCACAGCCGCCGATACCGTCTTGTTGATGTTCGCGGTTTCGCAGTTTACCTGACGGTTCACGCTGTTGCGCATCTCCTTCAGGATACGGATATTTTCCAGCTCCATCAGAGCTACCGGCGCTTCCATCACGTTCAGCATATCCACAATCTGGCTTCCTTCCTTGATGTAGACCACATAGTGTTTCTTGCGGAGCACAATCTTGGCCTCAATCCCGAAGGTCCCCATCAGTTCCCGAATCTGGCCTGCCTTCTCCATGGAGGCGCAGGCGATCTCAAAATGGTAGAATTTCTCGGGATCGCTGATGGAACCAGCAGCCAGAAAGGCGCCTCTGAGAAAGGCCCGCCGGCAGCATGGATTCTGGACAATCCGGTTCTTCACCACAGATAAGTTTTCCCGAATCTGTCCCTCCTCATCCAGAAGCTTTGTAGCCTGCAGCACCTTAACCGCATCCTCGTGAGCCTTCACTGCCACAATATAGGTACGGTTTTTTTTCAGGTATGGATTACGACGTATGGAAACATCCGTTTCTATATTAAAGGTTTTTCTCAGTAATGTAAAGTATTTTCTTGCAACTGCCACATTTTCCGTATGGATTTCAATGGAAAACAGATCCTGTCCCGATATTTTTACCCGACCGCACAGGCTTAAAATCGCCGCCGTCTCCGCGATTTTGCAGTGGCGGGCGGGCGGAATCTGCCGCGACAGCTCATCCTTGACTCCGGATGAAAAAGACATGCCATCACCCTCTTACACGGTTGTCTTTGTCAATATCCCGATGTTCTATTTTCAGGCCATACCCCTTTTCCCCTGCCATATGGTCGTAAAGGGCCTTTGCGATGGTAACGGAGCGATGCTTGCCGCCGGTACAGCCAATAGCCACCACCAGCTGATTTTTTCCCTCCCGGATATAATTGGGAATGAGAAAATCCATCATCTCATAAAGCATGGCAAGAAACTTCCCCGCCGTCCCTCCCTGCATCACATAATCCTGCACTCCTTTGTCCTCTCCAGTACAGTGTTTTAAGCTGTCCACATAGTAGGGATTTGGCAGGAAACGCACATCAAAGACCAGATCCGCATCCTGGGGAATCCCATATTTGAAGCCAAAGGATAAAATGGTAACGAACATATTTTGAAACTGCTCATTCTCCACAAAAATTTTCTCCAGCTCCTGGCGCAGCTCTCTGGTCAGCAGATTGCTGGTATCGATAATGTAATCCGCCTTGGCCTTGAGAAAGGCCAGCTTGTCCCTCTCCTTCTCAATCCCTCTGTCCACCCGGCCTCCTCCTGCCAGAGGATGGCTCCTGCGGGTTTCCTTATACCGCTTAATCAAGGTGGCGTCGCTGGCGTCCAAAAACAGAATCCGGCAGCAGATCCCCTTATGTTTCCAGCTCTCGATCACCTCATCCAGCTGGGACAGCTCGTTGCCGCTGCGGATATCCAGCCCCAAAGCCGCTTTTCGGATCTGTTCCCCGGAAACCGCCAGCTGGGCAAATTTATCTGCCAGGGGAATGGGGAGATTATCCACACAGTAAAATCCCAGGTCCTCCAGGATTTTCAGGGCAATGGTCTTTCCCGCCCCGGACATTCCCGTTACAATTACCAGTTCCTGCATCTTACGCTTCTCCTTTGTTGTCCTCCGTAAACCGTCCCCAGCGTCTTACCTCCAGTTCCAGCTTCACCCCGTCTTGTTCCAGAATTTTTTTCTGAATCTGACGGCAGAGCTCCATCACCTGGGCAGCCGTTGCGTTTCCCCGGTTGATTACAAAACCACAGTGCTTTTCCGATACCTGAGCATCCCCCACCCGGTATCCGCTAAAACCGGCGTCCTGAATCAGCTTTCCCGCGAAATATCCCTGCGGCCTCTTAAAGGTACTTCCGGCGCTGGGGTACTCCAACGGCTGCTTCTCCCTGCGGCGGGCAGAAAGCTCCTCCATCCGCCGTTTGATTTCTGCGGGTTCATCCCTGTGCAGTGCAAACTCCGCCTCCAGAACGATATATCCCATCCGGTCCACACAGCTTTTCCGGTAGCCGAAACCCATCTCATCTCCTTTAAGAACCAGAATCCGTCCATCCTGATCCATAACCCGCATGGAGACCATCACATCCTTCATCTCCGAGCCGTAGGCCCCGGCGTTCATCACCGCCGCGCCTCCCACGGTGCCCGGTATGCCGGAGGCGAACTCCAGCCCGGAGCATCCTTTTCGGAGCGCCATGGAAGCCGCTTTGGGGAGCAGGAGACCGGCCCCTGCCCGAAGGCGTGTTCCCTCAAACACCCCGTAGCTGAAATTCTCCGTCATGGAAATCACCAGGCCGTCGCAGCCCTCATCGCTTACCAGAAGGTCGCTTCCGTTTCCCAGAATCCGGGGGATAAGGTTTTCCTCCCGGCAGAGGGACAGAAGCTTCCGCAGCTCCTCCTCGCCAGACGGAGCCACGTACCACAGGGCCGGACCTCCAATGCGGAAGGTAGTGTGCCTGGCCATGGGCTCCATGGTCTTTAAAAATGCTCCTTCTCCAGTCAGGACTTCTCTTAAGCGCTGTTCCAGTTGATTCATGCTCAAAACTTAATCTCTCTTTCCAAGGTTTTCCTGGCCACGCTTGTAAAGCTCCTTAGCCGCGTTGTAGCCCATCTTCTTCTGACGGTAATTGACCGCCGCGGACTCTACAATAATCGCCAGGTTCCGTCCGGGACGGATGGGGATGGTGTGGCATACCACCTGGTTGCCCAGAAATTCCGTATACTGGTCCTCCAGGCCCAGACGGTCGTACTCCTTATCCTTGCTCCAGTCCTCCAGCTTAATCACCATGTCGATGTTCTGGGTGTCCTTGATGCTCTCCACGCCGAAAAGGCTCTTGACGTCGATGATGCCGATGCCCCTCAGCTCAATGAAGTGCTTGGTGATATCCGGGGCGCTTCCCACCAGGGTATCGTCGCTGACCTTGCGGATTTCCACCACATCGTCAGTTACCAGACGGTGTCCTCTCTTAATCAGCTCCAGGGCAGCCTCGCTCTTTCCGATGCCGCTCTCGCCCATAATCAGAACGCCCTCGCCGAACACGTCAATCAGCACGCCGTGGATGCTGATGCAGGGGGCCAGCTTGACGTTCAGCCAGCGGATGACCTCCGCCATCAGGGAGGAAGTGGTCTTCTTGGACACCAGGCAGGGAACGCCGTAGTAGCTGCAGTATTCCAGCAAATCCTCGTCGGGCTCCTGGTCCCGGCTGAATACCAGGCAGGGAATCTGGCTGGAGGTCAGCTTCTCGTACATCGCCCGCTTTACATCCCGCTCCATGGTATTAATATATGCCTGCTCCACATATCCGATGATTTGGACCCGCTCCCGGTCGAAATGGTCGAAAAACCCCGTCAGCTGCAGAGCCGGGCGGTTCACATCCGGATGGGTCAGCACGATTTTGTCCGTATCGATATCCGGCGTGGTGTTTCTCAGTTTAAACTTCTCAATCAGTTCCGTAATGGTAACTCCATGCATGATGATGCCCCTTTCTCTCTTATTGCTTTCTAATCTTCTCTCTTATCCCTTTTAACGCTTGTATCATCCTATCACATTTCCCCGGAAATGTCATTCTTTTTTGCGTGGAAGAATTCATAAACCGACCGGGCGGAGGCCCGGTTCATCCCCGGCACGGCGGCCAGGGCCTCCTCACCGGCCTCCCGCACCGACTCGATATCGCCGAAGGCCCGCATCAGCGCCTTTCTCCTGGTGGGGCCGATGCCGGGAATCTCATCCAGAAGGGAATGGACCTGTCCCTTCCCCCTTAAGCTCCGGTGATACTCGATGGCGAACCGGTGAGCCTCATCCTGAATCCGGGTAATCAGCCGGAATCCCTCGCTGTGGCGGTCGATGGGCAGTTCCCGGTTCTCATAGTAAAGTCCCCTGGTCCGGTGGCTGTCGTCCTTCACCATGCCGCAGACCGGGATGGAAAGCCCCAGCTCACCCAGCACCTCCAGGGCAATGTTCACCTGTCCCCGGCCTCCGTCCATCATAATCAGGTCCGGGAAGCGGGTAAAGCTTCCCAGCTCCTCCTCCTGGTCCTTTAGTTCCTCCATCTCCCGCAGGCCGTGGGAGAAGCGGCGGGTCAGCACCTCCCGCATGGAAGCGTAATCGTTTGGTCCCTGGACCGTGCGGATTTTGAATTTCCGATAATCGCTGCGCTTGGGCCTTCCGTCCTCGTAAACCACCATGGAGCCCACGGACTCCACTCCGCTGGTATTGGAAATATCGTAGGCCTCGATGCGGCGTACGCCCTCGATTCCCATAAGCCCCGTAATCTGGCGCACCGCCCCGATGGTCCTCTGCTCGTCCCGCTTGAGCCTCTCCTTATCCTGGCCCAGCACCAGGGCCGCGTTCCGGGCCGCCAGCTCCACCAGCCGCTCCTTCTGCCCCTTCTGTGGCACCACCAGCTTCACCTTCTGTCCCTTCCGGGCCGTCAGCCACTGGCTGATGACCTTCTCATCCGCCACCGGGTACTGGAGCCACAGCTCCCTGGGGATAAATGGAGTTCCGGCGTAGAACTGCTTCACAAAGCTGTCCAGGATATCCCCTTCTTCCTCCTCCACGGCGGCCCGCAGATGGAAATGGTCCCTTCCGATTAATTTTCCCTCCCGGATGAAGAACACCTGGACCACCGCATCCTGCTCGTCCCTTGCCATGGCGATGATGTCCCGGTCCGCCTCGGAGCTGCTGGTAATCTTCTGTTTCTGGGCTACCTGTTTCACACTGTTCAGCAGTTCCCGGTATTCAATGGCCCGCTCATACTCCATGACCAGGCTGGCCTCCTGCATCTTGTCCTCCAGGGAGTGAATCAGGGGGCCGTATTTTCCGCTCAGGAAATCCAGGGCCTGGTCAAAGGAAGCCCGGTAGTCCTCCTTTGAAATATAGCCCTGGCAGGGAGCGCTGCACTGCTTGATGTGGTAATTCAGGCAGGGCCGTTCTTTTCCAATATCTCTGGGGAGCACCCGGCTGCAGGTGCGGATTTTGTAAAGCTTGTGAATCAGCTCCAGGGTATCCTTCACCGCGCCGGCGCTGGTGTAAGGGCCGAAATACCGGCTCTTCCCGTCCTTTTTCATATCTCTGGAAAACAAAAGCCGCGGGAAATCTTCTCCAACCGTGGCTTTGATGTAGGGATAGCTTTTATCGTCCTTCAGCATGGTATTGTATCTGGGACGGTGCTCCTTAATCAGGTTGCACTCCAGCACCAGGGCCTCCAGCTCGGAGTCCGTGAGGATATATTCAAACCATGCGATGTGGGAAACCATCTGGGTAATCTTGGCCGTTTTATTCCGGCTGCTCTGAAAATACTGCCGCACCCGGTTTTTTAGGCTGACGGCCTTTCCGATATAGATAATCTCATCCCGGTCGTTGTGCATCAGGTAGACTCCCGGGGACGCCGGAAGCTTCTTCAGCTCCTCCTCCAGATTAAACAAGGCGACCACCTCTTCCTGTCATTTCGTCCCCTTTATCTTACCCCAAACCGGGCCGGGACGCAAGCGGGAAGAAATGAAAGAATCCTTCTATCTGTTCGGCGCCTTCACAGTCACGAATCCTTCTACCTGTCCCGCAGGCGGGAGCCGTCGTATTTGGCCTGAATCCTCAGGAATTTCCGGATATTTTCAATCTGCTCCGGGACGTCTCCTTCTCCCAGCTCGATTTCCAGAGCCGCTGCCGCCCCTCTCATATCAGCCGGGGAGGCGGATTTTTCCAGCTGCGCCAGGGCCGCTAATTTTTCATCCATCTCCTCCGCTTCCAGGAAGCGAATGAGGTCCGGATTCGGGGTTTGTGGCGCTTCTGAATACTCCGCTGCCTCCGAATCTGCCCCGTCCAGGCCGGCCTCCGGATTAGCCTTCGGGTTGACCCGCTCAAAGCGGTACTCCTGAGCCGCCTGGGGATATTTTTCCCGGTCCACCGGACTGATAAACATTTCCAGCGGCCTGACATACAGTCCGAAGTCTCCGTACAGGGCCTGGTAGACCACCATTTTCTCTCTGGTCTCCGAATGTCTTGCCACTCCGATTACCTGATACAGTCTGTTTTTAAAATGCCGGTAGATTTCGCCCGGCTTTGGGGTTCTGTCTGCCTTTGTCTCCATTTTCTTTCCTCCAAACCTTAATCCGCGCAAAACCGGAAGTACCCTTTTTCGTACCTCCGGTTTCATCTTCTTAGGACCCTACATAATATTTATAGCGGTCACTGCGAATATACTGTTCATTATAGTAGAGTATCTCCTTCTGCTCTGTCATCACTGTCTGGTCCACTCCCAACAGAGGAGTCCCCGCTGAACATTCCAAGCTTTTGGCCTGCTCCCTGCTGGCAAGCTTGACCGAGATATAGGAATCGCTCTTATTCCCGGCTTTTCCTGTTTTCTCCCGGATTACCTCAAGCAGAGATTTATTTTTCAAATCCACATCCAGCAAAAAATCAAAGCACATAGGAAAAAAATCCACCTCAAAAATAGATGGGATTTCATTTACCAGTCTGAGCCGTTTCAGACAAATCATCTGGTCCCCACGCTCCATTCCCAAGGCCTCTGCCGCCCCGCGCTCTGCCCGGACGACTCCCTTAAACAGAATCCGGGTACCAGGAATGGCATTTCTCAGCAGGACAGACTTGCTGAAACTGCCCTCCGACTGGGTGGCCTCCAGAAAGGCGGGCATCGATACAAAGGTTCCCTTTCCCGCTTTCTTGACCAGCAGATTTTCGCTCACCAACCGGCTCATAGCCCTGCGGACTGTTACACGGCTAACACCGTACTGCTCCAAAAGCTCCGTTTCCGTAGGAATTTTATCCCCGGCCTTATATTCCCCGGTCTCAATCCGCCTGGCAATATCCTCATAAATCTGCTCATACAGCGGAACCGCCGTTTCTGCTTTCAACGTTTCCATAAATACACGTTTTTCGCCTTTCTCGCTAAAGTTTATAGTATAACCATATCATTTCCCAGTCCCCCTGTCAACGTCCCTTCAGCCGGAAACCCCATGAATCCGGCCATCCTTTGCCAGATTATAAACCAGCTGATTTTTCTCATACTTAGCGGGGTAAAGAAGGTCAAATTCCACTTTTGTCTCATCTTTTGACTTATTCTTTGTGATTTTTACATTGACCTCCCGGATATGTTCCCTGCGGAATATTTGACGCAGCTCGCTGATTACTGCCTCATAATCGCTGGTAGTAATCTTTAAAAATCCCCGGTAGGGCTCCGCTGTAAGAAATGAAGCTGTATGCAAAATCATTTGAATCACAACAACCAACACCCCCGAACTGATGCCAATGAAATAGGAACCTGCCCCTATGGCCATTCCCACTCCGGCTGTGGCCCATATTCCGGCCGCTGTGGTCAATCCGCTGACCGCATTGTTCCGGATAAATATAACCCCAGCCCCTAAAAATCCCACGCCGGAGACAATCTGAGCGGCCACACGGGAAGCATCGTAATCCGGAATATCCCGGAAGCTGTATTTGGAAACAATCATAATCAGGGCAGCACCCATACAGACAATGGAGTGAGTCCGCATGCCGGCGCTCTTTTCCCTGTTTTTCCTCTCATATCCGATTAAATATCCCATCACGGCCGCCACCACAATCCGCAGGAGCAGCTCTCCTTGGTAAACCAAATCGAAACGTCCCAACAGCCCGCTTACGTTCACTCCATCACATCTCTTTCCACTGCTTCCATAAAGCGACGGACATGGTCCTCGTCCACATCACCGTTGTCCTTATAGTTGTCCTTAAAATAACTCCCTACAATGGCTCCGTCCGCTACCCTCAGCCGCTCTCCCGCGTTTTCCGGCGTCATCCCGGCTCCCACAATCAGAGGGAATTCTCCCATCAGCTCCCGGAACTGTTTTACCTTATCTATGGAGGTTTCCATGCCGGTTCCCTCTCCCGTCACCACAATGGCATCGCTGCGGACCATTCCAAGAGCCAGGTCTTCTTTCAGCGACCGCCCGGAATGATAAGGCTGATATTTAAAGCGCACGCCCCCAAATACCAGAGCTCTGGTATTCGCTCTCCAGTTTTCCAAAGTTCTTCCAAAGTCTACATCCTCCTGAGGATAAAGGTGGCCTGCCACCGAATCCAACTGGATGAATTTCGCATCGTAGGCATTGGCAGCTTCAAATCCCTCCCTGTCGTGCTCCAGCATGTTGACTCCGTAGGTTACATCCCTCCTGAAGCTCTGAAGATATCTCAGAACCTTTTCCGCATATTTGGTCTCCTCCTGCTTAAAGTAATTTTCAACAATCACCGCGGAAAGGCCCTGTCGCATATAGATATCGATTTCCCGTTTTGCCCGCTCCAGGATTTCCTCATCCGTCTCCCCCTTCAGATGAAGCATCCCCAAAATACATTTTTTATGTCCGAACAGAGCTTCAAATCTCTCCCTAGCTGTCACTGTTCTTCTCCTCCTCGCTCTTTATTTTAATAATTCCTTCATGGCTCTTCCCTGGGCCCAGGGCAGACTAACTCCTAATACCGCGCCATAGGTCGGGGCCTCGTCAATCAAATCTCCACGTTCCACTGTTACCCCTGAACGGATATCCGGCCCAGCCCCGAAGAAAATGGGCTGAGGCCCCCGGTCCGGCAGGTGTCCATGGGCGGAAACGGAGAGTTTCTGGGCCGGGTCCTGGGCATCGCAGACCATCTCTCCCGTGCAGCGTCCCCCGAAGGAAGTTCCCGGCCTGCTCTCAATGGCATATTCAAATGGCCCCACCAGATGGAGCTCCTTTAACTGCTCCTTGGTAAACACCTGCTGGCAGCCGTATTTCTCATCCTCCTGCCAAATCTTCAGCAGTTCCTCCACCGTTCGCCTTGTGCGGACGTCCTCCGGGTCCTTTAACACCACATGGGCGGACAGCCCCGCCGCATGGATGTAGCAACGGTAATCCAGAATATGGCCCTCCGCATCCAAATCCAGCAGTCCCTCCCGAGCCAGGACCGTATTTAACTGAACCACCCGATTTACCGGAAGATGGCCATGGTCCCCCATTACAAAGAAATCCGTTTTTTCAAAAATGCCCTGGCTCTTTAAGATTTCAAACAGCTCCCCCACCTTCCGGTCGCATTCCTTTAAGGCATGTCTGGCTTCTTCCGAATAAGTTCCATGGTCATGTCTGGCCCGGTCCAGATAGGATAAATGGAGGAAGGTCACCTCCGGCCGATACTCTCTTAAAATTTCCTTCAGGCAGGCCACACCGAAGTCGTCCAGCTCCGGTATGCAGTCCCAGTTTAAAATATTCCGATAGCGGTCAAAGAGTGGCACCACCGGTTTGGAGCA
>ENA-OWOC01000419-OWOC01000419.1-gut-metagenome-genome-assembly--contig:-NODE-419-length-10247-cov-4.456047_pt1 | contig 10247 bp, 12 predicted proteins | sample MGYA00248245_ERZ651791 | MGnify/ENA primary metagenome ERZ651791 (study PRJEB26908, sample SAMEA4031703) | gut metagenome | biome: gut; feature: normal infant; material: stool | place: China | collected 2015...
GGTAAGCAGAGTTTTTGAAATGTAAGGCCTTTGAATAAGACAAAAGGCTGCCTCATCGCTAACTTTGCAACAGTGCCGAAGCAGATTATGCGTTCTCATAATGCGATACACCCGCTTTGCATTAACCACAGGCAGGCCGTCCCGCTCCGACTCCCGTCGCAGCAGCGCCCACACACGGCGATAACCATACGTCGGCAGGTCAGCCACCGCCATGTTTATCCGGGACAATACGGTGGTATCGTCAGAACGGGGCTGCCGTCTGCGATCCTGTCAGTCAGATGGCCGGTGAACCCGAATGCTCAACTGCGCACGCGACACGCCAAGACTTCTGCAAACGTCGCTTATTCGTCGTTCCCAGGCAACGAGGGCGCATGCGCAATCCATTTTTTTGCCCGGCCGAACTCCACGGCCTCTTTGAGTATCTCGGCTTCCATCGTCTTTTTGCCCAGAAGGCGCTGGAGTTCGCGAATTTGCTTATTGGCGGCAGCGAGTTCGGAGGCCGGCACCACTTCCTCGCCCGATGCAACAGCCGTCAGTGAACCGTCTTAATATTGCTTGCGCCATTTGAATATCTGGTTTGCATTGATGCCATGCAGGCGCGCGACATGAGACACGGTCATACCGGGCTCCATAGTCTGCTGAATAATGGCAATTTTTTCCTGCGGTGTACGACGCCGACGCCGCTCAGGTCCTGATAACACTCCAACCATCTTATCGTTCTGACTGGTATTAAACATAGTTCCAAGACTACCTCTTATTTTAAGAGAGTCGAAGTGTCTGGTGATCTATGGGGCCAGTCTAGCCCTCTTCCAAGTGTAGGGAGATATAGTCAAAGTTTGCTTCTCCGCCGATGAGTCCGCCCTGCGTCGGATAGTCCGATTTTTTACCGGCGAAGCACGGCTCTCCTAACCCTATCTAAAGCGAATAACTTTTTTCAACAGGGCCGCGTGCCAATGCAAGAGCGATAGGCGCTCTACGCGCCAATTTGACCACTTAAAACAGGTAAATTGAGGGGTTGTAATGTGTTGATGTAACAGGCTTTTATTTTAATGTCTTGGCATATGTATAATGGTAGTCTAGCCCTCCTTTCAACAAGGAGTACTCATGGAAACCTACAATCATACATATCGGCACCACAACTTTTCACATAAAGACTTAAGTGATCTCACCTTCACCGCTTGCACATTCATTCGCAGCGACTTTCGACGTGCTAACTTGCGTGATACGACATTCGTCAACTGCAAGTTCATTGAACAGGGTGATATCGAAGGCTGCCACTTTGATGTCGCAGATCTTCGTGATGCAAGTTTCCAACAATGCCAACTTGCGATGGCAAACTTCAGTAATGCCAATTGCTACGGTATAGAGTTCCGTGCGTGTGATTTAAAAGGTGCCAACTTTTCCCGAACAAACTTTGCCCATCAAGTGAGTAATCGTATGTACTTTTGCTCAGCATTTATTTCTGGATGTAATCTTTCCTATGCCAATATGGAGAGGGTTTGTTTAGAAAAATGTGAGTTGTTTGAAAATCGCTGGATAGGAACGAACCTAGCGGGTGCATCACTGAAAGAGTCAGACTTAAGTCGAGGTGTTTTTTCCGAAGATGTCTGGGGGCAATTTAGCCTACAGGGTGCCAATTTATGCCACGCCGAACTCGACGGATTAGATCCCCGCAAAGTCGATACATCAGGTATCAAAATTGCAGCCTGGCAGCAAGAACTGATTCTCGAAGCACTGGGTATTGTTGTTTATCCTGACTAATTGCTTTGATGTGTGATTTTAAACGCTCAAATTTATAAAACGAATAATATTGTCAACCTTGCAATAATAGACATAGGGACAACCATGTATAAATTTTTACCCTCAGGCGTCTTCACAATAGAGCCATATAGCAGTGGGTCACTTAGTGGGCTTAATTTTTCCATTAAAGATAATATTAATATTGCTCAGTATAAAACATCATATGGTAGCCCATCTTGGCAAGTAAACATAAGGCTGCCATTTATAAGGCACTGTTGCAAAAATGTGGAGGTGATAGGGGTACTACGCCGGAACCCCAGATTTTTCCGTCCGTTCAAATTATCCACGGTTGAACAGCTTGATCCCGTCCGCCCGCAGTTGACCAACAGGGGAAATATGCCTGTACAAAGTTTGCCGGGTTATCCCAAGTTCCTGGCATAGCGTACTGACCTTTGTTTCTGATTGTCCCATTGATGCCATTGCCAGTCGCAGTTTGACTGGCGTCATTTTATAAGGTCGGCCGCCGTTCCGCCCACGGGCTCTTGCTGATGCCAGACCTGCAGTCGTTCTTTCAGCAATCAGTTCGCGCTCAAACTCCGCCAGTGCGGCAAAGATACCGAAGACAAGCTTGCCAGCGGCCGTTGTTGTGTCGATAGTCGCCCCGTGACCGGTCAGCACTTTCAGACCGGTCCCCCTCGCGGTCAGGTCGTGCACTGTATTAATGAGATGACGAAGATCACGACCGAGGCGGTCCAGCTTCCATACGACCAGCGTGTCTCCGGGTCGTAGTGCTTTCAGACAGGCTGTAAGTCCAGGACGCTCTTCTCGTTTGCCCGATGCCCGGTCCTCATAAAAATGTGCGGCATCAACACCTGCGGCGATCAGTGCATCACGTTGTAAATCATTCGTCTGCGAACCATCCGCTTTTGACATCCGAATATATCCGATGAACATATTTCCTCTGTCACATATACGTTCGATTATGTGACATTCTGATTTGGGTACCATAATCTGTCAACGGTAGTCACATTACCCGTAATTTAAATTATGACACGTAAAGGTTCTATGTTAATGATAATGTGACAAGCGCGTTTAAATAGGCATAAGGATCAGAGATGCCTACTAAAAATAAGCTCCTCAGTATTCTTTCGGACGCCGAGCAGGAAGCGCTCTATGGTCTACCTGATTTCGATGATGCACAGCGGCTGGAGTTTCTGGCGCTGAATGAATATGAACTGGCGCTGGCCTGCAGTCGCCGGGGGCTTCACGCTCAAATTTATTGCATCATCCAGATCGGAGAGCATGAAAAACCTCGGGGCAGCCATCGAATGATGCCATCTACAGGGGTTAAAATAACCACCATCATTTCATAACAATACCTGCTGACTATGAAGATCTACGTCATCAAAATAGCAGTTCATGGAGTCAGTCCGATGGTCTGGCGTCGGCTGAGAATTGCTGCCGACACGTCACTGGCCGCGCTTCACTTCATTTTCCAGATAGTGCAGGGCTGGGGGGACGACCATCTCCATCAATTTCACATTTATGGCAAAGATTACGGTATCTCCTACGAAGGAGGCATCGGTTTTGTCGATAATCCGTTCCGGGTCGTGATTGATGATTTTGCTTTTGATGCTGGCGATCGCTTTACCTATGAATACAATTTCTTTGAGCACTGGCTTCATGACATTCGTGTTGAGGCCATTTATGAAAACTCTACGCTGAAAGCGCCGTTTTGTATAAGCGGCCATGGTATGCCCGGAGCCACAGCTGCGGATGAGTTCGATAAAACCCTGGCGTTTCTTGAAGCTATCGTTAATGCGGATGATGAAACAACGGTCGGCGAGATCCGCCCTTTTGCTGACGACCTGGATGCTGTCAGGTTCAACCGCCACAAAATCAACCGGCAACTGAGCAGGCTCGACCTTGCATCTCCGGTACTGGAGCCTGAAGTTATCTGGCTGGGCCGTCGTCGCTGACTGATGTCTATAAAGGTATACGTTTTCAGCATGCCTCTCAGATCCCCGAAAAAATGTCTATAAACCTCCCTAAATCAGTGTTTATGGATTATTCTTTAAATCTCTATGATGTTTAAAGACCTTCCGGAGGTTTTGCGTGCAATATGCCTACATCAGGGTAAGCTCGGCCGATCAGAATACGGCCCGTCAGGAAGAGGCATTGTCAAAGGCGGGTTTTCAGCCTGATAAAATTTGTGTTGAGCATGCCAGCGCGAAGGACACAAACCGCCCGGGGTTACAGGAACTCCTGGGGCAATTACGCCCTGGTGATACGCTTCTGGTTCATTCCATCGATCGCCTTTGCCGGAATATGTCGGATATGTGCGCTGTCACCACCCGGCTTCGTGACCAGGGCGTTACCCTTATTTTTCTGAAAGAGCAGCTGACGTTCAGCGCCGGCACAAACAATCCGATGCAGGAACTGCAGCTGCACATGATGTCGGCATTCAGCCAGTTTGAACGAGCCTTACTGAAGGAAAGGCAGGCCGACGGCATCGCCGCGAAAAAAGCACGGGGTGAAAAAACAGGGCGCCCCGGCGCCGATATCAAAAAGATCCAGGAAATTGACGCACTCAGAAGCAGAGGGGTCAGGCTCAGGATCGCCTGCGACCATGCGGGCCTTGGCGTTTCCACATATTATAAGCTTCGTCACCAGATGAACAACCAGTAGCCGGGAGATAGTCATCCACCACAGCAGGAGGCAATGATGCAACTGACGCTCCAGATAGTCATCACCGATGAATCAGGCTCCAGTCGAACGGAGGAACTGATGACAATCCAGAAATCAGGGGAGACCCGGAACGACATCGGATTATCGGTGTCAGAATCCAAGCTGTTGCTGAATACGGTCCAGCAGTCGGTGGTCCAGCTGCAGGCAGACGAATATACTCAACACCATATCCGGTGCCCTCACTGCCTTGCTGCGCGCAGAATCAAAGGCAAACAGAAAATACGGTACCGGACGCTGTTTGGCGTTATTCCGGTATCCGGGCTTCGGGTGTACCGGTGCCGTTGTGAAGAGAGTGATACAAAGACAGTCAGTTTGCTCAGCGACTGGGCCGGCGATTATTCTCACCCGGCACTGAAATATATTGAAACCCGCTGGGCCTCGATGATCTCCTATGAAATGACGACTCGTCTGCTGAAAGATATTCTGCCGGTGGGCCACAGCCTGAATGCCTCAACGGTGAGGAATCATTTATGCCAGGTGGCGCAGCGTCTTGACGCTGAGGCTGAAGCTCATTCAGGTTTTCTTTCCGGCTGCCCCCGCGACTGGGGGAACCTGCCCAGGCCAGGAAAACCGCTTGTGGTGGGTATAGATGGTGGTTATGTTCGCGATCGGGATGACAAAAAGCGTAATTTTGAAATTATTGCCGGGAAGTCTTTTTCCGTTGGTGCGCCTGCTGACACCCGCCGCTTCGGTTTTGTTCAGAAGGATGACTGTCATCCGGAACGCAGGCTCATGACCCACCTTTCAGCGCAGGGAATGCAGGCCAACCAGCAGATATTTTTTCTGTCCGACGGCGCGGATAATCTCAGGGACCTCCAGTTCGGTATGTACCCTGAGTCAACGCATGTGCTGGACTGGTTTCATATCACCATGAGGCTGACGGTGCTCATGCAATATGCCCGGGGACTGCTGGTATCAGATCCAGAGGCGGGGAGTAAAGTTCTGGCACTGCTGGAAAGCATTAAACGATATCTCTGGCATGGCAATGTTGTCGCTGCGCTGGAACATATTGATAATTGCGTTATGTATTGCGATGACCCTGAACTCAGCTATCCTAGCCTGAAATCCCTGCAAAAACATCTGGATGAAATGTATACCTACATCCGGAATAATAAGATGATGATCCCAAACTACGGCGAAATGCGTCGGTACGGAGAGCCGGTATCAACCGCGTTTGTGGAATCCACGATCAATGAAGTGATCGCCAGACGAATGGCCAAAAAGCAGCAGATGCAGTGGAGCAGAAAAGGGGCTCATTATTTGTTACAGACCCGGACCGCCGTTTTGAATAACGAACTGCAGGATAAATTTGTCTGCTGGTATCCGGGTTTTCAAAGTGACGGGAAGGGACCAGCGATGGCAGCATAGCTCACGCTGCCCCAATATTTTTTATGCTCTCCATGTTGTAGCCGGGAGAGGACTGCCGAATGTATTTCGCCGCGCGTTGCTCGACAGGCTGCCGGCAGAGTTCTGCCTTATCAGAAGAGGGACAGAAAGATGAGGAAGACGACAGGAAAACGCATCGGGAAAGAAAGGAACATCAGGGAATAAAATACATGGCAAAGATATTAATGATGGCAGGCAGCATTATTGTTGTGCTGAGTCTGCTGGGGTTTCTGGTGCTGCTTCTGAAAGGACGCGCAGTAACGCAGACTTCCCCGGTTCTGATGTCACTGAAAGCCCTGGGTATTCGCCCCTCAGAGGCTGAGCAACGGTTGTGTCGCCAGCGGGTCTGGGTGGGTAATGACACACTGATGACGCCACGGGAACAACATTTTTTCCGGGCATTGCTGAGGCATACCAGCCGAACACGCTGGCTGTTGTGTCCTCAGGTCCGGGTGGCAGATATTGCCACACTCTCTCCCCATATCCGGCCACGATCCCGGACCTGGTGGCAACTCTTCCGGATGGCATCACAGTGGCACTGCGATGTGGTCATCGTTGACATCCATACCTTCGCTATCATCGGCGCAGTTGAACTGGATGATGCCTCACACCAGAAAAAACACCGTATCCGGCGCGATATTCTGCTGGAAGAGGTTCTGAGGCAGGCCGGCATTCCACTACTACGCGATCGGGATTCGGAGAGTCTGGTAAGAAAGGTCGTAGAGTTTCTGAAATACCGGGAAGCCGGTGCTGAAGAAAAATCCATAACCGTTATGAAATCAACGACAAAGCATAGCGAACACAAGGAGAAAGAAAAATGATTATCGCCGCTGAAGTGAAACGTGATGAACAGGGGTACTGGACACATCCTGCGCTGGTACGAAGTGGCTGTGAAACTTCCGCAGAATTAAGTTACTGGCTCAGAACCCATAAACTCCAGTGCTTTGTGATGACAATGCGCGATGAAGCGCCTGAAGCTTTCGCTGCCGGATTTACGGATGAAGCCCCGGATGCCCGTGGCTGGATACCGGAGCCACCGGATGATGATGGCTGGTTTCTGGGATCTGTCCACGATACCGGCGACGGACCCGTCTGCTACTGGTTTCGTCATACCACAAAATCCTGACGCCTCCGCATCGCGTCGTTGTCCAACCCCGGGAACGGGGAAAAGCCAGTTTCCCCGCTCCCGGCGTTTCTTAAACACCCGTTAAGGAAATACTGTGAAAAAAATGAACCGTACGCTCCGCAGATGTTGTCTGTCCGGGCTTATCAGCCTGTCTTTGTTTGCACCAGTTCCGGCCGTGTATGCCGCCAGCATCGAGACGGGGTATTCGCCGGAAGGAACGGCTCTGCAGCTGGTCCTGAAGACTATTAATTCTGCACAGCAGGAAATCCGGCTGATGGGCTATTCCTTCACCTCACCCGAAGTCGCCGGCGCGCTTGTCAGGGCAAAACAGCGTGGTCTCGATGTGAAAGTGGTTCTGGACTGGAAAGCCAATACAGGCAGGCAAAACAAGGCGAGTCTGGCGGCCATGAATCTTCTGGTCAATGCCGGTATCCCGGTTCGCACAGTGTCGCAGTACAAAATCATGCACGATAAAGTCATTATTGCTGACGGCCGTAATGTTGAAGTGGGGTCTTTTAACTACACTCGAGCCGCTGATCGGGTCAATTCAGAGAACGTGCTTGTCGTGTGGGATGTTCCAGTCGTTGCTCAACACTATCTGCGGCACTGGCAGTCCCGCTGGAATGGCGGTACTGACTGGTATTCATCGTACTAACGATCACATTGAACACATTTTTTCTGCGCCAACAGGAAAATGTATTTTACATTAAATTAATGTGTGCTCTCGCTGCCTATAAAGACATGTAGTATCTTTGTCCAGGTATTTGGTTTAATGCTTGAGGAGGCAGAGATGTCACAGGTCGTTAACGGAGTTACTTCCTCATCGAAACGTCCCTACCGAAAAGGGAACCCACTTAGCGCTGCTGATAAACAGCGATCTTCAGTGGCAAAGAAAAGGGCCACCCATAAAGAAGTTAAAGTGTTTCTGGAACCACAGCTCAAAGAAATATTGATGAAAATGTGTCATGACGATGGGTTAACACAGGCTGAAGTACTGTCCCGGTTGATCCACCGCGAAGCATTAGCCAGAAACATAGCTTAATGGGCTTACTTTCTTGAACCTTTACCCGATGAGTGTTAAATTGCTGCGAGAGTAGAGTTTTTGGTGTGCCACGCCGTAAGGTGGCAGGGAACTGGTTCTGATGAGGTATCTACCCGGGACCAGAAAAGCAAAAACCCCGATAATCTTCTTCAATCTTGGCGGAACGAAAAGATTAACGGGGCCTTCATAAACTGCATAGAACGTGTTGCTCTATGCAGGGAGTATAGATTTATGCTCAGAAAAGTTCAAGACCTTCTGTGCTCACTCCTTCCGCGCAACATAAGCGCAGGAAGCGGTGACTGATCATAACCAACAAAGCTCACGCAAGTATGTTCAGGTAAACAATCCTGCACCTGTTTTCACGGTTCCCCTGGACTACACTCCCTGGCCTTTCTCGCTGAAACTGAGCGAAGCCAGACTGAAGTGTCTGGCCGCCAAAAACAGCGGCAGGGAGAGTGCAGATGAGTAATGCGCACAATCCGCAACACTGGAGTCAGCTGGATACGGAAGAACAGATCCGTTTCTGGCAGGGGGTAGAGGACGGCCATGTGGCATCTTTTCTGGTTTCCCCGGAGAAGAAATCTACCCGTCGCCGGCGCGGCGAGCACTCCACAAAACCCAAATGTGAAAACCCGACCTGGTTTCGACCGGAGCATTACAAAAAACTGGGTGGCCAGCTGGGGCACGCCTATAACCGTCTTGTTCAAAAAGATCGCACCACTGGTGAGGTGCGACTGCGTATGCACGTATCGCTTCATCCGCTGTACGTCAGGGAACGCCGTCGGGCTGGCCGCCGGTATGGCTTCCGGCCGGAAAAGCAACGTCTGCTGGATGCTATCTGGCCAGTGCTGATCAGTTTCTGTGATGCCGGCAAGCTGACGGTCGGTATGTGTATTTCTCGTCTGGCAAAAGAACTCAGCCAGAAAGACAGTCATGGAAAAGTTATTCCGGAAACAGAGGTAACAGTCTCACGTCTGTCCCGGTTGATTGACGAACAGGTCCGTTTTGGTGTCCTGGCTGTATCTGAAGAAAATAGCTGGGACAGGGAATCCCGTACCTGGCTTCCTAAATACGTCTATATCACCGCGTTAGGGTTTCAGATGCTGGGAGTGGATCTGGAAAAACTTGATGCGGAACAACAAAAAAAGCTCCGGCAAAGCGAAGAGCATCGTCGTCTTATCGAGGAGGGGATTCTGCGTGAAGATGAGGAGATCTCCCCGCGTGCAGCACGTGAGCGCTGGTACCGTCAAAAAACTCTCGATGCACTGAAGTTCCGTCGGCAGCGTGGCGCCGAACGTAAACGAGCTAACCGCCTGGCCAGATATTCTCGTGAGCGCCAGATTCACGAAATGTCGCTTCATATCCTGAAGACAATGCCGGCAGACGAGGCTTACTGGTGTACAACGGAGCGGCTGCAGCAGCTGGCCATTCAGAACCTGTATCAGCTGGAGCTGGCCCTGGCTCCGCCGTCCTGACGGATATCATTTAGCTATTTTTTCTATGCCCCTGCCCGGGGCTTTTGGCGTTTGTCCGGATTCATGAAATTGCCTGGTTTTTATCCATCTGACGTTCCGGCCGTCGGACCATCGCTGGTTTTAGCACGTATACCCTGTGACGTTCGCACCAGGTTTTCACTTATCCACAAAAACCCGCAAATGAATAAACAGGGAATTTAGCAAAAGGGTAACAGCAAACCTGCAAAATAGTCTTACCCCACTTTTTTAATCCCCTGCATTGCAAGCAGCAGGGAGATCTTTTGTCTCTGCCGGCTCTGTGAATAACTCAATGAGGCCTTCGCTTACAGCGGCCGCACGTGTCCACGTCGCTCAGATAGAAGTTGCTCCCATCGCTTCGCGACGGGCCCCGACCGGAGAACCACATTAGTTACAGCATTCATAAGGAAGTTAATCATAAAACCGGCGCCGGTTTGCCGGCCAGGTGCCCCTCCCCACCACTGAAAAGCGCCGCCGCCCCCGGCCGAAGGCCGGGGAACACCATCGCTTTTAATGATGGGTGTTGTAACTACTTTTCTTCATCGCTGTGGGTGGAGCTGCGGGCAGTTCTTTGGTACACGCTCGTAAGCGGCCCTCCGGCCCGCTAACGCGGAGATACGCCCCGACTGCGGCTAACGCCTTGTCGTGACCACTCCGACCGCGTACAGCAGCTCCTGAAGCGTTATAGGTGGGTATGGCTTATCAGGGCGGG
>ENA-OWOC01000432-OWOC01000432.1-gut-metagenome-genome-assembly--contig:-NODE-432-length-9858-cov-2.796851_pt1 | contig 9858 bp, 8 predicted proteins | sample MGYA00248245_ERZ651791 | MGnify/ENA primary metagenome ERZ651791 (study PRJEB26908, sample SAMEA4031703) | gut metagenome | biome: gut; feature: normal infant; material: stool | place: China | collected 2015 ...
TACGGGGCGGGGGATTCCTCTGCCCAGCTCACCGGGAACGGGGTAATAGAAGAAGGAATCATGGCCTGCAACATCGGCACTGCTTCCCAGCTTGCAGCTGTGGTGGACCGTCCGTTATACGATACACAGATGCGCCTGCAGACATGGTGCCACACCATGGCGGACCGCTGGTATGTCCAGGGCGGGGCGCTGAATGGCGGAAGCACCTTGAGCTGGCTTAAGAAAAAGGTGCTGAGGGATGGCCGTTCCTATGGGGAACTGGACGCGGAGGCGGGCCAGGCGCCTGCCGGGGCAGAGGGTCTTTTGTTTATCCCGTATCTGGCTGGTGAGCGGACGCCGTTCATGGACCCATATGCCAAAGGGATTTACTTTGGGATGGGCATGAAGCATGAACAGGCCCATATAATCCGGGCAACCATGGAGGGCGTCATATTCAACCTGAAGGAATGCGCCCTGGTGCTGGACGAGATGGGGATCCAGAGGACGAAGATGATTGCCTCCGGCGGGGCGGCAAAAGGGGTTACATGGAAACAGATACAGGCAGATATCCTGGAGATGCCTGTCTATACCACAAAGACAGAAGAAGAGGCCTGCCAGGGGGCGGCCATACTTGCAGCCGTGGGCTGCGGTATGTACCGGGATATTAAGGAGGCGTGCAGCCGGATTGTAAAAATCAATGACTGTCCCGTGGAACCGGTGACGGAACATGTGAAGCGCTACAGGGAACAGCAGGCGCTGTTTAGGGAACTTTACCTGAAAGTAAAGGACCTGTATCCAAGGCTTAAGACAGAGTAAGGCGCAGGATACATGGAATCCACGCAGTACGGGTTCTGCACGGTACAGGTTTACACAGGGCAGTAATTGGACAGAGGGAAAAACGACATCGCAGAGGGGACAGATAAATGGAAAAAGTGGCAAATGCATTATATATCCAATCGGGAGGACCAACGGCAGTGATTAATACATCTGCCTACGGTGTGATTGATGAATGCAGGAGGCATCCGGAGATAGACAGGATTTACGCATCCGAACACGGGATTGTGGGATTGATTGAGCGGAGGTTATTTGATATTACAGAGGAAATGGCGGGCGAGAAGTTGCTGCCGTCCACCCCGTCCATGATATTTGGATCCTGCAGGTATGAGATTGATGAGGACGACCCGTTACAGACGGATTACAGGAAGATATTGAAAAACCTTAAATCCCTGGGTATCCGGTACATATTCATAAACGGGGGCAATGGCTCGGTAAGGGCAGGACTGAGGCTGGGCCGGTTTTTAAAATCACAGGATTACGATTTCCGGCTGATCGTGGTGCCAAAGACAGTGGACAATGACATATCCTGCATTGACCACGCGCCTGGCTTTCCTTCGGCGGCAAGGCATGTGGCGGTTACGGTTTCGGAGCTGGCCAGGGACATGATTACCTATGACACAGAACTTATCATGTTCACGGAGGTCATGGGCCGCAATACGGGTTTCCTGGCAGCGGCATCCATGGCAGCTAAAAAGATTGATTTGGGGCCGGATTTGATTTATGTACCGGAAGTGGTATTTGACCAGAAGAAGTTCATAGCAGATATAAGGCGTGTCCTGGACAGGAAAGGGAAATGCTTTGCAGTGGTTGCGGAAGGCGTGAAGACGGCGGACGGCAAATTCCTGTTCGAAGACATTTCCGTGAACCGGGGCATGGACATGCAGAAGAATATGGGCGGTATCACCCCATATCTGAATCAATTATTAAGGAATAATTTTGACTGTAAAATCAGGGGCATTGACCTGGGGCTGATGCAGAGATGCGGTGCCCATGATGCGTCGGATATTGACAGGGAAGAGGCAGAAGAGCTGGGGAGAAGGGCCGTAAGGCGGCCGTGGCCGGGCAGTCGCTTAAGATGGTGACGCTCAGCCGGGCTCCCGGCGCACAGTACCAGGCAGTATATGACCAGGCTGCCCTTGAAGAAGTGGCAGAGGAAGACAACTGCCTTCCCATATCCTATGTAAATGAGGAAAAGGATTACATCAATGAAGGGTTTTATGATTATATCATGCCGCTTATCGGGGAACTCCCAAGGTACACGGTGTTGAACAGACGTTACATCTAACAGATTTTTACAACATGGAGGTGGCAGACATGTATCACTATTCAGAACTTGGACAGGTAAACACGAAGGTAATGTTCCAAAAGGCCTATGAAGGAGGTTATGCAATACCGGCATTTAACTTCGTATCCATTGAGCAGTTCAATGGAATCATGGACGCTGTGATTGAGAAACGTTCCCCTGTCATCCTGCTGGCATCCCCCAACCTGCATAAGCAGCTGGGATATGAGATGCTTGCCAGGATTGTGCAGTCCGGGACCGACCGTATCAGGAATGCGGGGCTTGATATCCCTGTGGCCCTGCACCTGGACCACGGCATGACCTTTGCGCAGTGCGTGGATGCGGTGGAATTTGGATTTTCTTCTATTATGATAGATGGCAGCGCCCTTCCTTTTAAGGAAAATGCTGCCCTTACCAAAAAGACCGTGGAATATGCCCATCGGCATGGGGTGACGGTGGAAGCTGAACTGGGAGTCCTTTCCGGTGCGGAAGAGGACGGCGATGAGAGCCATCACGAAAGCCTTTACACGGATCCGGCGATGGTGGAGGAATTCGTGGGGGAGACAGGATGCGACAGCCTGGCCATCTCCATAGGCACCTGTCATGGCCTGGTGAAAATCAAGGCCAATCCCGACGGTACGCTTCCCGAACTGAGATACGATATCCTGGAGGATGTGATGCGCAGGGTGCCGGGATTCCCAATTGTACTCCACGGCGCGTCTGCCATAGAGCCGCGGTTCGTGGACATGATCAACTCCTACGGAGGCCATATCGAGGCCGTGGCCGGCATACCGGAAGAGCAGGTGACAAAGGCTGCCGGGATGGGGGTATGCAAGGTCAATATCGCTACGGACGGCTGGATCAGCGCGCTGGCCAATACAAGGAAGATCCTGGCAGAGAACCCAGGGGCAATTGACAGCAGGGTATTTACATTAAAGAACCGCGGCCTGTTAAAGGAAATTTATCTTCATAAGATTGACGTAATGGGCAGCGCAGACAAGGCATGACGACAGGGATGATGGATGTGGCACATTTATATTTATCAATGGAAATCGGGGGGACCAATCTCAGGTATGGGGTTCTTGATGAGACCTTCCGGGTGCTGGACTTTAAAAAGGAACCCAGCATATACCTCTCAGACGCAGAGGACAAGGGGGAATATATTGAGGGGCTGGTAAGGCCCTATATAGAGCGGTATGGGATGGAGGAATTCCTGTGCATGACCTTGTCGCTGGCTTCACTGATGAACAGGGAACGCACGGTTAATTACAATTCTCCTAACATAAAGGGATTCAACAACATTTCCCTGGTGGATATCCTTACGCAAAGGACAGGGCTCCCGGTATTCATGGAGAGAGATGTGAACACGGCCCTTCTCTATGAGATATGGAAGGGGCATATTGATAAACGGGGAATCATCATAGGTATATTTATCGGTACAGGGCTTGGCAACGCCATGTGCATTGACGGAAAGGTCTATATCGGAAACACAGGCTCGTCCTGTGAACTTGGGCATATACCGGTCCTGGGATTTACGGACAGCTGCGGCTGCGGCAAGAATGGGTGCATTGAACTGAAAGCCAGCGGCAGGACCCTTTATCTTCTGGCAGAGGAGAAATACCACTGTCCGGTGTCGGAGATTTTTGAACGGCATGGGGGGGAGAAGGATGTTAAGGATGTGGTCCGTGCCTGCGCCATGGCTGCTGCCACGGAGATTACCATATTGGATCCAGCTTATGTGGTATTGGGCGGCGGCGTGGCGGACATGAAAGGATTTCCCATGGAATACTTTGAACAGACCGTGAAGGAAAACCTGAGGATTCCCTATCCAAGGGATTCGGTACGCTTCATCCGGGCCCTGGGGGATCCTGAGGCGGGGATCGTGGGGGCTGCCATCAACGCGGCGGCCAGGATGGAACAAAGGGTGTAATGAATACTGGATGCTGATGAAAGACGGCATTTACGTATAAAAAAACTATTAAAAAGTAGAAGGAGGAAGTAACATGAAAAAAAGAATGATTGCAGCATTAATGGCAACAGCACTGGCTGTATCCGCTCTGGCAGGTTGTTCCAGCAAACCCGCGGAGTCCGCGGCAGCGCCGGCAGAAACCACGGCAGCGGCAACCGAGGCAGCAACCGAGGCAGCCAAGGAGGATTCGGCTACCGAGGCAGCCACCGAGGCAGCTGCGCAGGCAGCAGCTTCAGGAGAGGGTTCTGACTACCATCTGGCTATCTGCATCCATTCCATGGACAACGAGTACTGGGCGCAGGAAGCAGAAGGCGCAAAGCTTGCAGCTGCATCCTATGGTGTATCGGCAGATGTCCTTACCTGTGACAGCGATGACAACAAGCAGCTGCAGGGTATCAAGGATTACATTGCGCAGTACGGCGACAAGGCCATCTTTGTAGTTGACCCGTCATCCACAGCCAATACAGCCAACATCGCAGAGCTGTGCGAGGAGTCCGGAAACTACGTGACAATCCTGGCACACAGGGCAGAGGGCCTGTATCCAAAGGATTACCCTCATTTTGTGGCTAGCCTTATGCTGGATGATATCGCAATCGGCAAGGCAACCGCAAAGGCGCTGTTTGAGTCCATTGGCGGCGAGGGACAGGTTGTGGAACTGCAGGGACTGTTAGGCGATGACTCTGCAACCAACCGTCACAAAGCATTTGAGGAAGCCCTGAAGGATTATCCGAACATCGAAGTGGTTGACAGCCAGACAGCAAGCTGGAGCCAGTCCGAGGCAATGACCCTGACAGAGAACTGGCTGGTTAAATATCCTGATTTAAAGGGTGTTTATTCTGCAAACGACACCATGGCCCTTGGCGCTGTTGAAGCCCTTAAGAACAAGGGGCTGAACGGAAAAGTCATGGTCAGCGGCTGTGACGGCATCGAGGCGGCCCTGAACGCTGTGAATGACGGCGACATGGTAATCACCAATGCCAACAACGGATACATGATAGCGGGTTACGGCGCATCCTATGCAATCCAGGCAGCCCTGGGCAAATTAGACCCAACCGCCATTCCTGACAATGAGCGCCTGATTTTCTGTAAGACAACCCTGGTTACAAAAGACAATGCAACCGATATCATTGACAAGTTCATTAAGACCAAGAATCCTGGCTACGACTACAATGACCTGTCATTCTGTATTGACAAATACCAGGAATAATCAGTATCAAGTAGGTAACTGTGAAGTGGGCTTGCCTGAGGGCAGACCCACTTCCTTTAAAAGGGGAATATTGTTCCATAATGACTATGTATATAAGGGGATAATATAATGAAGAATAAATGGGAAGAATCTTTAGCTGCATTATCCGTGGGCCAGCAGTTTGCTTACAAGGTCAAGGATGACGCAAGGAAAGATAAGATTAGAAGATATGCACCACTGATTCTGTTAGTTATCATGACTATGATAGGAGCAGTTTCCCAGAAGGATTTCTTTACTTGGGGAAATGTGGTCAACATCATGTACCAGATGTCAATCCCTCTTGTAATCTCTGTTGGCCTGACCTATGTGCTGCTGTTGGGCAGCATCGATCTTTCCATTGAAGGGGTCATGGGATTTGCAGGATCATTTGTGGCATTTTTGGTTGTAAACAACTCAAACAGCAATGATTTTGGTATTTTAGGTATTTTGTTTGTCATTCTCATCAGTACTTTTATCGGGGCAATAACAGGTATCATCCATGTAAAAGCAAGGATTGCAACATTCATTGTCACCTATGCGGTGGGAAGCATCATGACCGGCGTGGCGGTACTGGTTTACCAGGGCACGCCCATCCAGGTCAAGGATGAACTTTTCGTCGTACTGTCACAGGGGAAATTCATCGGCATCCCCTACATAACCATCATCGCTTTTGCCATCTTCATCATCGGCGCGCTGATCCTCAATTATACGGCCTTTGGAAGGGCTGTGTATGCAATTGGCGATAATGAGACAGCGGCAGCGTCCACGGGAATCAATATCGGTCTTACGAAAATAAAGGTATTTGCCTTATGCGGATGTACGGCGGGTATGGCAGGCATACTGCAGTGCATACGCCTTAAATTAGGACAATCCAGCATCGGTCTGAATCAGATGTTCCCAGTTGTAACGGCTATTGTCATTGGCGGCGGTTCACTGGCCGGCGGCAAAGGAGGCGCATTGTCCGCCTTTGTCGGAGTTTTAATATATACAGAGCTTGCCAACTGGCTGACCCTGATGGGCGTGGATCCATACGTGAAAAAGGTCATCCAGGGCGTGATCATCATTGTTGCAGTTACCCTTACCATTAACCGTAACCGCAAGACCATATCAAAGTAAGGAGGGGGACACATGGGCGATTTGTTATTCGAAGCAAAAGGCGTTGGAAAGACATACGGAGCCAATACCGTTCTCCGCGATATTGATATGCAGGTCTACAGCGGAGAGGTCATTGGATTGATTGGTGAAAATGGAGCAGGCAAATCCACTCTGATGAAGTTAATCAGCGGTGTTGAGAAACCATCCATGGGGGAGATGTTCCGGATGGGCAAGCCCTATTCGGCCAGTTCCATCCTGGATGCCAACCATCAGGGAATCGGCATGGTGTTCCAGGAGCAGTCCCTGGTAGGGAACCTTACCATTGCCCAGAACATATACCTGGGCAGGGAAAAGGGGTATTCAAAATGCGGGTTCGTCAACTGGAACAGGATGAACCAGGACGCAAAAAAGGCCCTGGGACGGATTGACATGGACCTGGACCCGTCCAGGAAGGTAAGGGACATTGACTTTGCGGCCCGTCAGATGGTGGAGATTGCAAAGGTGCTGGATGTGGTGACAGAAGCTGCAATCGGACACGCAATCATCCTTCTGGACGAGCCGACCACGGTACTGTCCGACGAGGAAATTAAAAAGCTGTTTGTCCAGGTAAGGAATATGAAGGAACAGGGCAATGCGGTGATTTTCATCTCGCACCGCCTGGACGAGGTATTGGAGATAACGGACCGGATTTATGTGTTCAAGGACGGCGAGGAGACAGCCGTCATGCCCACCAAGGGCGCGGATGTGAACCTTCTCTATGAGAAGATGGTGGGCAGGACCACCACGGGCAAATTCTATGTGGAGCACAAACAGACCGTGCCAACGGACGAGGTAATCCTGGAGGTAAATGACTTAAGCCTGTTCGGCGCATTTAACCATGTAAGCTTTGAACTGAAAAAGGGGGAAGTGCTGGGGTTTTGCGGAGTGGAAGGCTCGGGCAAGGAAGATATCTGTGCGGTCCTGGTTGGAGATGCCGCGCCCACAGCGGGCACGATTAAGGTAAAGGGCCGGGAATGCACCTTCCCCAATCCCTGCGCGGCCAGGAAAAAAGGAATCCTGTCCGTTCCCAAGGAACGCCGGGATGAGGGGATGATCGGACTGCTGTCCATCGAGGACAACATCATTGTCTCCCATATGGATGAACTGTCCAGCCACAGCTTCCTGTCAGCTAAGAAAATGCATCAGGTAGCTGAAAACTGGGTAAAGAAGGCAGGGGTTAAGTGCTTTTCCATTGCCGAGCGGATCAACCAGCTATCAGGCGGCAACGCGCAGAAGGTCATATTTGCCAGGGCCCTTGAAAGCGGGTGTGAGATACTGATCCTAAACCATCCCACAAGAGGCGTTGATGTCGGCTCCAAAGAGGAGATATATGATCTGGTCAGGGATATGACCGCTGAAGGCCATTCCATTATATTGCTGGGAGATACACTGGATGAGTGTATCGGCCTGTCCAGCAGGATCATTGTTCTCAGGGACGGACTTATCAGGGGAAGCTTTGAGTGTCCGGTTGGCAACAAGCCGCTTCAGCTGGACATTGTCCAGCAAATGATGTAGGAGGGTACATATCATGGCTAATAAAAAGAAAAGCTTTAGTATATCTGATTATTCAAAGTACATGTGCCTCATAAGCATTGTGTTGGTGTTTGGCATATTCAGCATTGTGATACCGAATTTCATCGGCGCATACAGCCTGCAGAATATGATGATTGAGGCAGCGCCCCTGCTTCTCATGGCCGGAGGCCTTTCCTTTGTGATCTACACAGGAGGCATTGACCTGGGAGCCGGACCAATGGTATCCTGTACCTGTGTGCTAACCGGCATCTATGTGGCAAGGTTCGGCAATGTAATCATTCCGATCATGCTGGTGGTGGGACTGGCCATGGGCCTTTTGAACGGCCTGCTGGTGACCAAGCTTAAGCTTCCGTCCTTTATCGTCACCCTGTGCACCACCAACTTCTGGTCCTATATTGCCCTGACACTCTGCCCCAATGGTTCGGAAATCATTCCCATGGACAAACGTTTCATGGTAAAATGGGCCACGCAGAAGGTGGCGGGCATCCCGGTGGTATTCATCATTGCATTACTGGGAATCCTGCTGCTGTACATCTTCCAGCAGTACACGGTGTACGGTAAGTCCATCTATGCCGTGGGCGCCAATGTAAGCGCCGCAAGGCTGGCCGGCGTGGACACGGATAAAGCACAGATATCCGCATTTGTAATGAGCGGCGCCTGCAGCGCCCTTGCGGGAGCATTCTACGCATACAAGCTGAAGTCAGCGGTTCCAACCGTGGGAGACGCCCTTACGCTGACGGCAATTGCCTCGGTTGCACTTGGCGGCACCTCCATGGCAGGAGGCCGGGGCAGCGTCCTCAGGACCCTGATCGGCGTGGTGACCATCACAGGGGTAACCTCCGGCCTTAACATGATGGGGGTGGACCCGCTCTGGAAGAATATCGTAATCGGTATCATATTGATTGCGGCGGTTTGCCTGAATTCGGATACAAAGGGCAGGGATTTGATTATTAAGTAAATTAGATTGGGTATGTAAAGGGGCTGCGGCAGCCGGTGATTGAGATGGAATCACATGGGCGCCCGGCCCTTTTTAGAGGAAAACCAAAACTACCCTGACGGTTCTGGCTTTAAGATACAAGGATTAAAACAATGTATAAAGCTTTTCGATATGATATCCAAGGGGGAAATGGGCGTTTTTCACAAAAAGACAGAACTAATTTGTTGCATATTTCTTATTGACAGCAGAACTATAAATTGTTTATACTTAAGGGGCAATTGAAGAAAGAGCGTGTTACTGGTAAAGCAGGCATTAACTATAAAAGGACATTGGAAGCAGTGTTCTTTATGGTTAGTGCCTTTTTTGTGTGGCGCCGCAAATGCCGGGGATACGCTGTGTGGTGTGGGAGCAGAATATGAAAGAGAAGGATATGAAAGAGAAGGATATGAAAAGACTATTTACGGGCAGGATATGCATGAACAGAATGTAGAAGAACAGGGAATATAATAAGATTGGAGAGAAAGAGATGAAAGACAAGATTTTTGGTGTACTTCAGCGCGTGGGACGAAGCTTCATGCTGCCCATAGCAGTGCTGCCGGTAGCGGGCCTGCTGCTTGGTATCGGCAGTTCATTTACCAACCCAACAACCATTGCCACCTATGGACTGGGCAGGATCCTGGGAGATGGGACCATGCTGAACGCCCTGCTGGTAATCATGAGCAAGGCTGGAAGCGTCATATTTGACAATCTGCCCATCATATTTGCAGTGGGTGTTGCCATCGGTATGGCCAAGGCGGAGAAGGAGGTTGCCGCCCTTTCTGCCATGATTGCGTTCCTGGTCATGCACATGTCAATCAATGCAGTGCTTACTATTTCAGGTAAAATACTTCCGGACGGAAGCTTCGCGCCCGGGGTTTTGGATGGAACCATTGCATCTGTATGCGGTATGCTGACCCTTCAGA
>ENA-OWOC01000434-OWOC01000434.1-gut-metagenome-genome-assembly--contig:-NODE-434-length-9839-cov-18.629687_pt1 | contig 9839 bp, 9 predicted proteins | sample MGYA00248245_ERZ651791 | MGnify/ENA primary metagenome ERZ651791 (study PRJEB26908, sample SAMEA4031703) | gut metagenome | biome: gut; feature: normal infant; material: stool | place: China | collected 2015 ...
GACACCGAAAAGAAAAATACGCTGCTGGTGATTAATCTCGATAACTTAATTGTTGGCGATAAATTGTATTTCAACAGCGGTGTAAAAACCCCTGAAGCAGTAAGGAAATTAACGCGCGACAGGGCGCTGGCAATTGCGCGCAGTCACGGAATAGCCGCAACGACCAATCCGGGTTTGAATAAAAATTATCCGAAAGGCACTGGGTGTTGTAATGACGCAGAAATATTCGACAAAGCGGGCATTGCTGTACTTTCGGTGGAAGCGACTAACTGGAATCTTGGGAATAAGGATGGTTATCAGCAACGCGCAAAAACAGCCGCATTCCCTGCGGGAAATAGCTGGCATGACGTAAGACTGGATAATCAACAGCATATTGATAAGGCACTTCCTGGAAGAATAGAACGTCGCTGCCGTGACGTTATGCGGATAATGCTACCTCTGGTGAAGGAGTTGGCGAAGGCGTCTTGATGGGTTTGAAAATGGGAGCTGGGTGTTCTACCGCAGGGGCGGGGAATTCTAAGTGATATCCATCATCGCATCCAGTGCGCCCGGTTTATCCCCGCTGGCGCGGGGAACACTGAAGCATCAAACATTTGGTGGACCAAACGGACGGTTTATCCCCGCTGGCGCGGGGAACACCGCTGTTAGACGCCCTGTTTGATGATGACGCCCGGTTTATCCCCGCTGGCGCGGGGAACACACTAAGCATACATAACTGTTTTTAAACAAATTTATTCCGCATCAACAATCTACCAACTAAATTAAAACATTTCCTTATTTTTAAAGAACGTCTAACTTATTGATTATCAACAGGAAGAAAAGAAACCAAACGTAACCCATCCAAATCCACCGGAATACGTCTGTTTTCTCCCCAGGTCTGAAATTCAAAACCCGACTCGGTATTGGTCGCCCAGGCCATCACCACATTTCCGCAACCAGCCAGTTGGGTAATTTGCTGCCAGATCATCTCCCGAATACGTTTTGATGTATCACCAACATACACACCGGCACGCACTTCCAGTAGCCAGATTGCGAGCCGTCCACGTAAGCGCGGAGGGACATTTTCTGTAACAACCACGACCATGCTCATCCGCCGCGCCCCCGGTGACCACTATCACCCAGCGTTTCAGGTTCAGGGATGGCAGGCGGTAACATATCCGGCGCGGGTTGTGGTGGTTCAATTTCACCTGCAGCAAGGACTTCCTCAATTAACGGTATTAATTTGCCCGTTAACTTAGTGCTACGGAAAATATCGCGACAGGCTAATCTGACTTCTTTATCAGGTTCTGCGGGTTGCCTCGCTGCTATTTCAAATGCCTTTGGCACAACCGAATCAAATTTAATGATATCGGCTATGTCATAAACAAATGAAAGCGGTTTGCCACTATGGATAAACCCAATAGCGGGCGCATATCCCGCGGCTAATACTGCCGCTTCAGATATACCGTACAGACATGATGTAGCAGCACTGATGCAGCGATTCACAACATCGCCTTTTTCCCAGTCTTTAGGATCGTATTTGCGACCATTCCATTTCACACCATATTGTTTCGCCAGTAATGCATACGTCTGGCGAACGCGAGATCCCTCAATTCCACGTAACTGCTCCACTGAACGGCGAGCTGGCGGTGGTTCACGAAAACGTAATTCATACATTTTGCGCACCACCTTCAACCGTAGATCTTCCGTTAAAGCCAGCTTTGCCTGGTAGAGTAATTTATCTGCCCGCGCCCCTCCGGGTTGTCCGGAGGAGTAAACGCGAACGCCCGCTTCACCGACCCAGACCAGTAGCGTCCCCACCGTGGCGGCTAGATGCACCGCCGCGTGGGAAACTCTCGTTCCCGGTTCGAGCATAATGCAGGCGACCGATCCCACCGGAATGTGCGTGCGGATCCCGGTTTTGTCGATCAGCACGAAAGCGCCGTCCAGTACGTCGATCTGACCGTACTGGAGGAAGATCATGGAGGTGCGATCTTTTAACGGGATCGGACTCAGTGGTACAAACGTCACGCCTCTGCTCCGGGTTTGATCAGCATCAGACCACAGCCGAACGCCCGGCTTTTGCCATATCCCTGGCTAAGACGTTGCAGAAATAACCCGGGTTCGGTGACCGTAAGCATCCCCGTATAATCCACACTACTGAACTGGATCAGTTGCCGGGAGTTTTCCCGCCGGAGTTGCTGTTGTCGGTAGGCATCAACCGAGGTATCCAGTAGTGTAAAACCACTTCTTTCCCCCTGCGCTGCCAGCCAGTCCAGCGCCGCCTGTTGTTGATGCAACCAGACATCACTTCCTTCCGCCTGTCCCCTCACCTGCCGTTTCGCCTCCATCAGCAGATCGTGGCGCTTGCCCGATTTACAGATTGTTGGATTCGCCCGCAGGTTGAAACAAAGTTGTTGTCCGGTACGCAGCTCGGGCGCAAATGACCGGCATTCTATGGTGAACGTATCACTTTCCGCCGGGCGTTCCTGCGAGAGGACAAAAAAGCGAAACGCGCCCTGGAGTTCTTCCCGACGATAAAGAAATTGCCTTTCTTTGCCGCCAGGGAAAAGATCCCACAGCCACTGATGCATCACATATTCACCGCGATCCACCAGATGCAGCAACTGCGCAGGCGAAAGCTGGCCGGTATGTAAGGTTATTCTTGAGAGGTACATGGTTCCTCCTTGCTGAGCCACGGCCCCTGATTGATGGTGCGTTCCCCAAACAACCACTGCTGACGATTTAAAGGAACATCCCGACGGCGTAATATTTTGCTCGCGACCAGGCCGTCGTGTTCCCCTTCCCACCAGCATTCATCCTGAAGTTTCGGGAGTGAGACTTTCAGTTTATGGAAATGATCCTGATACTGTTGGTATGCATTACATAAGGCATCACACGCGTTGCCTTCGAGCAGTAACGGCGCAAGAGGTAATGCCAGCGGATGACTTTTTCGCCCCAGATAAAGCGGAAAAACTGGATGGCGTAAACCGTCCTGCAACTGTTCGAGGCTGTAAGGCGCATCGGCTGTTGTTGCCACCGCCACCATCCACCAGGCATCGGTGTAGTAGTCGCGCCGGGAGATAATCGCGCTCAGAAGATCAGGGTCGCTCAACTCTTCGCGACGGCTGAAATAACGCGCTTTACGCACCTCTTTTGGCATCTGGATAGTGTGATAATCCCGTGCCCAGCGCGGGTTACGGCTGGCGCAAACCACCAGTGAATAGTGGCGATTAAACGCGTTTAAGCGTTCGGTATCATCACGCCGAATCCCTACCCCGGCAGCCAGCAGCCCCAGCAATGCTGAGCGCGAAGGCAGTTCATGGGTATGACGCACTTCGCCGGGGGCATCGACGCCCCAGGATGCCATTGGCCCATGAAGCTGAAAAATCAGATATTGGCTCATAAGCCGCCCCTTACGCGCAGATAAAGTCCAGCACGTCCTTCATGCTTCCCTGTTTGTTCATCACGTCAAAACTTGCGCATTCGGTCTTCTGTTCGTAGACCGTATTCATGTTTTCGCGAAGCGTTGTAATACGCTGCACCGCCACCTCTAACTGCCGGGTGCCATTAATGGGTTCATAGAAAGCCGCCGCCAGAGAACGCGGTTGTTCGGTACCTTTTTCTGCCATCGCCCAGGAGGCGTAGGCACGGCTGGCAAAGCTGTTCTGTTTGCCGGTTGGGGAGACTTTAAGCGCGGCTTCCGTAAAGGCGCGTATGGTCTGATTAGCTAACGCTTCGTCACCGCCGAGGTTTTCGACCAGCAGATCTTTATCAATGCAGATATAGGTGTAGAACAGTGCAGAACCGAATCCGGTTTCACCAAGATGCCCGGCACCGGCATCTTCAGAAGCCTGGCGCAAATCATCAACGGCGGTGAAAAAATCATCTTCGACAATCGTTTCACTGACACCAAATGCGTGCGCTACCTGGCAGGCGGCTTCAACATTAAACTCGGGTTTATTCGCCAGCATACGACCAAACATGGCAATATCTACCGCCATACGGTCTTTGCGTAACAACGCGAGATCTTCCTCTTTTGGCGGCGCTTTTCTTCTGCAAGCTGATGGGCCAGCGCTTTTACGGCGTCAAATTCTGCCGGGCTGATATGAACTAATTGTTCAGTTTCGGCGTTAGTGAGCGGATCTTTTGGTTTTTTGTCGTTTTTAGCTTTCCCAAGATAATCCGCAATTTTTGCCGCCCATTCGATGGCTTTTTTCTCTTCGATTCCTTTCTCAATCAGGATAGTTGCCGCCTCACGCGCAATACGCCCACTACGAATACCAATATGGCCCGCCAGTGCCTGTTCAAAAAGTGCAGAAGTGCGCCACGCACGTTTCAGACTTTGTGAGGAAACGCGCAGACGCGTTGCGCCACCCAGTACCACAGTTTTTGGCGCACCAGTATCATCACGGTTAAGGTTGGCAGCAGGGTAAGCGGTTAACAAATGAAGCTGAATAAATGTTGTCATGAGATAGTCCTTTATTGATTTTGTTCGTTATCGGCGTCGCCAGCCTGGTAATATTCCAGCGCCCAGCGGATACGGATAAATTCGGTTGGCCGCTGCTGGCGGCGGTGATGATTGAGCAGGTCGTCGCTCTCCTGGCACCAGCGGAAGACCCCCTCTGCCAGAGAGTCAAGATTGACGGAACCGTTTAATAATCTGACTGCGCGCCGTAACTGGCGCAGTAATTCATCCGGTGTTTTTACTGCCGAGAGGCGAGTAAAACGCCCCTTTGACATTACCGCCGCCAGCTGCGCGGCAAAAGGCTGCCGTTCATCAATGGCTTTAACATTGGCGCTAACTGCGGCTATCAGCGCTAGTGCGGTGATACGCCACTCAGGTTCATCCTGCCACTTTATTTGTCTGTTCTTCAGAAACAGGCGAAATCCATCCGTCAGACAAACATCATTAACCGTCGTACTACGCCGCAGACTGGCACGTTCGCCGCGTTTCTCCTGCAATTCCTCGTGCCATTTGCGCAGCGTGGCTTTGTGCTCCTCTTTTACAATACTCATTCAGCAGCCTCCTGCTTTTTCTCCCTGGCGGCTTTAGCACTTTGCTTCTCCGCCGATGTTGTAAAATATTTCTTGCGCGCGGTCATGATGCGTTCCAAATTAACGGGCTCATAAGGATTAGTGAATACACGCTCGTCAAAATCCTGACGCGCGAATAACCAAATTTCCTTATTCCATTTGCTGAGTAATTCATCCGCATCCTGACCTTCTTCAATTTGGCGCACGAACCTCAGAAAGCGATGCTGAGTTTTGTTCCAGAAGTCGATATCCACAAAACTAAAATCACCCCTTGCACCTTTTGGATCAGAGAACCATGCTTCTTTCAATGCACTCCGTAACAGACTTAGAATCCGTGAAGCCGTTTGCGCAGCCAGCCGCAGCTTTGGTATCTGGCCTTCTTTTTTATTGAGCAATAGAGGGAAATGGTGTTCGTACCAACAGCGCGCTTTCATGTTGTCGAAATCATAACCAAATCCCCACAGGCCCACTTTTGCCTGTTTCAGACTGCTGGCATTAAAGAGTTTCACCACCAGCGCGGGAAGTTCCGTATTGTTTTCTGATTTACCCGTTTCGATAAGGCCTAACCAGTCACGCCAGATTAAACCGCCCGGTTGTGGTTTAACGGAGTAAAACTCGCCACCCTCTTTAAGTGGTACACGGTAAGGCGTTAAGGGATGCTGCCACATGGCATAATTCGCACCGTAATTTTTGGTCGTCATCAGGCTCAGGAGCGCGTCGTTCTGCTCGCCGCAAATATCGCAGTTGCCGACTGTCGTGGTATTAAAATCAATACGAATACGCCGCGGCATTCCCCAGTACGCCTGGAGTTTATTAACCTGATCATCGGTTACCACCGCACCGGCCAGTTCGCTGGTGCGCGTCGGGCCAAGCCAGGGGAAAACCAGATCGTCAAATTTTTTGGGTAGCGGTAAATCGGCTTCATCCTGCGGCATCACATTGGGCCACATTTTGCGCCACAAGGGAGTTTGTTGATTGCCCTGATATTCCTGTAATTCAATCAGCGTGGTCATCGGCCCACCGCCGCGTAAGCCGGTGCGGTAGCCTTTACCACCTGACGGCGCATTTAACTGTAGGGAGAACAGAGCTAACGCAGAACAATGTGGGCACAGGTATTCCGTTACACCACGCTTGATAAAGTGGTCTTTATTAAACTTCGTTGTTTGAGCGCCGGGAATCTCAGGCAGTAGTGAAGCGACCTGAACTTTATCTCCCGTGAGCGCCTCAAAATCCTGCATAAATGAAGGGGAATCTGGCCCAAACTGGAAAGCGTGTTCTAAGGACAGCAATGCTTCCCGTAGCTTTTCAACTTCCAGTCCGTCTTCCCAGATATCATCCCAACGACGATGATCTTTTGGCGCAAAGCTGGTTTGTAGTAGCCCCAGCAAAAACTGCCATGCCGCTCCCTGGAGATCTGCCCGTGGCGCAGCAATATCGACAACATTTTCATCCGCCAGATCGACAGGCGCCAGTTTGCCTGTCGTTCCATCTTTGAAACGAACAGGCAACCACGGGGTTGTCAGAAGTGAAAACGAGTTCATACGCATCCTCTCGTAAAAAAGACCATCCCAGGTCGGTTGTCCATCATTCCATCCTTTTCGGTGTATCAACTATTCAGAGAGCCCTGTCGCAGGCATCTCAACCAACCTTGCCAGTCAATCCTTCCATAGCCGAATACCCGCAACTTTCGTCATCGGTGACTAAAATCACGTTTGCCATCTCCGGATCTTGCCGCTGTTCAATGCACCACTGCCTGAACGCATCCCCTTCCAGTAAAGAAAACTCATCCCGATGTTTTTTCCACCAGCTTCGGCGCACTCTGACAACGCTCATTTCCCATGCGTGAGCACCGGTGGCATAAGGCTTCACCACACCGTCAATACAGGTAGCCAGCCACAGGGAAACAGACTCCTCAGCCAGACGTGTCGACAGTTTTTCCGGGAGGTAATCGTTGATATTGGCGGCATAGCCGGGCCTGAAGTTCAGCACAAACTTTTTAGCCCTTGCGCGATCACAGTAATATTTGCCCACTTGCTCCTGCTCGCTGCGGGCAAATCCTTCCGGCATTACCACGTCCTCACCGTAGACGGATTCAATAAGAAGCCGGGCTGAGTGTGGCATCTGAATAGCACCTTGCTCACGCAGCACACGCTGCGTCAGCCAGATTCGCCCATGATCGGGATAGACAAATGCACTGTTACGCATGGCACTGCCAAACCATTCGTCGCCAGGAGAGTCGTCCCAGACGGGAGCCAGAATCAGCAATTCAGGGGGGGAACGCTCGTCCTTTCCGTCACGCTTTAACTGACCATTAATATCGCGGATATGCCGCTGTAATCGTCCTGCTCGCTGAATCAGCAAATCAACAGGGGCCAGGTCGGAGATCATTTCGTCCAGGTCAATATCCACGCTTTGCTCAATTACTTGTGTACAAACAATGACTTGCGACGCTCTCTGTAAACTACAATATTTACCAAAGCGTGCCAGTGTCTCCGTTTCAATTCGCTGGCGATCGCTAAAAGCAAAGCGGCTATGAAAAAGTGAAAGGCTGGAAGCAGGAATGACGCCGCGGGCAAGCAGCTGACGATGAACCTTAATAGCGTCATCGACAGAATTCCGGATCCAGGCGATGCATTTCCCCTGACTTACCGCCGATTCGATACGCGCAATACACTCTTGTTCACTATGAAGCCAACCCACGCTGACGCTACGCTCAACGTCTTTGCGCGTCGCTACCCGGTGTGAGTTCACATCGGATTTCGTGACATGCGTCAGCCAGGGGTAATCATCCTTTTCCAGGAACGGAGCTTCTTGCAGGCCCTCTGTACCCCGCGCAAAGGCAGCGACGAGTTTGTCGCGCTGCTGTTGAGATAACGTGGCAGAAAGCAAAATAACGCTGTTTCCGCCACGCGCCTGCCGCTCGATCAACCCTTCAAGAATGCACGACATGTAAGCGTCACAAGCGTGGATCTCATCAGCCAGCAGGATTTTGTTACTCAGCCCCAGAAGCCGCAGATTATTATGTTTGAACGGCATCACCGCCATCATCGCCTGATCCAGCGTGCCGACGCCAATTTCAGCCAGCAACGCCTTCTTGTTACTGTCGGCAAACCAGGCCGCACATCCCTGACTGAACGTTTGTTCATCCGGTTCTTCTGACCCGACTAAATCACCAGACCAGAGTGATTCATTAAAGCGGTCCATTAATGTGCGGGCACTATGTGCCAGCACCAGGCTGGGGCGGGATTCTGGCGAATAGAAAGCAAGCCAGGTTTTGACCAGCCGATCGTACATGGCATTGGCCGTTGCCATTGTTGGCAGACCAAAAAACAGCCCCTGAGCTTTCCCCGCAGCTATCAACCTGTGCGCCAGGATAAGCGCCGCTTCTGTTTTACCTGCGCCAGTCACATCTTCCAGAATAAATAACTGCGGTCCTTGCTGGCTGATATCCAGATCCAGCACCTTTTGCTGTAACGGTGTCGGATTCTCAATAAAAGGAAACAGCGTATTAATTCCGTTGAAAGGCGCGACTTTTGCTTTTAGAGGAAAGACGGTTAAGGCGTTTTGAGCCTGAATTAAAGTTTTCTGCCAGTAACCTTTAATATCCATTGGGTGTGCGACGCGTGGAAAAAATCGCGTTGACGAACCCGTCCAGTCTGCGAGCACGACGGTTGCAGAGATATACCAGGAAAGGTGTTTTATAAGTTCAATGCCCTCATCATCATCCCAGAATGCGGGGATCTCTATGAGCGGAAACAGTGGTTTGATTTCAAGGAGAAAATCTCGTGCTGCAGCTTTGTCTTCAGGCAGAAAATTATCCAATTCATCCATACGATCAGGGGGCCGACCATGATGCCCTGTCGTCACGGGCATCCACATTTCTATCACTCGCCTAAGTTTGCGCGGAGAGAGCGAAGATGAAGGAAGTAACTCCTGACATTCACTTAAATAATGATTCCACAACCAGTAGCCCAGCGTTGAATGAGAGATTTTTTCGTAATTTTTTCTGGCACCTTCCTGAATCTTGAGTTCAGGGGGCAGGTAAAGTTGTTGAAAAGAGCGGGCAAATTTTCCAATATCGTGCCAGCACAGCAACCAGGCGAAAAATTGAGCCGCCTGTTCCTTGTCAGAAATCCCTAATTGACGAAAATAATCAGCCAGCCCGAAGCAATTTCTTTTAACCATTAAATAGCCCATCGCGGCTACATCCAGCGAATGCCAGCAAAGAAGGTGATAGTCGTCGCCCCCGTCTTTCTCGCCGCGTCGGGTTTTTCCCCAGAAATCAAAAAAAGTCACAATATTTTTATCCTTCAGTAAACTTAAAGGATATTTACGCATATATTAAAAATTATCTGTGATATATATCATTCAATAAAATATTTACATTATGAATAATCAAATAATTTTCATCCGTAATATATATGAATAATAAACATAGGCATAATATTCACATAAACAATATAAATTAAAAAAGGGTGCAGGAGACCAAACCATCACAATTCAGTACGCGGGGTTTTACCCCCGCGTGGTGGCTACTTCTTCGATTCGTAAGCGAGAACTGCCTTAAACTCCATACCACGTTCTCTGATACTCAACTCACACAACGAGTCGCCTACCATCAGCGTGAATCCCAGTACTGTAAAACACAGCACTATGATTGCCACAAGGGCATATTTTGTCAGCATGTCTTGCCTCCCTGCAAAGAAGAGACTAACATTCGAATTGTTTGGGTTCGAACGTAAGCCTCAGGTTGATAGAAATATCGCCTGGGGCTTTTGTCCATCTGGAACCTCGCGAATGCTTAACGCCAGACAGCCTCAAGC
>ENA-OWOC01000443-OWOC01000443.1-gut-metagenome-genome-assembly--contig:-NODE-443-length-9633-cov-2.762034_pt1 | contig 9633 bp, 11 predicted proteins | sample MGYA00248245_ERZ651791 | MGnify/ENA primary metagenome ERZ651791 (study PRJEB26908, sample SAMEA4031703) | gut metagenome | biome: gut; feature: normal infant; material: stool | place: China | collected 2015 ...
AATGAGTGACTGGAGTTCAGACGTGTGCTCTTCCGATCTACCACGGTCAGCGCTGGCGTTATGAGCAGGTAGGGCCATATCCAGGAGTATTTCTTTACATTCATCGGGTATATGCCTCCTTTCTCCGGCCGTCTGGCAGTATCATAATAAGCCCTTCACTTTCATGACCGTATCCTCGGCAGTCATATGGTAATACCGCATCAGGTCCGCCGCGTCCCCGGACTGGCCAAAGGTATCGTCCATGCCGATGAAGGCCATCGGCACCGGGCATGTTTCAGAGAGGGCTGCCGCCACGGCGGAGCCAAGGCCGCCCACAACGATTCCTTCCTCCATCACAACCGCCTTTCCAGTCTTTTGGACGGACTTTGTGATGATTTCCCTGTCCAGGGGCTTAATGGTGGCAATGTTGATGATTTCAGCGGAAATACCTTCCTGTAAAAGGATATCCGCCGCCTTCACGGCCACGTCCAGCAGGCAGCCCGTGGCTACCAGGGTCACGTCCCCGCCTTCCCGCACAACGGTTCCCCTGCCGATTTGAAACCGGTAGGTTTCCCTGTCAAATACAACAGGAACCGGATTCCTGCCAAGGCGCACATAGACCGGCCCGTCGTATTCCACCATGGCCTTTACGGCAGCTTCCATCTCAACTGCATCCCCTGGGTTGAGCACCACCATGTTGGGAATGGCCGACATGATGGCAAGGTCCTCTATGGCCTGATGGGTGGCGCCGTCCTTGCCCACCTGTACCCCGCCGTGGCTGCCGCAGATTTTCACGTTCAGCCTGGGGTAGGCCACTGAGTTGCGTATCTGTTCAAAGGCGCGCCCCGCTGCAAATACGGCAAATGTACATGCAAAGGGAATCCTTCCTGTCATGGACAGTCCCGCGGCCGTGTCAATCAGATCCCCCTCTGCAATCCCCACATCAAAAAAACGCTCCGGATATGCTTCCTTAAACCTTACGCTCATGGTCGCCTTGGCCAGGTCCGCATCCAGCACAACAATATCCTTGTTCTCCCCGCCGCAGGCAATCAATGCGTTGCCAAAGGCGTCCCTTGTTGCTATCAATTCTCCCATGGTCAATTCCCCTCCAATTCTTTCAGCGCCAGCTCCACCTGTTCTTTGGTGGGGGCTGTCCCATGCCATCCGGCCTGGTTCTCCATGAATGAGACACCCTTGCCTTTTACCGTGTTCATGATGATGCAGGTGGGCAGGCCCTGTGTCTTTTTGGCTTCCTCAACAGCGTTCAGGATTTCTTCCATATCATGACCGTCAATGGTCATGGTACGCCAGCCAAATGCCTGGAACTTCTCCTCAATCCTGCCATTGCCGATGACTTCCTCAATGGTGCCGTCAATCTGGAGGTGGTTGTAATCCACGAATCCGATTACATGGTCCAGTCCGTAGTGTGCGCCTGTCATGGCTGCTTCCCAGACCTGGCCCTCTTCAATCTCCCCATCCCCCAGCAGGCAGTACACATAGTAGTCCTTATGGTTCAGCCTGCCGCCCAGGGCAATGCCGTTGGCAATGGACAGTCCCTGGCCCAGGGATCCGGTGGAAACATCCACCCCCGGCGTCTTGCCGGAATAAGGATGGCCCTGGAGCATGGAACCCAGTTCCCGCAGATGGTCCAGTTCCTCCACCGGGAAATACCCCTTTAACGCCAACGCCGCGTACAGCGCAGGGCACGCATGTCCCTTGGAAAGCACAAAACGGTCCCTGTCCTCCCACTGGGGATTCCCCGGGTCGATGTCCATGATATCAAAATACAAAGCCGCAATCAGGTCCGCACAGGACAGGGAGCCGCCGGGGTGTCCGGAGCGGGCCTGTCCAATGGAACGGATGATTAGTTTCCTGATTTCTTTTGCTTTTGTCTGCAATTCCCCTATATTGCCCATGATTTTTCCCTTTCTTTCATTATAGGATTTTCTTGTCGCCCATTGCCTTTTTCCAGTCGCTCATAAAGCCGTCCAGACTCACGTCCGTCATGGGGTGCCAGAACAATTTCTTCATGCACTCATAGGGAATGGTGGCAATATCAGCCCCTGCCTTGGCAGCACCCACAACATAGGCCGGGGTACGCATGCTGGCCGCTATGATCTCCGTCTTTATATTATGGATGCGGTAAATCAGGGATATCTCAGCCAGCATCCCCAGTCCGTCCATCAACACATCATCGGACCTGCCTACAAAGGGACTTACATAGGGGGCGCCTGCCTTGGCCGCAACCAGGGCCTGGGCAGAGTCATAGACCGTTGTCACATTGGTCCTTATTCCCTTTGCCGACAAAGCCCTCACTGCCTTGATTCCCTCCGGCGTCATGGGGATTTTTACCACCATGTTACGGTGCCAGCCCGCAATCTCCAGGCCCTCTTTAATCATGGTTTCCGCATCCAGTGCCAGCACTTCCCCGCTGATCGGGCCGTCCACCATGTTGCAGATCCGGATCAGGGTTTCCTTTAAGTCCTTCCCCTCCCTTGCGATGATGGACGGATTGGTGGTAACCCCGTCCACAATCCCATAGGCTGACATCTCTGCAATCTCTTCCAGGTTTGCGGTGTCGATAAAAAATTTCATACTGCTTTCCTCCTTTGTCTGATGTGTATGTTAACAGCGGTGTGACGCTGTGTAACTGTGTGGTTTGGTTGTGTGGTTTGGTATTGCCTTTTGGAAGTCCCAACATACGGCCTGGTTTTCTTTTTTACTGTCCCTTAACCGAAGTGCCGGACCAGCCACCGTTCGAATGTATCATCCAGCCCTTTTTATAGAATATTTGTACATTCCATCCACTTTCCTCCTTTTTATGTGCAAACTTTTGTGATTCTTTTTCTCTAATTACACTCGTTATAGTTAGTTTGTTTTTATGTTTTTGTAAAAGGTATCTTACCTTTCATCCGTCGTAAACCGTTATGTTCCAGCTATCGGTCAGCGCTGTACGCATAATATGCCGCCCCAAAGACAACATATCCTCATCAAACGCACCTTCGGGTTATGCGGGCTATAAAGACAGCCCTTAGGTCCGGGGCTATGGGTGTATATATCTTCCAACCGCAGGAATTCCACTGTAGGAAAAAGAACTCCCATCAAGTAATCTATGGCAGTTCTCCCTTCACGTTCCATAAAGCCGTTAAAAATCCATTATGGATACCTTCTATTCACAGCCATCTTACATGAGAATCATAAGGGGTTCAGGGTATCCCCCTTTCTCTTTGTTTTATAAAAGGCTCCATTGTAATCATCCCCCCATAGCGGAGCTGCTTAACCCCCTCTCTCCTATGTCCTACCAGATAGTCCAGTGAACAGCCAAAGAGATCTGCCAGACATTCCATTTCATAAAGGGTGAATTCACACTTTCCATAAAGCTTATAAATCAATGTGTTCAAAGGAAGTCCCAGAATGGCTGCAAGCTGATGGACCGTAAAGCCACCCCGTTCCATCTCAATACGGATATTCGGATAAATCATGTGGTTCCTCCTTTTATATATTAACTTTTGTTAGCATATAGTTTTATTATACTCGCTTTAGATAGTTTGTCAATAAAAGATTGACGCATCTCCTCTCAAATGTTAATATCGTTCTGGAGGTAAGAATATGGAATTTAATGAAAGTCTGAAACGGTTATTGATAGAAAAAAACATGAAACAGGCAGACCTGTGCCGCCTGGCCCACATCCAGACATCCCTTATGTCCAGGGATATGTCCAGGGCATCAGCAATGCCATCCAGATTGCTGATGCCCTGGACATATCCCTGGACGTCCTGGCTGGCAGGGAAGAACGGGTCCGCTACTCAGAATCTGTACCTAACGTCTATGTATCGCAGTTAAATGATTGTATGAATGGATTATCTGAAAATGAATGTACATTTGTAATGGATGTCATACGCGCAATGAGGGAAGATTTGAGGTAGTTAACAGAATAAAAAGCAAGGGATGCAGTCTCTTCGGCTACGTCCCCTCTGCCTTAAATCCCCTGCATATCTTTTCTTATACTCAGATATCAGTGAGTAATACAGGTAATGGTATTCTTGACTGGTTAGTTATCCATGTCTCTGTAAATCAGCAGACAGCAGCCAATCCCTGCTCCAAACAGCCAGTCTTCTGGAACCGCCAATTCCTCAGGCCCCAACTAATGTACATTCCATTCATATTATTCAGGAAGATGCCTTTTCCTCCTATAGCATTATCATTTGCGAGTCATGTACACCATTTTTACTATCTTTTATCAGTTTGTCAATAAAATATTGACTGCGGCACACACAAATGCTAATATCTTCCTGGAGGTAGGAAACATGGGATTTAATGAGAATTTAAGATTGTTATTGATACAGAAAGAAATGAAGCAGGCAGACCTGTGCCGCATGACCGGCATACAGACCTCCCTTATGTCCGAATACATAAGCGGCAAGAAAAGCCCCACCATCAGAAACGCCATTCTCATTGCTGATGCTTTCGATATCTCCCTGGACACCCTTGCGGGAAGGGAAGAACGGGTCCGCTATTCAAGACGCGCCGATCATGCATATGGGATACAGCTGAACGAATCCATGGACGGATTGTCGGAAAAGGAATATACCTTTGTGCTGGATGTGATAAAGGCCATGCGCCAGCACCTTAAGTAGGAAAGAGCCAGGCGCATTAACTGCGCCTGGCCTTTGTATACACAAACTTCATTATATTAAATGTAATCATCCCATGGACTCCAGGGCTTCCCGCACCCATATAAGATGCTTCCAGTCAATGGAGAACGGCAGCGAACAGTCCGCGGCCACCACCAGCCCTTCCCGGCCTGCATCCTCAACAATCTTTTTGGCAGCAGCCTTAATCTCCTCCTCACTCCCCATATTCAGGATTCCCTGGGCCGTATTGGCAAAACCGCCCACCACGCAGCGGTTCCCAAACAGCTTCCTGCCTTCCGACAGAGGAACCCCTTCCACATTAACAGCCCAGTTAACCGCCTTTGACTTATATCCGGTCCACTGGTCCACATGGTTGTGCCTTCCCTCATAACCGCATACATGTAAAATGGAGCAGTCATTGATGGCATTGGCAGCCTCCAGCACCTGCCGGTCCGCCTCCCCAAAATACTTCTCATGTTCCTCGTCGCTGATAAGATCCACATTCTGGTTCTGCACGCAGTAGTAAATGCCGTCCATACCGCCGTCCTCCATCAAAGCCCGCACCAGGTTCACGGTGCCCTCGCTTATCCGCTTCATGGCATCCCCCATTTTCACCGAATTTTCCCGGAACGCAGCCATGAACACCTCCTCACCGTGCAGTATGCGGAACAGCATGGAAGGCGAGAACACATTATAGATATAAACCGTCTCATCACGCAGCTGTGAAATACGCCGCGCGCTTTTCACATGTGCCTGGATCCAGGGATGTTCCCGGTCCAGGGCCTCAATCCCCGCAAAATCCTCCACGGACTTAAAGTGGACCAGCCCGTCACTTGGATATCTGAACAGCCCATCGCACATGACCTTCACAAAATCCGGCTGCACTTCATTGATATAACGCCGGTGCCCCTCATATAACGCGTCCAGTATGCCCGGATCCTCCATTGCATCAACCTTGTCTTCATTTTTCACAAAATGGAACCAAAAGGAAAACGGTACACGGTCAACCGGCTGCCCGTTAAAAGCAGCCATAATACGTTCGCGGTGATTCATCATAGCCCTTCTTTCTTCAAATTATATGGTAATCCAATGATTTACATTTCCCTGTAATCTAAATCTCGATATAGCGCCCTTCCCGGTTGGAACGGTAAACCGCGTCCACAACCTCCATGACCCGCAGCCCGTCCCTGGCGGATACAGGCGGCGGCCCGCCATTAAGGATGCATTGAAAAAACGCCTCATCCACAAGGGTTTTCTCCACCTCCCTCTGGCTGGGCACATCCGGCAGGCAGAAGTATTCCGTCTGGCCGTCCGCCAGTTCCACGCAGACCGGCGCCTTCTGGCCGTATAAGGTAATGCTGCCTTTGGTGCCAAATATCCGGGTGGTGCGGTCATTGCCGTTATAACTGACACGGCTGGCCGTCAGACTGGCAATCACGCCGTTTTCATACTGGAGGATTGCCATGGCGGTGTCGTCCCCGCTGGTCACGTAGCGGCTGCGCCCCTGTGCGTCAACCCGAGTCAGACGCGCCGTCACACCGCTCACAGAGGATGAGAGCAGGTAATGCATCAAATCAACCCGGTGGCTCAGTACCTCGCTTGCCGCATTGTAATCTTCTGGACAGGCATCATCCATGGGCAGATCCAGTCCCAGGCAGCTGCGCACATTCAGCACTATGCCAATCACACCTGCATCCAGTAATTCCCTGGCCTTTATGTGGGGTCCGTAATAACGCTGGTTATGGGAAACCATCAGTTTGGCTTCTGCATTATCCGAAGCCTCCAGCATGAGCGCTGCCTCCCCGGCCGTAACACTCATTGGCTTTTCACACAGGACATGTTTCCCAGCAGCCAGGGCAGCCAGCGTATACCTGCAGTGGGTAGATGCCGGGGTACAGATGATAACTGCGTCCACGCAGCTGTCCGCCCAGATTTCATCCAGACATGTATAGGCTTTACAGCCCAATTCACCGGCATCCCTCCTGCTGTGTTCCAGGCTGCGGTTATAGATTCCGTGAAGGACCGCCAGACCCGACCGCCTTATATTAGTAATATGCCTGGTATGGGCAATATTCCCGCTTCCGATTATAACTGTGCGTATCATAAAATGCCCCTACTTCTTTTGTTTGGACACAGAGCTGGACAAATCGCTTTTGCCCTCGTCCCTCAGCTGTGCCCGGTACAGTTCATACCACTCTTCCCTGGTCAGCTCCACTTCGATGCCCGTGCATATATCCTTCAGCCTCTGGGCATTGGTGGTACCGATAAGGGGCTGTATTTTCGCAGGATGGCGCAGGATCCAGGCAATGGCAATGGCTGATTTGGAAACCTGTCTTTCATCCGCCAGACGCCCGGCCACCTGGTTCAGCTCAGGATACTGTTCATTTTCCATAAAAGGTCCGCCGTAAAAGCCGAACTGGAAAGGACTCCATGCCTGGATGGTCATTTTATGGATGCGGCTGTAGGTAAGGACATCCCCATTGGTATCCGCCAGGGCATGGGGCTGCATGCGCAGGGGCTGGGACGCGTCCACCAGGTCGGGATGCGCCACGGAAAACTGGAGCTGGTTCATGATAAGGGGCTGCTGCACACAGGTTTTCAGCAGCTCCACCTGCATGGGCTTGTGGTTGGAAACGCCGAAGTACCGCACTTTCCCGGTGGAGTGGAGATAATCAAATGCCTCTGCCACTTCCTCCGGTTCCACCAGGGTATCCGGGTGGTGGAGCAGGAACATATCCAGATAATCCGTGCCCAGACGTTTTAAGCTTGCCTCCGCGGACTTGATGATATGCTCCTTTGACTGGTCGTTATACAGGGTCTGCACCTGGTCGCGGATAAGGGTGCACTTGGACTGGATCTGAATCCGTTCCCTGACGGAAGGCGTCTTCAAATCCAGTATTTCCCCAAAAATCTCCTCACTTTTCCCAAACCCGTAAACATCCGCATGGTCAAACAGGCGGATGCCCAGGTCCAGGGCCTGATGGACCACCTTCCTGGCATCCGCCAGGGGTACACGGCAGATGCGCATACATCCCAGGGCTGCTGCTGAGGATTCCACCATGCCGCCAATCATAATATGTTTCATAAATGCTCCTCTCCTTGGCCGTATCTGAACCTTCTCATTTACGCCATTTTACTTTCGCATATATTATACCACATCCGCCTCAATCAGGAATGGGCATTTCCCAGATAGGCCCTCTTTACCTCTTCATTGCTGCGCAGTTCCTTGGCCGGCCCGTGGAGCGTGATCCTGCCTGTCTCCAGCACATATCCGTAATCAGCCACCTTAAGCGCCATGTTGGCGTTCTGCTCTATCAGCAGGATGGTCACGCCCTGCCGGTTGATATCGCGGATCAGGTCAAAAATCAGCTGTACCAGATTGGGCGCCAGGCCCAGGGAAGGCTCGTCCAGCAGCAGAAGCTTTGGATTGCCCATCAGGGACCGGCCGATTGCCAGCATCTGCTGTTCACCGCCGGACAAGGTGCCTGCCTGCTGCTTCAGGCGTTCCTTGAGCCTGGGGAATAACTGGCAGACCCGTTCATAACCGTCGCCAACCAGCTTTTTCTGGTTCCTGACAGGAAATGCACCCAGCCGCAGATTCTCCTCCACCGTAAGGGAGGGGAACACTTCCCTGCCTTCCGGAGAAAGGCTGACGCCCCGTTTCACAATTTTGTGCGGCCCCATGTTGGCGATATTTTCACCGTTCAGTTCAATAACAGAGCCTTCCGCCACTTTTAAGATTCCCGTGACAGAAAGGACCGTGGTGCTTTTCCCCGCCCCATTGGATCCCACCAGGGTTACGATTTTTCCTTCCGGCACATCCAGGTCAATGCCTTTCAGGGCATGGATGGCCCCGTAATATGTATTCAGGTTCCGTATTTTAAGCATCCTCATCCTCCTCCTGGCCAAGATAGGCTTCAATGACCCTGGGATTGGCGGCAATCTCCCCTGGCAGGCCGGAAGCTATGAGTTTGCCGTAATCCAGCACATAAATGCGGTCCGATATATTCATGACCACGTTCATATCGTGCTCAATCATCAGGATGGTATATCCCTGGTCCCGCAGTTCTTTTATGAAATCCAGCAGATCCTCGGATTCCTGTGGGTTCATGCCTGCCGCCGGCTCGTCCAGAAGCAGTACCGAGGTGTCCGTGGCAATGGCGCGGGCAATCTCCAGCCGGCGCTGGAGGCCGTAGGGCAGGTTCTGGGCATAGTCATCGGCATAATCCGCCAGACCGATGGATTCCAGGATGTCCATGGCCTTCTGGGTACTTTCCCGTTCAGCCCTGCGGTATCTGGCCGTCTTAAACACCAGGTCGGGAAATGAATACCGGATATTGATACTGCCGCCTATAAGGACATTTTCAATGACACGCATTTCCTTAAACAGCCTGATATTCTGGAAGGTACGGGCAATACCTGCCCCCACGATGGTCTGGGGCCTGTTATTCTGGATTGGTTTCCCCTTAAATATGATTTCCCCTGATGTCACCTGGTAGACACCGGTCAGCATATTGAACAGCGTTGTTTTGCCCGCCCCATTGGGCCCGATGATGCTGATGATCTCCCCCTGTTCCACGTGGAGGGAAACATCATTGACAGCCACAAGGCCCTTAAACTTTTTAGTCACGTTTTTCATTTCAAGAAGACTCATACCGTGTCACCGCCTGGACTAGATTTGTGTTTAAAGGTTACGCCCTTTGGAAATCGGTAGGGCCGGTCGGATAAGCTGCCCAAGAGGCCCTGGGAGCGGAAACGCATCATGACGAGAAGTATGAGCCCGTATACCACAAACCGGTATAATGCAAATGACCGCAATACTTCGGGGAATGCCACTAATAGCACCGCTCCGAGAATCTGCCCCTTGATACTGCCCATGCCGCCCAGAATACAGATGCAGACAATGAGCATCGAAGTGTCAAAGTTAAATGTGTTAGGGTCAATGTAACGGTTCATTGCGGCAAAGGTTGCGCCCGCAAGCCCGGCAGATCGGAAGAGCGTCGTGTAGGGAAAGAGTGTA
>ENA-OWOC01000447-OWOC01000447.1-gut-metagenome-genome-assembly--contig:-NODE-447-length-9469-cov-3.200277_pt1 | contig 9469 bp, 10 predicted proteins | sample MGYA00248245_ERZ651791 | MGnify/ENA primary metagenome ERZ651791 (study PRJEB26908, sample SAMEA4031703) | gut metagenome | biome: gut; feature: normal infant; material: stool | place: China | collected 2015 ...
CTACACTCTTTCCCTACACGACGCTCTTCCGATCTTAAAGGAAGCCCGGGTTGCAATCAGCAGGGAAATGGCCAACAAAATCATGATATAGCGGTAATCATGATATAGCAGTAATCATGATATAGCAGTAAAAGGGTATGAAGAGGAAAGGAGCATCATGACATGCACACATTAAAAGAGGTTAAATGCGGGGACACGGTATCCGTGGTAAAGCTTCACGGCGAAGGGGCTGTCAAACGCAGGATCATGGATATGGGAATCACAAAAGGGACCAAGGTTTTTGTCCGCAAGGTGGCGCCGCTTGGCGATCCGGTTGAAGTGAATGTAAGAGGATACGAATTATCGCTGAGAAAAGCAGATGCAGGGATGATTGAAGTGCAGTAGGGGCTGCCTTTTTTTAAAACAATGAGTTAGTTAATGCTAATTTACTGATGGATTTTCTCAAGTAAGAGGAAGAGGAGGATATGGAAATGTCAATAAAAATTGCTTTGGCCGGCAACCCGAACTGTGGAAAGACAACGCTGTTTAACGGCCTGACCGGCTCCAACCAGTTTGTAGGGAACTGGCCTGGCGTCACGGTGGAAAAAAAGGAGGGGAAGCTTAAGGGCAGCAAGGATGTAATCATCATGGACCTTCCGGGAATTTATTCCCTGTCGCCGTACACCCTGGAGGAAGTGGTTGCCAGGAATTACCTGATTACGGAGCGCCCGGACGCAATCCTTAATATTGTGGACGGCACAAACCTTGAGCGCAACCTTTATCTGTCCACACAGCTGATGGAATTGGGGATTCCTGTGCTCATGGCTGTTAACATGATGGATATCGTAAAGAAAAACGGCGACCAGATTAATATAGATGCCCTGGGCAGGGAACTGGGCTGTCCGGTGGTTGAGATTTCAGCGCTGAAGGGCACCGGCATCATGGATGCGGCGGCCAAGGCAGTGGAACTGGCCAAGGCAGGCGGCAAGGCAGCGCCCGTCCATGAATTTGGCCCAGAGGTGGAGCATGTGCTGGATGAGATTGAGGCCAGCCTGGGAGACGATATCCCGGAGGCGCAGAAACGTTTTTATGCCATCAAGCTCTTTGAACGGGACGATAAAATCGCTGCGCGGATGACCATGGTCCCGGATGTTGAAAGGCTGATCAAGGGCGCGGAAGATGCCATGGATGATGACGCTGAAAGCATCATCACCAATGAACGCTATACATACATTGCCTCGATTATCAATGGCTGTTATGTCAGGAAGAACAGAAAGAAACTGAGCACGTCAGATAAGATTGACCATATTGTCACCAACCGGTGGCTGGCGCTTCCGATTTTTGCAGTGGTCATGTGGATTGTATATTATGTATCGGTCACAACCGTGGGCACCTGGGCAACTGACTGGGCCAATGACGGGGTGTTCGGGGAAGGCTGGAGCCTGTTTGGCATGGAAGTACCCGGAATACCTGTGCTGATAGAAGGATTCCTGACCTCTGTGGGCTGTGCCGGCTGGCTGTCCAGCCTGATCCTGGATGGCATTGTTGCCGGCGTTGGCGCTGTGCTGGGCTTTGTTCCACAGATGCTGGTGCTGTTCATCTTCCTGGCGTTCCTTGAGGCCTGCGGTTATATGGCCAGGGTCGCATTCATCATGGACAGGATTTTCCGCAAGTTCGGTTTGTCCGGCAAGTCGTTCATCCCCATGCTGATTGGAACCGGCTGCGGCGTTCCGGGCATCATGGCAAGCCGTACCATTGAAAATGACAGGGACCGCAAAATGACCATCATGACCACCACCTTCATTCCCTGCGGCGCCAAGCTGCCAATCATTGCGTTGTTTGCAGGCGCTTTATTCGGGGGCGCCTCATGGGTTGCGCCAAGCGCCTATTTTGTAGGAATTGCAGCCATTATCTGCTCCGGCATCATCTTAAAGAAGACAAGGATGTTTGCAGGCGACCCTGCGCCCTTTGTCATGGAACTTCCTGCATACCATATGCCCACTGTTGCCAACGTGCTCCGGAGCATGTGGGAGCGCGGCTGGTCCTTTATTAAGAAGGCAGGGACCGTAATACTCCTGTCAACCATTTTCATCTGGTTCACATCCAGCTTTGGTTTTGTGGACGGAAGCTTTGGGATGGTGGAAGACCTGTCCGACGGCATCCTGGCCTCCATCGGACGCGGCATTGCATGGATATTCGCACCCCTGGGATGGGGCAACTGGCAGGCGGCTGTTGCTGCCATCACAGGATTGGTTGCAAAGGAAAATGTGGTCGGCACATTCGGTATCCTCTATGGATTTGCAGAGGTTGCGGAAGACGGCCAGGAAATCTGGGGAACCCTGGCAGGAAGCTTCACGGCTGTCAGCGCATATTCCTTCCTGGTGTTTAACCTTCTGTGCGCCCCCTGCTTTGCGGCCATGGGAGCCATCAAACGTGAGATGAACAATGCAAGGTGGACCTGGTTTGCAATTGGTTATCAGACTGTCCTGGCTTACGGCGTGTCCCTTTGCATCTATCAGTTAGGCAGCTGGTTTGAAACAGGAAGCTTTGGCATCGGGACGGCTGCAGCCATTATCCTGGTGGCGCTGTTCATTTACCTGTTAATCAGGCCATATAGGGAAAGCAGATTCCTGAACGTGGGTTTAAAAGCCAAATCAGCTGTGTGACGCCGGATTGAAAGGAGGAAGAAGATTGTCAACAGCAGCCATATGCATCCTGTTAATTATTGTCTGTGTGTTTGGTATAAGAAGTTACCTGAAGCGCCTGACCTTGGGCTGCTGCGGTTCATCCGGTGAAAAGGCATTGAAGCGGATAAAGGTAAAAGACCGGGACCCGTCACATTATCCCTGTCAGTGCATACTCAAGGTAGACGGCATGTCCTGCGGGAACTGTGCAGTCCGTGTGGAAAATGCACTGAACGCCATGGAGGGTGTCTGGGCGCGGGTAAACCTGGAGTCAGGGGAGGCCGTCGTATACATGAAGCAGGACTATGAGGATAAGGCTTTGAAGGATGCGGTAAGGGCCTGCGGGTATCCTGTTTTTAGGATTGACCGGATACAGGCATAAAAAGGGATAAGAGCATGACGGACCTGTTGGGTTAGCAGGTAATAGTGAAAGTACGGTTTCCAGGACCAGTGCGTGTTTTGACCTTTCAAACACGCACTGGCATGCGGCGGCACATGGCTGTCCCTGGCAGCCGTGCTTTTTTGCTGTCTGAAAATTAATAAAGTTTAAGGTAACATTAATTGAAAATCCGCTGCGTTGTGATATCCTTTGATTAGACGGCTGTTTCGGAGTGGTTGGGACAGGCTGACGGGATTTGCTTAAAAGGACATAGGAAGATAATGTATGGTAAAGGGCTATCCGCGCAGATAGCGGGAATGAATTTTCAAACACAGCATCGGACAGCCCGGACATGCTATAGAAAGGCGGTATGATGAGAAATAACAAATTCAGGAAAACAAAAAAGATTGCGGCTGTCATGATGTGCGCCGTGCTTGTCTGGGGATGCAAAGGTCAAGCACAGACCGGTTCCCTGAACGAAGGTCAAGCGCAGACCGGTTCCCCGACCAAAGGCGAAGCACAGACCGGTTCCCTGACAACGGAACACGCTGAAACCATGGCCGGTGCCGGACGTGATGGTGAGGCTGGGGCCGGTTTTAGCGGCATGGAAGATACATGGGCCGGATACTCAGATGACCAGCTGCTGGATATGGCCCAGGCATATTATTTGCAAAAGGAAGGTTCCCGGCCCGGGCATGCCCAAATTGAGGACATGCCTGATACCTACAGCAGGGTGCACATATGGCTTAACGACATGGTTGACGAGGGGGAGGGAAGCGCGCGCGGAGCCACCCGGTGTAATTACTATGTGAACCGCCATACGGCCCAGGGCACGGATACCAATTTCAATCCTGTGGACCTGACGGATGTGCTGACGGGAAAAGAGCCGGTCCCGGAGGATTTTTACAGCCTGGCCACTGATCTTCCTGCATCCCAGGTGGAAGAGTTTGCAAAGAAGGTGAAACAGCAGCTGCTGTTGCAGGACTGGGACGCATTAGCCGGGGAACTGGCTTATCCTGTCACCATAGACGGGGCATCCTATGATACGCCGGAGGAATTCCTGGCAGCTGATTTCGGGACTGGTCTGAATCCTTATTTTTTCGTGGAGCTGGAGGAAGAAACCTGCAGCAGGATGTTCTGCAACTGGAGCGGCATCATGCTTGGAGAAACAGGCCGCGTGTGGGTGGCGGAGGCATTGAACGATGATTTATCATCCCAGGGACTTAAAGTGAGGGCCATTAACGGGCTGAACGAATCCTTCGGCCTGCCGGGAGGGGTCAGCATGTATGCGGATGAAAGCGACATAACCCCCGCCTCCATGAAGCTTTCCCTGGAAAATGAAACCGGCCTTGACATTATCTTTGAGGAGGGGTTCAGGCTTCAGAAGTATGACGGGGAATCTTGGGTGGATATGGAACCGTTGGTAAAGAATGATGAGATATACCCTTCCTGTACCGCCTACAAGCCCAGGCGGGGACATCCGGTGGAGTGGACAGTGGACTTGGAGTATCTTTATGGCGGCCTGGAGGAAGGGACCTATGCCATTACAAAATCCGTGAAGGATATAAATGGGACGGGAGGGTCCACGGACTCTGAACGCACCTTCAGTTTCACCATAAATCCATAGTACACGCCCCGGGGTCTGGTTTTACCGCGGATTTCCAGATGATAATTGAAGTTATGTGAAAATATGGTATACTTTTATCATGGCTGTAAGACAAAGAAAACAGTATATAAGATAAAAGACAAAGCGGAGGGTTCATGGACAGGAAGATACTGATTAAAAATGCAAAAGCGATTGTAAGCTGTGACAGCGGGGACCAGGTATATTGGGATTCCGATATCCTGATTGAGGGTCCCAAGATAACGGAAATCGGAAAGGATATAGAGGCAGAAGGGGCGGAAATCATACGTGGGGACGGTAAGTTTGTTTATCCGGGCTTAATCAACACCCACCACCATTTTTTCCAGACCTTTGTTAGGAACCTGACCTCCATTGATTACCCTAACCTGATGGTCATGGACTGGATAGATAAAATTTATAGGATTTTCCAGATCATTGATTCAGATGTGATTTACTATTCCAGCCTTACTGCGCTGGGGGACCTGATCAAGCATGGCTGTACCTGTGCCTTTGACCACCAGTACTGCTACACCAATAAGACCGGCAAGACGCCTGTGGACCGCCAGATGGAAGCCGCCGGGCTTCTGGGTATCCGGTATCATGCGGGAAGGGGGACCAACACCCTGTCAAGGGCGGAGGGCAGCTCCATACCGGACAACATGCTGGAGACCACGGATGAGTTCCTGAAGGACTGTGAACGGCTGATTGGCCTGTACCACGATTCCGGGGCATTTTCCATGAGACAGATCGTAATGGCGCCATGCCAGCCCATTAACTGTACCAGGGATACCTTTAAGGAGACGGTTTCCATGGCCAGGGATAAGGGCGTGCGTATGCACACCCATCTGGGTGAAGGGGAGAATGAGGGAATGGTGGCCCGTTGGGGCAAGAGGACCATGGACTGGTGTGCGGAATTGGGATTCATCGGAGAGGATGTGTGGTATGCCCATGACTGGGAAGTGACGCCTGAGGAATACCGGGTGCTGGCTTCCACCAAAACAGGGGTTTCCCACAGTCCGTCACCGGCCATCCTGGGCGGTTTCCCCATACTGAACATTAAGGAAATGCTGGAGGCCGGCATCAACATCAGCCTTGGCTGCGACGGCTCAGCCACCAACGACAGTTCCAATCTTCTGGACGCGCTGAGGATTGCGTATCTGATGCAGACCTACCACAGCAAACAGCGCGGCGGCTGTGCATCGGCTTATGAGATGCTTAAGGTTGCCACCATCAACGGCGCTAAAACACTGGGACGCCCTGACCTTGGCTCCCTGGAACCGGGCAAGGCGGCGGACCTGTTCATGATTGACACCGCTGTGCTGGAACTGACCGGCGCGCTCCATGACCCTAAGAACATCATTGCCAGGGCAGGGCTTACAGGCCCGGTATGGATGACCATGATTAACGGCAATGTGGTTTACCGGGACGGGGCCCTGACCGGTGTGGATGAGGAACGCCTGGCCGCTGAGGGCGAGGCTCTTTGCAGCCGGGTCATAAGGGAACCTAGTGAGGCATTTAGGAATCTGATATAGCTTTGAAGCTGGGAGGTTTCATATGGGAATGACGAAAGCATTTTATTTTATCCGGAACAGGAAGAAATATCCACGTGAGCTGGAGCAGTACCAGAAGCTGGCTGTACTCACAGCGCTTAAGGCAGTGGAATCACCGCGGTGGACGAAGTACGCACAGTTAGTCGGGCAGGAGGATGAGGAGTGGCTGAGACTTGCAGCCGTTGGATGCAAGCCTCATGGGAGGGACGTAAATGGCTGAAACATTCCCTAAAAGTTAAATTCATTTTCCCACTCAAATAAAGCCGATTCCTCAATGCTGCCGGGCCAGTGTGCGCACCAGGAAGGCACGCCGGGGTTTTCCACCCTGTCAAAGCTGGGGGTATAGGGCTTTATGTCCAGGATTGGGGTGTTGTCATGGCAATCCATGTATGTGACCTGGATGATTCCCCTGTCCTTATCAAGGCTGATGATCCCGGCGGTGGTCAGGGCAATGGGATTGGGCCTTTCCGGCGACCTTGTGGCAAAGGTCCCCATTACGGCTGGTCCTTTCTTATATGGCTGCCCGGCTGTCAGGACGGAGCGTGAAGCTTCATTATCACAGCAGCTGAACCACCAGAGGATATTCATATGGCTGAATCCTTCCAGCCCCTGCAGGGCCGGGATGTATTCCTTCTCCAGCTCAATCAATGTCCCTTCCTCACTGGTGCGGACTTTCCCTATGGGATGTACCATGTAATCATTCATATCTTTTCTCCTTTTCGATTTGATAGGTGGAGTATAGACCCTCACATCATGTGAGGGTCAAGTACATTTTTTAAATCATGACACAGGCCGCACATAAATGCAATCCGGTCATAATGAGAGGATTGGTTTTTTCAGCCGTAAGGGGCACAGGATTCCCTTATGGCTGATTTTATGCTTATCAAACAATATTAATAATAATTATTAATATTGTTTATTGACAGAACAGGAAAGTTCTGGTAAGATAAAGATAAGTTAGCAGGAACTAATGAACGGATTTTAATATAACCATATCAGACAAAGGAGGACATGATCATGTCACTAATTGGAAAGGAAATAAGCGATTTTACAGTACAGGCATATGCAGGCAATGAATTTAAGGAAGTAAAGAAGCCGGATATATTAGGAAAGTGGTCCGTGTTCTTTTTCTATCCGGCTGATTTCACCTTTGTGTGCCCAACGGAACTGGAGGACCTGGCTGATAAGTATGAGGAGTTTAAAGACATAGGCTGCGAGATTTACAGCGTTTCCTGTGACAGTCATTTTGTCCACAAAGCATGGCATGACGCGTCCAAGACCATCCAGAAGATACAGTATCCCATGCTGGCAGACCCCACAGGCAGGCTTGCCAGGGATTTTGAGGTGATGATTGAAGCGGACGGCATGGCTGAGAGAGGAAGCTTTATCGTGAACCCGGAAGGCAGGATTGTGGCCTATGAAGTAATTGCAGGTAATGTGGGAAGGAATGCGGACGAGCTGCTGCGCCGTGTCCAGGCATCCCAGTTCGTGGCAGAACACGGAGACCAGGTCTGCCCGGCCAAGTGGAAGCCGGGGGCAGATACCCTGAAACCAAGCCTGGACCTGGTGGGGTTGATTTAATCGGAAGGGATGTTGTCTGCAAGCGAAGAGGGGCTGGGCGCCTGGGAGGCCCGGTCCCTCTTCGCTGTCAGGCCAGGGGCCTGCTTTCATTATACAAAACGTGCAAATGACAGCTCACATCCGTTTGCTTTTTTGCTGAAGATATTAACGGCCCTGCTCATGACCTCGGAATAATCCTGGCCCTTTGCCTCAATCTCCAGATAATCCATCCCTGAACTGAAAGCTGCCTGTTTGATGTCAGAAAACCCATTGATTTCCCGAAGGATTTCAGCCGCCTGGTTTTCTGCAATCTTTTTTGATAAATGATAACTGCGTCCCATTGGGTCCTTCCTTTCTGAAACATGAATATTAGAAACTTCTAATTTTATGTTTCTCTTGAAATGGTAATTTTATACATTTGTCATTGGAAATTTTTCCAACACACCCTAGTTTGCTTTGGAACGTAAGGAAGCCAGGGGGAGGACCGGCCCATGGTGACCCATATTGAACTGACAGAGAGGGAGAAGACGATTGCCGGTTTCTCCGGTGATATGATAGCTGTCATGGAACTTGCATTCCCCCAGGATGCAGGCAGCAGGAGCCTGTATCTGGAGGAATGGGTGGATGGCAGCCTGGTTGGCTCGGACATCCTGATGCAGGGGGATGGGGAGGCAAACATGACATGTTACCTCTTATCCGATATTGATAAAAGGGAAGACGGGACATGGTCCGGCACCACCTGGAAGATGATATTGGAAAGCGATGGGACAAAAACAGCAAGCGGCGCCCTGCGGACCGTATTTCCAGATGGAAAGAAGGGCGGTATGGCGATGACAGGCATTTATGGTGAGACTGCAGATGCGGGGAGGAAAAAGAAAGCAGATAAGCATGCGGATGATGTGGGCAATGCGCCTGCCGCGGGATATGTCCTGGCGGCCAGATGCTTCCAGTTTGACAGGAACAGCATGGAATCCGTGGACTGTGAGGAAATGGCGGAGGATGACTCCGTGTTCCGGAAGTATGATTATGTTGTCCTGGTGCGCCTGGCAGTTGACGGATGACCACATGGACCAGGGTCCGGCAGATAAGCGCCCTTCTTGACACCCGGTTAAAACATGTTATAATTGCTGATGTTGATAGTTGACAGTGATAACTGACCATATGACTTTACCCGGGAGGAGGCAGGGGATTACCTGCCTGCCTTCCGACGTTTTTTTATCCGGGACGGAAAGCGGTTCCGGGATTTTAGACATGGGTCGGGCATATAGTACCAGTGGTAAATGTAAAAGGAAAGTAAGAAAGGAAGCGTCATTGTTTATGCTTAAATTAGGGAGAAATGATTTATGCTGGTGCCAAAGCGGCAGGAAATATAAGAAGTGCCACAGCGGTTTTGACAGCAGGCTGGAGGAATATGCCCGCAGGGGAGCAGTGATACCGCCCCGCCGCATCATCAAGAACGCAAAACAGATTGAAGGCATCAGGGAGAGCTGCAAGGTGAACATCGCTGTCCTGGATTACATCAGCGGGAAGATAAAGGAAGGAGTCAGCACGGAGGAGATTGACCGGTGGGTCTATGAGCAGACAACGCGGCTCCATGGGATACCGGCTCCCCTGAATTACGAGGGCTTTCCAAAAAGCGTGTGCACCTCTGTCAAAGACCAGGTATGCCACGGCATCCCCTCACCGGATGTAA
>ENA-OWOC01000449-OWOC01000449.1-gut-metagenome-genome-assembly--contig:-NODE-449-length-9428-cov-14.847396_pt1 | contig 9428 bp, 8 predicted proteins | sample MGYA00248245_ERZ651791 | MGnify/ENA primary metagenome ERZ651791 (study PRJEB26908, sample SAMEA4031703) | gut metagenome | biome: gut; feature: normal infant; material: stool | place: China | collected 2015 ...
TCGTGGATTCCTCAAAGCGTAAACAACGTATAACGGCGTATGATCTTATAAGCGGGACAGGCTGACAACTGTTAGTTAGAGAAAAAATGGTTTTGCGTAAGATATTGGGGCGTTTTCTGCGCTACTGCCAGCAGATCCTCGCGCTGGAAACGTAAGGCCAAACGTCGCCAGCCTGACGCATTTATTAAATTGCCGGGTGAGCTGGCCGCAGAGTCATAGATTAGTTGGCTATGATTAAACGCGTCGACAAGGACGCAAGCGTTCTACGCGTCTGCCCATCAAGCTGACTATCCGTAATAATCTCTGTCAGTTCATTAAGATGCGCGATATTAAACAGCGACCATGAACCGTATTTTGAGCTGTCAGCCAGGAGAATTTTGCGCGAAGCATGCGCGATAAGATCGCGTTTTAGTGCGGCTTTCTCTTCCGTGGGTGCTGTAATACCCTTTTCAAGATCCCAGCTGTTACAGCTTAAAAATGCCACGTCCGGCCAAGTATTTTGCAGCAATTTACGACCATGTTCGCCAATGCAGGACTGGCTGGAGTCGTCGATACGTCCGCCGATAATCGTCACTTCAATTTGCTTGAATTCAGCCAAAAAAAGCGCGATATGCAGGTCGCTTGTGATCACGCGAAGCGGTAAATGTGTAATCTGCCGCGCAAGTTCAATCATTGTCGTACCGGCATCAAGGACGACGGAATCCCCCGCTTTGACCATTGACGCCGCTGCGCTGGCGATGGCATGTTTTTCCGCCAGGCTGCGCTGCATTTTCTCATGGGTAGTCGGTTGGGTAGGAATAAACCGGTTGAGGGTCACACCGCCGTGTGTACGGCTGATAACACCCTGCTCATCGAGTTTTATCAGGTCTCGACGAATCGTAGCCGGCGACGCATTGGTTACCGCCACCAGCTCATCAACGGTGACCAGATTATGGCTTTTCAGGTAATCCATGATCTGCTCTAACCGGTTATATCCCTTCATTTTATTCTCGCGAAATCTGCATTGCTAACTGGATGGAAACTGCCATGCTCTCAGACTTGGCTTTTCCTGTCCAGGCAATATCAAACGCGGTGCCGTGGTCGGCAGAAGTGCGAATAAATGGCAACCCGGCGGTGATATTCACCCCATCATAAAATCCAAGCAGTTTTAAAGGGATATGCCCCTGATCGTGGTACATAGCCACTACCATATCGAATAGCCCTTCATGGCATTGCATAAACACGGTATCTGGCGGGCACGGGCCAGTAACATCAATATCTTCGGCCTGCATTGCTTCAATCGCAGGCGCGATAATCTCGATTTCCTCAGTGCCGAATAAACCATGTTCCCCTGCATGTGGATTTACACCCGCCACGGCAATACGCGGACGCTCAATACCAACACGTTTCAGGAAGTGGTTCGCAACTCGAATAACCGTTTTGACCCTTTCACCATTCAAAGTATCCAGGAATTTACGCAGTGAGATGTGAGTCGAAATATGGATAACCTTGAGCTTATCGGTATAGAGCACCATCGCGTACTCTTTGCTGCCGGTAAGATGGGCCAGCAATTCCGTATGCCCCGGATAGTTATGCCCGCCAAGATGCAGCGCTTCTTTATTCAGCGGCGCAGTGGCTATGGCTTTCACCTCGCCTGATAAGGCCAGAGCCGTTGCACGTTTGATACAGCGATACGCTAAATCGCCTGCCGCAGCCTGTACCACTCCGGGTGTCAGCGCATCGGGGTTAGCCAGCGGCTCATCCATCACGTTAATCACGCCGGGAGCAAAATGGGCGTCGCACACCTTTTGAATGACGCGTAACTCTGCCTGCGGCGTGATATTCATCGCCATAATACGTCGCAGCGTACGCACACAGCCCACCACCACCACCGGGGCACCAGCAAGCCCGGCTTCGCTCAGGGATTTAATAATGATCTCCGGGCCAATACCCGCCGGGTCACCCATCGTTACCGCAATAATATTATTCACTACACTTCTCCTCGATAAAATTCAGAACCTGATGCAACGTGGTCTCATCGCCAAACCCACCGGCTTTCGTCATCACCGAACGGGACCAGACACCGCCCAGAAAGTGACCGTATGGAACGCATTGCGCCACCTTCCCCGTAATACGAAATCCGGTCGCGCCTAACGCACTGGCTGTTGCCATTGCGACATCACCACCAGAGAGATAAAGCGCATCGGGCATTGTGCGAAGCAGAACTTGCCGGGTAAGTTCGCCAAGAAACCGGCAAATTTTTTCCCCAAGTGCAGCGCGACTCATCTGCCAACGCTGGCAAAGGGTTTCGATCTGATGCCTTGCTACAGAATCGTTACAGGTGTGGACAATGCAGTGGTCGCCTTTCTGCAAGGCCTGCACAATACGCGCGTCATAGTCACTGGCATTGCCTGCCAGAATGTGTTCAACATCGACGTATATCTGTGTGATACGTGGGTGTGAATGAAGTGTGGCGATCTGCCGTTGAGCGATTTCGCTCATTGAACCAATAATGGCCAGCACGGTGGGTGGCGGCATAATCGCGGAGCGCCGGGCAACGGCATCACAAATACCAGCGGAGCCGACCAGCAGCAGCGGTTGTTTAGCCTGCATCACAGCGGCAGCGATGCGATCCAGTTCGCTGTCCGTCTGCGCATCTATCACGCCAATCCACGGTTGCTCATAAGACAAATGGCTGAGCTGAGAAACCGTAACGGGCTGGCATGGAATGACCGTCTGCAACCGGATGATGTCCGCAATTCGGGCACTCAATACCGGGGTTTTCGGATCGCTGGCAAACTCGGTTTCCGTTATCCGCACACCGTTTACCCAACACTCACCGGCCACTGTGGTCCTTCCCGCCTGAGGAAATGCGGGGGCAACCACTGCGCCCGTTATACCGCATGCCTTCATCAGGGCTTCAATTTCTGCGCCGATATTGCCTCGCAGCGTGGAATCTATCTTTTTAATCACGAGCGGCGGGTTATTCGCCAGAGGGAGATGACTCATCAGCGAGGTTATTTTCATCGCCGCCAGCTTAGGATCCATCGCCCGGCTGTCGCTGTTAATCACCCATACGCTGGCATCACCGCGATAATGCATTTCAAAGGCCACATCAACTGTATGCCCCACCTGCGCCAGGCTTACCCCCGCGTCGTTGGCTCCCGTGAAATCATCGGCAACGACGAGAATGCTCGGCTTAGTGATTCCCTTTTCCATCATCACTCCAGGTTGTTTTATGATAACAATGATTATATTCAATCATGATTGATTAAATGTGAGCAAGCTCAAGTTATTAATCACTCGAATAAATTATAAAATTAGACCATGTTATGTAGGCTACGGCATTTTGAATGATTGAATTCAATCACCAGAAGAGAGGTTATTTGTGGTAATTATCAATAGCACGATACTGAGCGGCGCAGGCGCTATCCCTTCCCTGACGTCGCTCTTACCCGACATCAGAAAAATGCTGCTGGTCACTGACCGTAATATTGCGCAGCTCGACGGTGTGCAGCAGATTCGCGCCTTACTGGAAAAGCACTGCCCGCAAGTGAGCGTTATCGATAATGTGCCCGCAGAGCCCACACATCATGATGTGCGCCAGCAAATGGCGACCCTCGGCAACGCGTCTTTTGATGTGGTGGTGGGCGTCGGCGGCGGCAGCGTGCTGGATGTCGCAAAACTGTTGTCGGTGCTTTGCCATCCACAATCTCCGGGGCTGGATGCGCTGCTTGCGGGTGAAAAACCGACTCAGCGGGTGCAATCATGGTTGATTCCTACAACCGCCGGAACCGGCTCAGAAGCCACGCCGAATGCGATTCTGGCAATCCCTGAGCAAAGCACGAAGGTGGGTATTATTTCCCAGGTGCTGTTACCAGACTATGTGGCGCTTTTCCCGGAACTGACCACCAGCATGCCCGCGCATATTGCGGCGTCCACGGGCATTGATGCTCTTTGCCACTTACTGGAGTGTTTTACCGCGACCGTGGCAAATCCGGTCAGCGATAACGTGGCGCTGACTGGTTTAAGTAAACTTTTCCGGCACATTCAACCCGCCGTGAACGATCCTCAGGATCTGCGCGCAAAACTGGAAATGCTGTGGGCGTCTTACTATGGCGGCGTAGCGATAACCCATGCGGGCACGCATCTCGTTCATGCGCTCTCCTACCCGTTAGGTGGCAAATATCATCTGCCGCATGGCGTCGCGAATGCCATCTTGCTGGCGCCGTGCATGGCGTTTGTTCGCCCCTGGGCGGTCGAGAAATTTGCCCGGGTCTGGGATTGCATTCCCGATGCGGAAACCGCCCTGAGCGCGGAAGAAAAATCTCATGCCCTGGTGACCTGGTTACAGGCATTAGTCAATCAACTCAAGCTACCCAACAATCTCGCGGCTCTCGGCGTACCGCCAGAGGATATTGCCTCTCTTAGCGAGGCGGCACTGAACGTGAAGCGCCTTATGAACAATGTGCCGTGCCAGCTTGATCTACAGGACGTACAGGCCATTTACCAAACACTGTTTCCGCAACATCAATTTAAGGAATAAATCATGCCGAAAACCATTGAAGGTGTATTAACCGCTATCGTCACCCCGTTTACCGCGACCGGCAGTCTGAATATCCCGGCGTTAAAAGTGCAGGTGAATCGTCAACTGGAAGCGGGTAACGCGATTTTTTGCGGCGGCACCAACGGCGAATTTTTTGTGTTGAATGAACAGGAGAAGCTCAGCGTTACGCAAACCTGCGTGGATGAAGTGGCTGGTCGTGCGCCGGTCGTGGCACACATTGGCGAGATCTCTACGCGCGAAACGATTCGTCTGGGTCAGCAGATTGAAAAACTTGGCGTAGATGCCGTGTCGGTCATTGCCCCTTACTTCGTACCGCTGAAACAGGAAGAGTTGATTGCGCATTACAGCGCAATTGCCGACGCACTGAGCATTCCGATGTTTCTCTATAACATCCCGGCCCGCACTGGCAATACGATCCAGCCAGAAACCGCGCGTGCTCTGGCGTCGCACCCCAATATCATTGGGATTAAAGACAGCGCCGGAAGCGACGAAAGCCTGAAGGGTTTTCTCGATGCGGTGCGCGACATTGACGGCTTTAATGTGCTCAACGGCCCGGATTCGCTGATCCATAAAGGGTTTGTCGAGGGATGTTCAGCCTGTATCTCTGGGCTCGCCAACATCGCGCCGCGAGAAATCAATGCCATCTGGTCTCGCTTCCATGCCGGTGATATTGAAGGGTCTTATGAAGCACAGGAGAGTGTAACGGGCCTGCGTACCGATCTTTATAAAGTAGCATTCTCCCCGGCTGCGGTGAAAAAAGCGTTGCAGCTTATGGGGCATGATGTTGGTGATAGCCGCTACGCGGTTAATTTCACGCCTGAACAGATCAGCGAGATTCAACAAATTATTCGTCATTATAACATTAATTAAATTAACTCTATTATCCAGCCCGCTATAAAGTTTAGATAAAGAGAATAAAGGATTACCCCATGTTTTTGTGGTTTATGCAGCCAGATATCTGGCTCACTTTAATTACCCTCACCTTTCTGGAAATTATTCTTGGGGTGGATAATATTATTTTTCTTTCACTGGTGGTGGCAAAACTTCCGTTATCACAACAAAATATGGCGCGTAAACTGGGTTTAAGCTGCGCGATGATTATGCGGATATTATTGCTGATATCCATTGCGTGGCTTTCACATATTACCCAGCCGCTTTTTACCGTGCTGACGCTGGAGATTTCGTTCCGCACCTTGATTCTGCTCGGGGGCGGGCTGTTCCTGATTTATAAAGCGATACAGGAGATACGCGAAGAGCTGTCGCCCGCGCAGGAAGACGAACATGGCAGCGGATCGCGGCAACTGTCGTTGTGCGGTGCCATTGTACAGATAATGCTGCTCGATATCGTGTTTAGCCTGGATTCGGTGATCACCGCCGTCGGCCTTTCTCAGCATATATTTATCATGATTGCCGCCGTAATGATTGCCGTCGGTGTCATGATGTTTGCGGCGAAAACAATTGGTGATTTCGTTAACGCCACGCCGTCAATAAAAATACTGGCGTTAACCTTTTTATTGTTTGTCGGTGTATTGCTGGTTGCCGATAGTCTCAACATTCATATTGCCAAAGAGTATCTCTACTTCGCGATATTTTTCTCATTAAGTGTTGAGACACTCAATATTATCCGTGAAAGAAGAAAGTTTCGACATTGATCGAAACGCATGAATCGCACTCGCATTAATAAATCTATTACCAACTTTAAGATGGAGTCTAACTATGTCTGTAGCCCTTATTCGTGACGGCGTCATCCGTCCATCCGAAAACGATTCGCATGTGCTTACCGCCATGCTGCCCTCGTCCTGCCCGCAAAACCACGCGGCGAATATTCTGCCTTTGCCGGATGGCGCGTTAATGTGCGTCTGGTTTGCGGGAACGCAGGAAGGTATTGCCGATATTTCTGTCTGGGGATCGCGATTGCCCGCTGGCGGAATGCAGTGGAGCGATGCGGTCAAACTTTCCCACGATGACACGCGTTCAGAGCAAAACCCGGTGCTGTTTCTCGCGCCGGATAACGTGCTGTGGCTCCTATGGACCGCACAAATATCCGGTAATCAGGACACCGCCATCGTCCGCTACCGTAAGTCAGACGACCTCGGACAAACCTGGGGCGAGATTGCCACCCTGCTTGATAAACCCGGTACGTTCATTCGACAGCCAATCACGGTGCTTGATAACGGCAACTGGCTGCTGCCCGTCTTTTATTGCCGTACCCAACCCGGCGAAAAATGGGTCGGCAATGATGATATCAGCGCAGTGAAAATTTCCGCTGACGGTGGTCACTCCTGGCGCGATGTCGAGGTGCCGCAAAGTCTTGGCTGTGTTCATATGAATATCACAATGCTGCACAACGGTACGTTGGTTGCTCTCTTTCGCAGCCGTTGGGCAGACAACATCTATATCAGCCATTCCGCGGACAACGGCGAGAGCTGGTCAGTACCGCAAGCAACCGAATTGCCCAACAACAATTCGTCTATTCAGGTAACGACACTTGCCAGCGGCGAACTGGCGCTGGTGTACAACGCGATGAGTGCGGCAGGCGCAGTAGAACGTCGCGCGTCGCTTTATGACGAAATCGACGATGGCGACGACAGCCGCAAAGAACCGACAGCCGTCGGACGCTCCGCTTTCTGGGGGACCCCACGCGCGCCGATGACGGTAGCGATTTCTGCCGATGGTGGGAAAAGCTGGCCGTGGCGGCGCAATCTCGATGAAGGCGACGGCTACTGCATGACCAACAATTCCCTGGAAAAGCTAAATCGTGAGTTCTCCTACCCCAGCATCAAACAAAGCCCGGACGGTACGCTACATATCGCTTACACCTGGTGGCGTCAGGCCATCAAGTACGTACGCATCTCCCCCGAGTGGGTTAAGGGGCAGGCATCATGATTATCGGTAATCTCAACCATTTGTCGCTGGCGGGGCTTCCTGCCTGGGTGAGAAATATTCTGCTGCGCCCGGAGTGTTCGTTATCGGCGTTATCCACCAGAGAGGACGGTCGCTGGCAACCTGAAGGATGTCGGTGGTTCTGCACGCTGGGAACTTCAGACACGCAACCCGCCGAACTCCGCCATACGGAGTATCACCATTTATGGGCCGATATACAGGTGGTGATTACTGGTTGTGAGGGCATTAATGCGGGAACGCGGCCCATCGCTCGCGAAAACGATGAAGAACGTAAGCCCGATCTGTTTATCGCCCCATCCCCTGAAAACAGTGTCGCCATCACCCTACACGCCGGTGATTTCGCCGTCTTTATACCTGAGGAACCTCACCAGGCGCTGTGCGCAATTGGCACGGCTACTTCAATACGCAAAGCGGTCTTTAAAGTACCGCGCGACATGCTGGAAGCCTAAAAGGAGAGAAAAAATGACAATGGAAATGATCCTGGCATTAGGAATACTGGTCCTGATGATCGTGCTGATCATGTCGGACAAAATGCCTTTTGGCGCACCGCCACTGCTTGCGTGTTTATTGCTGGTTGTATCGGGACTTTCGACCGTTCAACAGGCTTTTGCCGGATTCGTCAATCCAAGCGTGGTGATGATTGCAGGGTTTATGGTGGTCATGGCGGCGCTACAAAAAACCCGGCTTATCAGCAACGTTAAATCTGCGATGATAAGCCTGGTCAATAAAGGCAGTTACCGCAGCTATGGGCTGTTGTTAGTCATTGTTATGCTGGGTGCCAGTCTTGCCGGCACCGGAGCGACCGGTTATTACGTGCTAATTCTGTCGCTGGTATCCACCATTCCGTACAGTAAAAAGCTACCAACATCGAAATTAATGATGCCCCTGGGATTTGCCACCAACCACCCGCTTCTTCCTATCAATCTCGCGCTTCTCTTTGGCGTTACGGCGACCGTACTCGAAACCGCGGGGTTTCATCAGGAGATTTCGATGGGGCGCTTTGCGCTGGTGAATCTCATCATGTCAGCGGCTTTCCTCGCATGGAGTCTTATTGCCTACCGTTTTCTTCCGGATCATCCCATTGCGGATGCTTCCGAGGATGCGCTGGCGGCACGCGAGGAAACGTTTAACGCCCTTCCTGCCTGGAAAGAATATTGCACTATTGCCGCATTCGCTGTCAGCGTTATCGGCATGATGCTAATGAACATTCTGGGAAATATCGCCTTCGTTATTCCGGGTCTTGCGGGTGCGTTTGTTCTGATGATCGATGTACTGGACTTTAAAGAAGTTCGCGATCATATGGGAGCGCCGGTCATTTTAATGATGGCGGGGGTGATCGGTGTAGCAGATGCACTGGCGGGCACCGGCTTTACGGCGATGGTTGGCGATGCCGTTGCAGGTGTGCTCGGTTCTGGCGTCTCACCGTTTGTATTTATTGTCGCCTTTGCTTTGCTTACCAGTACCTGCGCCACCTTCACGGGTTCGAATATGGGGTCTGTTTATATTTTTGCCCCCATCGCCATTGCCGCCTGTACCAGCCTTGGGCTTAACCCGACCGCTGCCGCGATTGCGGTGGTGATTTCTGGCTGGAATGGCGGCTATATGCCTATTGACGGAATGCCAGCCATGATCCTCGGAATGGGGAAATACAAACTTCCCGAATTCTGGGTGTTCTCTGTACCAATGTATCTCATCCGCATTCTGGCGCTTTGTGCAGGCGCTGTTTTTATCTTCCCAATGTAATCTCAGACAAAAAAAGCGGCAGAGAAGATCCCTGCCGCTTTTTATTGTTGGATGCGACGCTGCCGTGTCGCATCAGGTATAAAGCAGATTACTTTTTGATTTCATACAGTGGTGTTTGACCCGCCACAACATGGCCCTGAGCTTTAATGATAAGGCCGCTGAAATCGTCGATATTGCTGCAAACCACCGGGCTAATCATCGAGCGGGCGTTAGCGTTCAGGTAATCCAGATCCAT
>ENA-OWOC01000451-OWOC01000451.1-gut-metagenome-genome-assembly--contig:-NODE-451-length-9380-cov-17.680641_pt1 | contig 9380 bp, 6 predicted proteins | sample MGYA00248245_ERZ651791 | MGnify/ENA primary metagenome ERZ651791 (study PRJEB26908, sample SAMEA4031703) | gut metagenome | biome: gut; feature: normal infant; material: stool | place: China | collected 2015 ...
TGTTGCTCATCTCCTTGTCACACGTTGTGTAAAAGTGGCACTGCCAATTGTGTTGTGTAGGGATAATGACAATGAATAGTTAACCAAATGTTATGTATTGGCAACGGTGATGTGAGTTTTAATTGGGGAATTGTGAACCAGAGGTCAGATCAATGAAGAATTGGTAGGGCCAATCCTGGGAGAGAGGTAATGAAGAAAAGGGCAATTCCCATCAGAGAATTGCCCTCAGATTGTTGATCTGGTGCGCCTTATCTTGCCGGATGCGGCGTGAACGCCTTATCCGGCCTACAGGGTAGTGCTGAATCACCCCGTAGGCCTGATAAGCGTAGCGCATCAGGCAATGTGGCGTACCCATTTGTTAATGGATCATTACCACTGAATACCGGCACCGAGTGCGGCGGAGTATTCACCCTGGCTATTGGTACTACCTTGTAATTTGTAGACCCAACGACCATTGGCGCTCACCATCGACACACCTAAAGCAAATGCCGATTCACCGTTGTAAGTACCGCCACCAATAGAGGCCATGCTGGCACCCGGCGTGTAAGCCTGCGGCAGACCGGTCATCGCCATTGCAGAAGCGATACCACCGCTCAACTTGCTTTCGGTTTTGGACAGTTTGTTATCCATCTCAACCATGCGCTGATCGGTGTATTGCTTCGTTTCCTGTACACTTTGCTTCAACTGCGCATAGTTCACTGCATCGTTGTTATTCACGCCAGCGGAAACGTTGCTGATGCGAGTCGTACCGCCGTTACCACCACCGAGAGTGATGTTGCTGTAGTCGATAGAGCCATCAGCTTTGGTGTCGTAGCGCACGCCGCCTGCTTCAGAAGACTTCAGTTGCGAAACGTTAACCGCATCGGTGGCATTAACACCGGCAGCAACGTTGGTGATACGGCGCTGGTTGGTAGAAGAACCCACAGAGATCGTATTTTCTTCGTCTGCTACGGAACCCGTGCCCAGTGCGACGCTGTTGTCAGCGGCAGCAATGGAACCAGAACCAATCGCAACACTGTCTTTACCCTGCGCGTTGGCATCTGCGCCATCGGTGTTGGTCTTGAAGTACTTAGTGCTACCGGTGGTTACGATATCGCCAATGCCGTTTTCGATATTGGTCACGCGAGTATCCAGATTAGTGACCTGAGTGTTCAGGTTAGTAATGCTCTGGGTATTCTGGGAAACCTGCGCGTCCGTTACTTTCAACTGACCCACGTTAACCGCATCGGTATCCGCCGAACCTGCTGCGACGTTGGTGATCTGACGTTGACCGTCTTCGCTACCTACGGAGAATTCACCCACAGAGTTCTGCGGTGCATCCATGTTGTAGGCAGTGTAGTTGGTCTGCGCACCACGGGTAGTCTGAGAACCATTACCCATTGCAATGCTGTCGGCATGATTTGCGCGTGCGTTAGAACCGATAGCAATACCGTTGATCGCATCAGCCAGAACTAAAGTGTTCAGGCCGATACCAATACCCGCATTACCATTAACGATGGTTTTTGCGCCCATTGCCAGTGAGTCTTCACCGACTGCCAGTGAGTCTTCAGCCGTTGAATTGGCGTGATAGTATTTGGTTGGTGTCGTCGATACTGCACCAATGGCGTTTTGCAACTGGCGAACAGTAACAGCGTCATGGGCTTCAGAACCATCCGCGACGTTGATGATTTGACGATATTTACCATCATCACCAATCGACAACGCGCCAAGCAGTTCGCCATCCGTGGTGTCATAACCGATCTCGACCCCATTTTCCGTAACGCGGGTATTACGGGAGCCTTTCACAATCAAACGGCTGGAGACTGATTCGCTACCCAGCGCAATACTCGTCTCAACGATGCTGTTGCTGCCATGACCGATTGCCACGCTGTTATCGCCTTCGGCAACAGAGTTATAACCTACAGCGGTAGAGCCAATACCTGCTGCGCTGGCATCGTTGAACGCTAAGCCGCTGTCGTTGGTACGTACATAGTTAATACCTGCACCGTTATCTCCGATGTAGTTTTTACTGGTGTCACCGGCAAGCTGATTGATGATTTCGCTGTTCTGCTGGATCATCATGTTGGTTGCATTCAACTGAGAACCGTTGATAGCGTCGGTGCTATCTTCACCAATGTTACCATCAGCAACGTTTGTGATAATGCTGGCCTTGCCGTCATGACTGGCGCTGTAAGCACCTGCGCCGTTATTGGCTGTTGCATCCCACAGCAGAGCGTTATTATCGAGCGCATCCAGGGCTTCACCGACGTTGTTGTAATCGGTATTTGCAATGGTGTAAGTCGGTGCAGTGATAGTTCCGTCAGCGTTGACTTCTGCATCACCACCCAGCGCATCAGCGATGTACTTATTGGTGCTATAGAGCTGTGAGCCATTAATGGCATCGCTGCTGGTGGCAGAGACTGCACCGTTAGCGACGTTAGTGATTACACTGGCAGTTTTATCTTTCCCGTGAGCGGCGCTAAATGCACCGTTACCGCCATTGGCTGTCTCATCCCACAGCAGGGCGTCATCCAGCGTGGTATCGATCGCTTCCAGCGCGTCACCGACATTGTCGTAACTGCCGCCCGCTATGGCATAAGTCGGTGTAGTGATACTGCCGTCTGCATTCACCACAGCGTTCCCGCCCAAAGCATCGGCAATGTAGTCACTAACGCCATAAAGTTGCGAACCGTTAATGGCGTCGCTACTGGTGGACGAGACTGCACCGTTTGCAACATCAGTGATTACACTGGGATCATTATTAATGCCGTGTTTGGCGCTGAATTTACCTGCGGTTGCATCCCAGAGTAGGGCGTCGCCGAGTGATGAGCTAAATGATGTGTTAATAGCTGCCAGAGCATCACCGACGTTAGTGTAGTCAGTACCACCAATAGTGTAGGTTGGCCCGGTTAATACGCCTGCATCGCTGATATCAGCACCCCCACCAAGATATGACGTAAATGAATCCGCTACGCCATAAAGTTGTGATCCGTTAATGGCATCGGTGCTGTCAGAAGATACCTTGCCAGCCAGTAAGTTGGTGATCTTGCTGGTGGCTTCGGTGCCGTGCGCGGCGCTGAATGCGCCAGCCGTTTTGTTCCACAGCAGGGAATCGTCCTTAAGGTCGCCAACGGAATCCGTCAGGTTGGTGATGTTGGTGGTGTTGGTCGACACGTTATCGTTGGTGGTTTTGAGCTGGGAGCCATTAACGGCGTCAGTGCTGCCAGCAGTCAGGTCGCCAGCGGTAACATTGGTGATCTTGCTGGTAGCTTCGGTGCCGTGTTTGGCGCTGAATGCTGTGCCATTCCAGAGCAGGGCATCTTTTTCCAGGGTATCAACGTCCGCGTTCAGAGTAGTGATACTGCTAGCGTTTGTAGCTATATCGGCGGTATTAGTCGCAATATCCGTAGTGTTAGTGGCGATATTGGCAGTGTTATCGGCGATATTGGCAGTGTTGGTTGCAATATCCGTGGTGTTAGTGGCGATATCAGCAGTGTTATCGGCGATATTGGTAGTGTTGGTTGCAATATCAGCAGTGTTATCGGCGATATTGGCTGTGTTGGTGGCCACATCGTCTTTGGTTTCTTTCAACTGGGAACCGTTAACCGCATCTTTACTGGTGTCTGAAATAGTACCATCTTCAACATTAGTGATTTTGCTGGTGGCTTCGGTGCCGTGTGCGGCACTGAATGCTGTGCCGTTCCACAACAGCGCATCCTGCTGCAGGTCGTACAATTGAGAGCCGTTTACTACATCGGTGCTGGTTGCAGAAACCGTACCTTTAGCAACATTAGTGATTTTGCTGGTGGTATCACTACCGTGTGCGGCGCTGAATGCAGTGCCGTTCCACAACAGGGCATCCTGCTGCAGGTCGTACAATTGAGAGCCGTTTACTACATCGGTGCTGGTGGCGGAAATAGTACCCTTTGCAACATTAATGATTTTGTTTTGGTCTGAGCGCTCCTTTAGGGAGCCATCAGCGTTTTTGGCGAGATAGCTGGCACTAAATGCTTTATTGGTTTTGTCCCAGTGCAGAGTGTCATTGTCGATTCCTAAAAGCGCATCACCCACATTATTGTAGATGTTGCTTTTCAGCTTGTAGCTTGGCGCATTTATACTTCCATCTTCATTTATGCCAGCACCACCCCCGAGTCGGGCTGCGACTGAGTCACTTAGTCCATAAAGTTGTGAACCGTTAATGGCCTCAGTACTGCCAGCTCTTATTTGACCGGCAGCCATATTGGTAATTTTGCGTTGTGTTGTGCTGTTCCCTACCGAAACGGTATTGTCTTGCGCTGCGACAGATCCTACACCGAGGGCAACTGCGTTATCACCGTTTGCATTGGATTGACTACCCAAAGCAAGACTGTTTATGCCTCCAGCAAAACTATTCTCTCCCAGCGCAACGGAGCCCTCACCAGATGCAGTGCTGTTACTACCCAGGGCGATTGAATTGATTTTACTTGCGTTACTGAGTTTTCCCAGTGCAATAGCATTTTCAGCACCGGTCTCACTTAACTCACCTATTGCAAGGCTGGAGTAGCCCGATGCCTGGCTTGCATTACCCAGGGCTATAGAATTCACTCCCTGGGCTTGCGTTTTTTTCCCAATCGCGATGGCGTTATCGTTCGAAGTAGCACTTCCTGCACCCATTGCCAGGCTGTATAGTCCATTCGCCTTCGCCATATGCCCCATAGAAAGCGCGTAGTCGCTATCTGTAGTAGCATCCCGGCCTATTGCCACGGAATACATACCTAGAGTCTTAGTTGCCCCCCCTAGCGCCAGAGAATGGTCACCAGTGGCAGTTGCTCCACTACCCATTGCTATTGTTCTATTGCCTAATGCTCTTGTTAATTGTCCGAACGCTATTGCTCGATCTCCGCTTGCTTGTGCATCATAGCCAAATGCTGTACTTCCCGCCCCGAGTGCTTTGGCTTTCAATCCTATTGCCATAGCAACTCCGTCAGTTCCCCCATTATTGGTGGTTGCTACAGACCCTTGACCAATAGCAAGCCAGTAATTGGTCAATGGAGTCGATTCGAAAATGTCACCGCCGTCGAGAGAGAGTCCTGCGTATGCTCCTGGAGTAAAAATTGCACTGGTGACAATTAATGCAGAAATTAACAGCTTACTGCGCCCTGATTTTTTACCACGGCTCTTCGCCGTTTCGCTGGCGACGCTGTAACTGCCTGTTGCCGGATTCCAGATAACTTTAAATATTTTGTTCATTATTGATGCTCTCTATTCCTTGATATAAGCGCAGAAGCTGCATTTATTTTTTGTTTTTCCGCTGTGGAGATTCAGCAGGTTGAAGACGGTCGAACTGAATATTTGCCATGTTGATGGCTAATTTCAGATATTTGAGGTTGTTGGGCGAGACACCTTTTAGCGTCAAATTAATGTCTTGCCATTGACCTGGTAATAATTTCAGGGAGGAGTTCATTGAGGTACTAAATAGCAATTGCTGCCATTTTGCTAATGCGTTGATGTCGGTGGGTTTTTCTCCCCCCCATGTCGCGTAGAAACCCATATTTGATACAGGAACACTTAATAAGTTAACCAGTGAAATACGAATAACGCTGCCGTTTTCTACTGCGTCAATAGACAGTATTTTCCCTGCCAAACCAACAGAACCGTTATTTAAAATGAAGTATTGGGTTTGTGCCGGGTTAAATTCTGTAAAGACAAATTCGTCCTGTTTGTCTTTAACTGCCTTCACCACGCCAGCGAGCGTTTTGGTACTGTTTATGATGGTAGTTTGTTGTTTTTCAAAGTGTTCTATCTTGCGCTTGTCGAGTTCTTGTTGTTTTTCAAGCGCCTCAATTTTGCTTTTTTGTAACTCTTGCTGTGTAACGAGATCGTCGACCTTACTCGCTTTTTCAATATAGTCACACCCTACCAATAAGCAAAGTTGCAATATCATTAACACGCTTAACAGTGTTTTCTTTAGGTTCATAGGATGAATTCCTTTTCATAATCCCGATACAGTTGATAATTACGGCACAATCATTTTTTTTATGAATGATTGGAATGAGGCATATCCGCAAAATAAATTTGTTAGAGAGTTTTTGTATTAATTGGTTGTGCGAATATGTTATTAAATGTCAAACGATTTCAGTTTGTAGCCAATAATATTAATCGCGCGGATTTTAATGATCGGTGTCAATCGATGTCAAATGTTTCACCGGATAAAGGCACAGGGCAGGGAAAGGTAAATATTCAGTTGAGTGATGTTTTATTGTGGAATTTGCGAAGCTGATTGAAAAATTTAAATAATTAATTATGTTTCGAGCATTGATATGCGGAAATTCATTGTTGATATTGATACATCATTCTTTAATGTGTACCTGATTTTCAGAATTTAGCCTGCTACGATCGCTCAGAAGTGTAGGTGGAGTTGAATATATAATGTTAAGAACGTTATAAAGATTCGATCTCTGAAACAGGCTCCTGCATGTGCCAGCAGGAGCGAGTAAATGGTGAGAGGCTGTGATTACAGCGACGAGAAAGGAACTTAAAACGCAGTCTTTGAGAACCCTGTCATCTCTTGCAGGCCCATTTCACGGCCCAGCGCGGTCATTGGGTGCACAACCACCAGTCCGCGAACACTTTTTTTCAGTTTGCCCATATCAGCTTGCTCTTTTTTGGTGATTGCACGCTGGAACGGCATCTTCATCAGTTTCTGCGCTTCTTTGCTGAGTTTCTGGCTGTGAACTTCGCGCAGGCGAGCAATTTCTGCTTCCAGCGTGGCTTTCTCTTTTTCCAGTTCGGCATATTTGTCTGCGGCTTCAACCAGCGACAGATCGGCCTGCTGGTGACGGATGGCGTCCAGACGATCGCTGAGACGTTTGATTTCGTTTTTTTCGACTTCTTTCATGTGATGACTTCTGATAGAGATAAATTTATAGCCTCTAGTATGCGCGACCAGGTGCTTTGTTCACAACTGATGGCATTGTAATAGTTCCAGATTGTAACCATTTATGCGTTAAAAAATCACCCAATACATTGATTAGTTAAGAAATTTAAAGAAAAAAGATAGTCAACAGAAGCAGGTGATTATTGAGGATTGAGCACGTTTTCCTTAATGTCATTTATACCGGGATCTAAACTAAAATTGGCGGCCGCGCATTCCCGGCGCGGGGTAATACGGAGATATCATCATGGGCAAATTAGGTGAAAACGTTCCGCTTCTTATCGATAAAGCCGTAGATTTCATGGCATCCAGCCAGGCGTTCCGGGAGTATCTGAAAAAACTACCTCCCCGTAACGCGATTCCGTCCGGAATACCTGATGAAAGCGTGCCGTTATATCTACAACGTCTGGAGTATTATCGTCAGCTTTATCGTCCGAAACAGGTAGAGGAGAAGTAAGCGAAAGTACTTACTTTTGAAAGGCTTTTTTTAAGCTGATTTTGGAAATCAGCTCTGTCAGTGAAAGGACCATTGTTGATCGCACAGCCTGTTGGTAACGCTGAATTTGCATTGCATACAAACTGGAGTCTGCAGGTTCAAACTGTGGCGGCGGTGGTAACGCCGCCACGCAATGCAGTTCACCAAAGGGTCCAAGTATTTCGTCGTCGGTAAAAGCGTACTCGTTGCCGTCGTGATTTAGCTCTTCACGCAATGCCATCAGCAGTTCCGCATCTTCGTATTCCTGGCGGTTAATGACGCCCAACCCGTAAATGAGTTTTAAACGCACAGAAAGATCGCCCAGCGGACCATCGCCGTCGAGTAACGGTTCTACAGCATACTTCACCGCGTAATCGTCTTTGCGGAATACCTGAAGCACCAGAAGATTTACCGCCTCGGTCAAAAGCTCGACGGCGGTGATCAGAAAGCTTCGCACGGTTTTGCCAGCATTCAGACGCTCAAGCACACGGTTTTCAAAGGCCTGGGTTTGTTCCATTGTTGCCTGCATATCTGACAATCTGTTATTCGGGCGCAGGGTGTCCTGCGCCTGGTCCACCATTATTGCATTGCTTTATAAGCGGTTACCGCCTCGGATACAACCTCGCTGTTGGCATCAAGACCGGAAATCTGTGCCAGCGCGGCTTGTGGGCCTTTGTCGGCAATCAGCGCTGCCAGTTCCTGAGCCTGCGGGTCATCTTCACTGCGGAAGTGCATTGCAGCGGCAATACCTTCAATCAGGTTTTTATGTGGCAGACCATATTCCAGGGTTCCGAGCAGTGGCTTGATCAGACGGTCGCCAGCACTCAGTTTACGCAGCGGCTGACGGCCTACGCGTTCTACATCATCTTTCAGGTACGGGTTCTCGAAACGACCGAGGATTTTCTGGGTGTATGCCGCATGTTTGTCAGCATCAAAGCCGTAGCGCTTGATCAGTACCGCGCCGCTTTCTTCCATTGCCCCTTTTACCACCGCGCGGATTTTCTCGTCGAGAATTGCGTCACGAATGGTCTGATGACCGGCCAGTTTTCCGAGGTACGCGGTTATAGCATGACCTGTATTCAGGGTGAAGAGTTTACGTTCGACAAATGCCATCAGATTGTCGGTTAATTCCATGCCAGGGATGTTTGGCAGCGTGCCTTTGAACTGCGTTTTATCGACTATCCATTCGCTGAAGGTTTCTACCGTCACTTCCAGCGGATCGTTAGTTGCCGAAGCCGAAGGCGGTACGATGCGGTCAACGGCGGAATCAACAAAGCCAACGTGTTCTTCTACCCACGCTTTGGCATCTTCCGGCAGGGCGTTCATCACATGGCCTTTCAGCTGCGTGGTGCCGCGGACCATGTTTTCACAGGCGATGATGTTCAGCGGAGATTCATTACCTTGTTCTTTACGTTTCACCAGCCCTTTGGCGATGGCCGGAGCAATACGTTCCAGCACGACAGGGCCAACGGCGGTAGTGACTAAATCGACCTGAGCAATCAGATCAACGACATCATCGCCAATGCTGCTGACGGCATTGACGCCAGAAACGGTATCCACCTGCTCGGTTTCACCAACCACATGAACCTGATAGCTATGACGGGCATTCAGGGCATCAAGTACCACCTGATTTACATCGGCAAACGTCAGTTGGATACCCGCGTCCGCCAGCAGTTTACCGATAAAGCCACGACCGATATTACCTGCGCCAAAATGTAATGCTTTCATAGTATTAACCTTCATCAATGTTTTTACCCGAGAGGGCTGGGGTGAGGCTTTTCCCTCACCCAAACCCTCTCCGTGAGGAGAGGGGCTTTTTGCCGGATGCGGCGTAAACGCCTTATCCGGCCTACGTGTTTGGCACTGACCTGTAGGCCTGATAAGACGCGTCAGCGTCGCATCAGGCATTGTGCACCGACTGCCGGATGCGGCGTAAACGCCTTATCCGGCCTACGTGTTTGGCACTGACCTGTAGGCCTGATAAGACGCGTCAGCGTCGCATCAGGCATTGTG
>ENA-OWOC01000454-OWOC01000454.1-gut-metagenome-genome-assembly--contig:-NODE-454-length-9328-cov-4.173495_pt1 | contig 9328 bp, 7 predicted proteins | sample MGYA00248245_ERZ651791 | MGnify/ENA primary metagenome ERZ651791 (study PRJEB26908, sample SAMEA4031703) | gut metagenome | biome: gut; feature: normal infant; material: stool | place: China | collected 2015 ...
GGAGAAATGACACAGACTCGTGTCTATTCCAACCACCCGCCTGTTATACTATACCTGAATGGAGAAAAAGTAGAAGTACTTTCCGCAGACAATGTGTTTGTATTTACAGTGGCATTAAAAGACGGATTTAATATCATCACAGCACAGGCAGGTGAGGTTCAGGATACGATGACACTGGAAAAAGTAGAAAAAGAACCGGAAATCTATGTACTTCCGGAAGTGAATGAACGTGCTGAGGGTGTTGCCAACTGGTTCCAGACAGTCGGAGATATGGATTTAAAAGCGCCGATGGAATTCCCGGAGGGAAGATACAGTATCAAAGATACAATGGAAGAATTGGCAAAAAATCCGGAAGCAATGGAAATTGCTTCAAAAGCAGTAAAACTGATGGCAAATATGATCGTATCACCGGGGGAAGGCATGTGGGATATGATGAAGAGTATGTCTTTTGAAAGACTCAGTGAGATGGCTGGTGATCTGGCGCCGGAGGGATTTGTGGAAAGTGTCAATGCGAAATTGATTCAGATTAAAAAAGCATAACCATCTGGAAGGAGAAGAATGCCATGGCAAAAACAAATCAATCTTCAGTTCCTGCATTTGGAATGAAAGATAAATTAGGATATATGTTTGGGGACTTCGGAAATGATTTTACCTTCATTTTGTCCTCGACGTTTATGATGAAATTTTACACAGATGTGATGGGACTTTCCGCTGGGGTCGTAGGTATGCTGATGATGGCGGCGCGGTTTGTGGATGCGTTTTCAGATGTGACAATGGGGCAGATCGTCGATCGTTCCAAACCTACAAAGGATGGAAAATTCCGTCCATGGATCAAGCGTATGTGCGGTCCGGTAGCAATTGCAAGTTTTCTGATCTTTCAGGCAGGATTTGCAGATATGTCCTATGGATTTAAGGTGGCGTGGATGGTGATCACATACCTTCTATGGGGCTCTGTCTTTTACACAGCAATCAATATTCCGTACGGTTCTATGGCTTCCGCTATTTCAGCGGAGCCAAATGACAGAGCATCGCTCTCAACATGGCGTACGATTGGATCCACGCTGGCAAGTCTGGTGATTGGAGCGGGAACCCCTCTTGTTGCTTATGTGACTGTAGATGGCAATCCAGTACTTTCCGGAAGCCGTATGACGATTATTGCAGGGATTTTTTCTGTATGTGCAGTCATCTGTTATGTGCTTTGTTTCAAACTGGTCAGGGAGCGTGTTCCGGTTCCGGCAAATAATCAGAAATTTGATCTGGCGGCACTGGGAAAGAATCTGATTACAAACCGGGCGCTGGTTGGAATTATTGTGGCAGCACTGCTTCTGCTCCTTGCAATGCTTGGAATGCAGGGGATGGCAGGATATGTATTTCCGAACTATTACAGAAGTGCGGGAGCACAGTCTGCAGTTTCTCTTTTGAGCAACATTGCGGTACTTGTAATCTGTGCGCCTCTGGCCGGAAAACTGGCAGCCAGATTTGGAAAGAAAGAACTCTCTGCTGCAGCATGTCTGATCGGTGCGGTCAGTTATCTTTTGTGTCTGATCATTCATCCGGATAATGTGTGGGTCTACATTGCATTTTATGTTCTTGCATTTATCGGACTTGGATTGTTTAACATGGTAATCTGGGCAATGATCACAGACGTGATTGATGATGCGGAAGTGAAAAACGGAGTGCGGGAAGATGGTACGATTTATTCCGTGTATTCCTTTGCAAGAAAGCTGGGACAGGCATTTTCGTCCGGAATGGTGGGAGGTCTTCTTTCCCTGATCGGATATTCGCAGGCAACAGCATTCGATCCTGTAGTGACAGAAGGAATTTTCAAAATTTCCTGTATTGTGCCGATCATCGGGCTCACAGCAGTGGCACTTGCATTGATTTTTCTATATCCGCTGAATAAAAAGCGAGTAGAAGAAAACAGTAAGGAACTTGCAAGACGCAGGGGAGAAAAATAGAGAAAATGTACGAGAGACTGTCTGAAAACAGATCGTCGTAAACAGGGAAAGCAGCGATTCATCTGAGTCGCTGCTTTGTTACGTCATAACAAACCGGAATGTAAGAAAAATTTAAGATTTACATTGAGTTTTTTTTAAGCCGCCGATATTATAGTTTACATAGAGTAAAGGAATACAGGAGGGCAGCATGAACGGTGAAACGATACTTGTTGTGGACGACAATCAAGAAATTGTCTATTCGATCAGTGAGTTACTGAAATATGAAGGATATCAGGTGGTAAAAGCATATGATGGGATGGAGGCTCTGAATGCTTTGGAGATAAACAACATTGATCTGATTTTATTGGATGTTATGATGCCGAGGCTGAATGGGTTGTCTGCATTGATGAAATTAAGGGAGAACTATCGGATTCCGGTGATCATCCTGTCAGCAAAAACAGAGGAGAGTGATAAAGTATCCGGACTTGTTCTGGGCGCAGATGATTATGTAGAAAAACCATATAATCCGGCGGAACTGATCGCCCGCATAAAAGCACATCTCAGACGGTATCGTGCATGGGGAGGTGCAGCGCCGGAAGCAGACAGTGACACCGTTGTAAATGGAGGGCTTGTGCTGGATAAAAAAAGGCGTATCATACTTGTGGACGGGAAAGAAGTCCGGCTGACCGCCACAGAGTATAAAATCCTGGAATTTCTGATGGGACATCTGGGGCAGGTGTTATCAGCAGAACAGATTTATGAAAATGTATGGAAAGAATCGGCAAATTATACGGTGGAAAATACAGTGATGGTGCATATTCGGCATATCCGGGAAAAAATTGAGATTGATACAAAAAAACCAAGATATGTAAAGGTGGTGTGGGGCATTGGCTACAAAATGGAAAAATATAATTGAGACAGGAAAACGTTTGTTAAAGCAACATTGGCAGGTATTAGTAAGTGTCATGTTGGCAGGATGTGGGATTTTTACCTTTTATATTCTGATCGCCTATCGAACCTATTATCCAACAGAAAAAATCCTGTATTTTGGGATACTCGGGAATATTCTGTTAGGAAGCGGGACTGCATATCTGTTAGAAAAGGGGCTGAACCGAAAATATCAGAACTGGATTCCAAAAGAAGATGCTTATTATCGGGAATGGAGAGCAGAAATGAAAAAAATGGAGCATCTTCTTCAAGTGATCGGTATTCTGGCATTTGCAGCAGCAAGTATCTTCTTTGTGCTGCAGAGTAAATTTCGAGAGTACTGGAGCTGGTATTACAATTATGCTGCCGGTTATGTGATGCTCTTTACAGCATTGATTCAGTATATGGTGTGGCAGTTTGTGCGCCGACGGTTTGATGAGAAGAGACGAGAAATGTTGATGGGCAAACTGGAGGAAATCAATCAAAAACGGATTGCAGAAGCGCTGGAGAGCGAAAAAAAGAGCCTTGAAAAAGTTTCACGCAGTGACCAGCTTCGAATCGATCTGATTACCAATGTGTCGCATGATCTGAAAACGCCGCTGACTTCTATGGTGGGCTATATTGAACTCATCAAAAAGGAAGAATTGAGCGACCTTGTCAGAGATTATGTGGATGTGCTGTCTGAAAGAGCAGAAAAATTAAAAGAAATGATAAACAGCTTGTTTTCTCTTGCAAAAGCAAGCAGCGGCAATATCGAACTGCATCCGGAAAAGTTTGAACTGAATCGTCTGGTAGAACAGAGCTTTGCAGATATGCATGATCATGTGAAAGAGAGTGAGCTGCAGTTTGTAAAACAGTTTACAGAGGAAAATACAGAAATCATTTCTGATAATATGTATTTTTACAGGATCTGCCAGAATCTGATTGAGAATGCGCTGAAGTATTCGGCAAAACATACGAGAGTATTCGTGAAAACTTATCAAAAAGAGTCTTCAAATCATCTGTGTCTGGAAATCACGAACACCGCAGGATATCCAATGGATTTTACAAAGGAAGAGATTATCGAGCGGTTTTTTCGTGGGGATAAGCAGAGGTCCAGTGAGGGAAATGGACTGGGACTTGCGATCGTAAGTACGTATGTAAAAGCGCTTGGCGGAGAGTTTGATATTAAAATCGACTGTGATCAGTTTAAGGCCTGTGTGGAGATGCCGCTTTCGGCAATCACGATTACATAAAAATCAAAGAATTACGAAATAAGCACACGGGGAATTTTCCCCATGTGTTTATTTATCTGTATTCTCCTTAAATTTTTCTTTAGACACAAGAATTTCTTCGATAGCATGTTTTACAGCCATTTTAACTGTGAAATATAAGATAGGGATCAATACTAATAAAAGCAGTATGAGGTCTAAAATAATAACATCCAATAGAATCACCCCCTACATTGTCTGAAATCATTGCCAAATCTACTAAAATAATTATAAGACACACTCTATAAAATAGCAATAAAAGTTAAATGATATCTGCCTTTTTCAATAGAAGAGGTAGGTCATAAACGGGAGTTTGACAGTCGAATAATAGAAAAATACCTTGACAAATCCCTTACATTGTGATTATATGAACATATGAACAGCTATTCATGTGTTATATATGGAGGGAAAGGATATGGCAAAAGAAGTATTGACAGAAGAAAGATATAAAAATGATCATCACCACCATGAAGAATCATGCGGCTGCGGGCACGATCATCACCACGAGGATGCATGCGGCTGCGGACACGATCACCATCACGAAGATGCATGCGGCTGTGGACACGAGCATCATCATGAGGAGCACAAAGAGGCAGATCATACTTTTGATCATGCAGAGAAGCAGGTGTATATTCTGGAAAACCTGGGATGTGCACATTGCGCGTCTAAGATGGAAGAAAAGATTCAGGCACTGCCTCAGGTAGAGTTTGCTGCAATTACCTTTGCGACAAAACAACTGCAGGTTGTGACAAATACGGATGCGGAGCTGTTAGAGGAGTTTCAGAAAATCTGTGCATCCATCGAGAGTGAAGTGGTTGTGCGAAAAAGAGACGGAGGATCAACCGGAAAACGGGAGTCTGCAAAAGGCAGATTTTCAGAAAATAAAAAGGACCTGTGGGAGATCGGAATCGGAGCTGTTCTGTTTGTTCTGGGTCTGGCTACACAGGAGATGAATGGATGGATTTCCTTTTTCGCACTGATCATAGGATATCTGATCCTTGGAAAGGATGTTCTCATCACTGCGGCAAAGAATATTGGAAAAGGCCATGTATTTGATGAGAATTTCCTGATGGGAGTTGCTACAATTGCAGCGATCGTAATCGGAGATTACAAAGAAGCAGTGGGTGTAATGCTCTTCTATCGTGTAGGGGAGTTATTTGAAGATATCGCAGTTGCAAGAAGCAGAAGTCAGATTATGGAGGCAGTTGATCTGCGTCCTGAGGTTGTGAATCTTGTAGAGCAGGATGGAACTATACGGGAGATTCCGGCAGAGGAGGCAAAAGTTGGAGATGTGCTTCTGGTCCGTGCAGGAGACCGGATTCCACTGGAAGGTGTTGTACTGGAGGGGGAGAGCCGTCTGGATACTTCACCGGTAACGGGGGAACCGGTTCCGGTTGCCGTTGTACCGGGCAGCAGTGTGACTTCTGGATGTGTGAATCTTTCCGGTGTGCTGAAAATGCGTGCAGAGAAGGTTCTGGAAGATTCCATGGTTACAAGAATTTTGAATTCAGTAGAAAATGCAGCAGCCAGCAAGCCAAAAATCGACCGTTTTATTACAAGGTTTTCAAAAGTATACACACCGGTCGTGGTAGCACTGGCAGGGGCAACAGCAATTATCCCGTCGATCCTGACCGGGGACTGGAACTACTGGATTTACACAGCCATTACCTTCCTGGTAATCAGCTGTCCATGTGCGCTTGTGCTGAGTGTTCCGCTGGCATTTTTCTCAGGAATCGGAGCAGGTTCTAAAAAAGGAATTCTGTTTAAGGGCGGAGTTGCGATCGAGGCGCTTCAGAATGTAAAAGCAGTTGTAATGGATAAGACGGGAACGATCACAAAAGGAAATTTTGTCGTACAGGAGATTGTTCCGGCAGGATCATACAGTCAGGATGAACTCCTAAAGACAGCAGCATCCTGTGAAGAAGCATCTTCTCACCCGATCGCAGTCAGTATTATGGCAGCGGCAAACGAGAGAAGACTTTCTGTTGAGCATGCAAAACAGGTAAAAGAAATTTCCGGAAATGGAATTTTAGCAGAACTCTCAGAAGGAACTGTACTTTGTGGAAACAGAAGGCTTTTGGAGCAGAATCAGGTAGATCTGTCTGCATATCAGCCGAAAGCGTATGGAACAGAAGTATTACTGGCAGTAGACGGTGTCTATGCAGGATATCTTGTGATTTCAGATACTGTCAAAGAGGATGCATCGCAGGCAGTGGCAGCCATGAAGCAGCAGAATATCCGGACAGTCATGCTGACCGGAGATGCAAAAGAGAATGCGCAGGCAGTGGCAGAGAAGATCGGAATTGATGAAGTGCATGCAAAGCTTCTGCCTCAGGATAAGGTAACAGAATTACAGAAGATCCGACAGAAACAGGGAAGTGTGATGTTTGTCGGAGACGGAATCAATGATGCGCCGGTTCTGGCAGGCGCAGATGTGGGAGCTGCGATGGGAAGCGGAGCGGATGCAGCGATTGAAGCTGCAGACGTGGTATTTATGACCTCTTCTATGGAAGCAATCCCGCAGTCTTTGAAGATTGCAAGAGCAACGGGAAGAATTGCAAAACAAAATGTTGCATTTGCTCTGGTGATCAAAGCACTGGTCATGGTATTTGGTCTGCTTGGTCTGGCCAATATGTGGATGGCTGTGTTTGCGGATACCGGTGTGGCGGTGATCTGTATTCTGAATGCAATCCGCATTCTGTATAAGAAACTCTAAATCCAAAATCAATGATATTACCGCAGGGCGGCACAGTCGAAAGGCTCTGCCGCTCTGTTTTCTTATAGAAACAGATAAGACGTTGACCCGCACCTGTTTTTTTCGTATAATAAAAGTCAATCGGTGCCTCAAAAACAAGAGCGGGATTACAGGTTTTGGGGGAACCGGAAGGGAGAAAGAATATGAGAAAATTAGAAGTGGAACATTGTGATCTGATACATTCTCATAGTGATACAGTCAGACAGATACAGGAAAAGATTCCGGAAGAGCAGGAGATCAGAGGGCTGGCAGATTTTTTTAAGGTATTTGCGGATGCCACCAGGATCCGGATTCTGTGTGTGCTGTCCTGTTCCGAGATGTGTGTGTGTGATCTGGCGCAGACACTGGATATGACACAGTCGGCGATTTCTCATCAGCTCCGACTGTTGAAACAGATGAAATTGGTAGTCAATCGAAGAGAGGGGAAGACGGTGTTTTATTCACTGGCGGACAGTCATATTAAGACGATCATGAATCAGGGGATGGAACATATCAGGGAATAGATATGAAGAAAGAAGTAAAGCGAAGAGTCATAGAATGTGCGGCGGTTGCCGTTTTGTATATTGTTGCGATCGTGGGAAGCTCGTATGCGGAGCTGGAAAGAGAGATGCGTCTGCTGATTTTTCTGCTTCCGTATCTGATCATGGTTTTTGCGACGGTCAGGCTGCTCTGGAACAATCTGAAGAAAAGAAAGTTGTTTGACGAGAATCTGCTGATTTTGCTTGCCACAGCAGGTGCATTTGCAGTTCATCGCTATTCGGAGGCAGTGGGAGCGATGCTGTTTTTCCAGATTGGAAAGCTGCTGGAACTTATTTCCATGAGCAGGACGAGAAAATCTATTGAGAAATTTATGGATATCCGTCCGCAGTATGCCAATTTAAAGATCAGCGGCGGGGAGATGCAGGTACCGCCGGAAGATCTGAATCCGCGGCAGGTTATTATTATCAAGCCGGGGGAGAGGATCCCCGTGGATGCGATCGTGACACAGGGGAGAAGTACGTTAGATACCAAGGCGCTGACAGGAGAATCGGAGCCGAGGCATGTGAAGATCGGCAGTCATATTTACAGCGGAAGTATCAACTTAAGTGGTGTGCTGGAAGCACGGGTATTGAAGGCGTCTGCAGATTCGACAGCATCCAGAATCATTGATATGATATCCAATGCGGATAACAGACGGGCGCAGACAGAGAATTTTGCAGAAAAATTTACCCGGTATTATACACCGCTTGTAACGCTTTTCGGAATCCTGGTGATGATCCTTCCGCCGATGATGTTTGAAGGGGCACAGCAGGGGGCGTGGATCTATCGGGGGCTGATCGTGCTGGTGGCAGCGTGTCCGTGCGGACTTCTGGTATCCGTGCCGCTGGCATTCTTAGGCGGGATCGGAGCAGCTTCCAGACAGGGTGTCCTCATCAAGGGAAGCAATTTTTTGGAAGCATTATCAAAGGCAGAGACTTTTGTATTTGATAAGACCGGTACTCTGACAGAGGGAGTATTCCGGGTAAAAGAAGTGTGTCCGAAGTCGATGACTCCGGAGGAACTTCTGGAACTGACAGCATATGGGGAAGCATACTCCAGTCATCCGATCTCCGGATCTTTAAGGGAGGCTTACGACAGACCGATCGACAAAGCAAGGATCGGGGCAGTCAAAGAATTTCCGGGATTTGGTCTTGAGGCTGTTGTGGACGGAAAACAACTGGAGATTGGAAATTCCAAGTTTATGAACCAGCAGGGATATTTTTATCAACGGGTGGCTGATATCGGAACAGCAGTTCACGTAGCTGTGGACGGAGAGTATGCGGGCTATATCCTGATCACGGATGTGGTAAGAAAAGAGGCCGGCAGACTTCTGAAATGGCTGAAAAAACAACAGATCGAAGCGGTGATGATCACCGGAGATAATGAACGGGTGGCAGAAGATGTGGCCCGGCAGTTAAAGCTGGATTATGTATATGCAGGCCTGATGCCGGAGGAAAAGGTAGAGCAGGTCAGAGAATTTATGGAAAGCCATATGGAGGATGAGAAGCTGGCGTTTGTAGGGGATGGAATCAATGACGCGCCGGTTCTTGCACATGCGGATATCGGGATTGCCATGGGGGGCCTGGGCTCGGATGCAGCTCTGGAGGCAGCGGATATCATTTTGATGGAGGATGATCTTTCCAGGATCGTGAATGCGATCCGGATTTCCAGAGGAACGATTCGTGCGGTGAAGCAGAATCTGATCTTTGCCATTGGGATGAAAGTTCTTCTTCTGGTGCTGGCATCCTTTGGCTATGTAACAATGAAAAACGCAATTTTAGCGGATATGGCAGTGATGATGATCAACTTATTGAATTCATTCTGGGTGCTGAAATATCCGGAATAAGGGGTGTACAACATGAAAAGAGCAACATTGCTTGCATTGACAGTATCTGCCTGTCTTTTGACAGGATGTACCAATGCACTCAAAGACGGAACAG
>ENA-OWOC01000456-OWOC01000456.1-gut-metagenome-genome-assembly--contig:-NODE-456-length-9277-cov-16.057283_pt1 | contig 9277 bp, 6 predicted proteins | sample MGYA00248245_ERZ651791 | MGnify/ENA primary metagenome ERZ651791 (study PRJEB26908, sample SAMEA4031703) | gut metagenome | biome: gut; feature: normal infant; material: stool | place: China | collected 2015 ...
AAAAATGACAGGCCGACACGCCTGCTCCCACAAGGCCGGGCCACGGTTATAAGCACCACAAAAGTTCCTATAGGCCGGCTGTTCGAGTCCTTCCTTGGCCAGGTGCAGTCGCACGTTCCATGCGGCGACTTCCCGCAGGCGTTCTGCCAGCTCGATGGCCTGTGTTCTTGCCGTGGTGTTGCCGGTCATGTCCGTTCCTTTCGTCTGCGTGCCCTTGGAGCTTGTGCGCACCATGCTATGGGCGGTGCGCTTGGTTGCGCAATACGACCGCCTCCCCAGTTCGGTCTGGTCGAACTGGGCCGGGAAAAACATGGAAAACGAAAGCGCTCCGCACCGTGTTGGCGCTTGGTGCGGGACTGATCGACAACCTTGGGCGGGATTCCGAGCGATTCAAGTGACAAGAGTCCCGGGATTCGCCCTCCATTGAAAGAGAGTTATCGCAATGACCAATCCTACCATCGCTTCCGCCCCGCGTGCGGCGGCGCGCTTCGACACCTTCATCGCCAAACGACAACCGATCAAGACCTCGCTCGGCATGAACCCCAAACAACTGTACGAATACCGGGAACTGGCCGACGAACTAACGCGCATCGCCAAGGAGGAACTGGCATGAAAGGCAACTACCAGCCACTGCCCCGACCCGTGCCCTTCGACAAAGTCCTCGACCAACAGGCCGAAGACAAACAACCCACCGGGAAGAACAACGCCGGCGAACCGCTGGTCATGCTCTTCCTGCGCCTGCCCGTCCGGCTGAAGAACCGCCTCAAAATCGCCGCCGCCGAACACGGCACGCCATGCAACAGATCCTGCGCCACGCCATCGAACACGAACTCGACCGACTCGCCAGCAACGACTGAATAAGGGACACCGTACATGCCGAGATGCGAGGATTGAGGAATTGATAGTTGCTATGGTAAAATCCAACTAAATTTGATGGAACACCTGACATGCCAAGGTGGTTCCGAAGCAGGAAGGCCTTAGAGCATTGGTGATTTGAGCAGTGGCGGATTGCATGAGGAGAGATTCCGCGTGTTCTGCGCATTATCGCGCGTATCTGCCATTGTACCAATCGCAATGCCTGATTCGATGAAGTTCTCGTTAGCATAGCGACTTTCGGTGCCGTCACGAGGACTGCTTTCTGAATGCAGCTTGGCAATAAATGGCACAGTCCGCCACTTTTCGATAGTCACAGTTTGATTAATGCGCCTTATCGAAAGAGGCTTCCATGAGTCAGATATTGACACTAACCGATATTTCCTACTGCTATCCGGGCGCGCCGGAACCATTGTTCGAACATCTGTCCGCGACATTCGCGGCCGGCTGGGCCGCAGTGCTGGGAGACAATGGCATTGGCAAGACCACACTGGCCAAACTCGCCTGCGGCATGCTTTCCCCCGATTCGGGGACAGTCTCGCCGAACCCGTGCAAGATGGCAGTCGCCTACTGTCCGCAACGTACTGATGAAACGCCTACGAATCTGGATGATTTCGCGGCGGATTGGACGGGCGAGACCATCGCCATCCGCGACGCGCTGAACATCGGCGACGATTGGGCATACCGATACGAGACTCTCTCTGGAGGCGAAGCCAAGCGGCTGCAAATCGCTTGTGCGCTGGCCGGCGATCCCGACGTGCTGGTGTTGGACGAGCCAACCAATCATGTGGACGGCAGGACGCGCCAAGCCATCACGCAGGCGATGCGTCGGTTCGATGGCATAGGCATCGTGATCTCCCATGATGTCGAACTGATCGACGCGACGTGTTCGCGCTGCGTGATGCTGGAGCGCCGACATGCGCGTGGGCGTAACATCACGGCGGCGAACACCTATCAGGGTGGATATACCCAGGCCGCGCAGCAGATGCGCGACAATCAACGTGCCGATACGGCCGCCATACAGTCCACTCGAAAGGAGCTGCAACGCATGCAGCGCATCAAGCGGGAGCGGGCGCAGCGTGCGCGCGAACTGGATATGCGGAAGAATCAGGGAATGCGCATCGATATCAAGGACATCGACGCTCGCAAAGCCCTGAAAAATCTGAAACCGGCTATCGGCACCACTGTCGCACAGACAAGCGCGCAATTCGACGGGCGTATCGCCGCCGCCACCGACAGACTTGCTCACCTCAGCGAAGCGGCCAAACGCTACGACGGCACCATCTGGATGAACGTCATGCCGAGCTCACGCAGGGAATTGACGCGCATCCCCAACGACCACGCCATCGCGGACCAACCCGATATGCTGAGCATCGGCCCGCGCGACCGCATCGGCATCAGCGGTCCAGATGGCAGCGGTAAAACCGCATTGATACGACGATTGATCGAAGCGCTGGAGCGTGATGAAGCGCAGCGGCATTCGGAGAGAATGCCATATCTCTATATTCCCCAAAATTCCAGCGACATGGATACCGCCAACGCAATGAACCGCTTGCATGCTTTGACGGACGAGCAACGCGCCATTGTGCTCAGCGCCTACGCCCAACTTAACGCCGACCCCGACAGACTGCTCGCCGGCGGCAATCCCTCGCCAGGCGAACTACGCAAACTTCTGTTGTGCCTCGGCATGATTGAACAGCCACAGCTCATCATCATGGATGAGCCGACCAACCACCTCGACCTGCACTCCAAACAGGCACTTGCTAATACGCTATCCTCCTATGCGGGCGCATTGGTCGCAGTCAGCCATGACGAATGGTTTCTGAATGCCGTCACATCGATTCGATGGCGATGCGCGTCATGACGCTATCTATGAGTTTACGTTCCTTCGTAAGACTTGGATATCGGCAAGACGCATTCCTTTTCGTATGAAGCTGTATCGATGGCAATGACCGAGCAAGAGGACACCAGTATGACACGACCGATTATGCCGCGAGCACATGGCAAAAAACTTCACATGGAGGCGAACATGGCTCATGTTCCTTCGGCCATCGCAATCACGGCGATGCGACCGGAGGAATATCCGTTGCTCGTCGAGTTCCTGTATCAGGCGATTCATGTATCGCCGGGAACCCCAGCACCGGACAGGAGCGTTGTCGAGCTGCCGGAATTGCGGCGATATATCGAGGGATTCGGACGGCCCGACGATGCCTGCATGGTTGCTCGCGCCGGACTACCGAACGGTCCGCAAATCGTGGGTGCCGCATGGGCCAGAATCTTCCCGAACAACTCCGCAGGCTACGGTACCATCGACACGGCAACGCCGGAAGTCTCCATATCCTTGCTTCCCGACTGGCGGAACCGAGGCATAGGGCACCGCCTGATGACGGCGTTACTGGACCGACTGCGAACCGATGGTCACGCCGCAGCCAGCCTCTCGGTCCAGCGCCCCAACGCCAACGCCCTCCATCTCTACGAGTCGCTTGGCTTCACCATCATTAGCGAACACGACGGTGAACTGGTCATGCGTGTGGCTCTCGCGGATTGAGGCAGTGTTCCACACATCATCCGCATGGAGCCAGTGCGTAAGCCACCCACTGTGATATGTGCGGCTGCAAGTCCCGCATTCATACAAGCAAACAATCTGACATACAGATGCAGTCTATTCCTTATTATGTTTTCGGCTTTGCTCTTGATAAGAGCCAGCACCACCATCCATCCTCGATGAATGTGGGCAGGCTTTCGCAATGTGCCACATGACGCAACGTGTAGTCGGCGTGAACCGCACCACCGCGCAGGTGTTCACGCATGAAGCTCACGAATGATACGACCTCGAAAAGCTTTTTGGGAGGCTCGTTCCCAATCTTGTCCTCAGTGTGCAGTCTGTCAGTCTGAAGTCAGCTTTCAACTGGCAAATGTTCAAAGAGACGGGCTAGCGCAGTGGATAGATCCGCTCCTTCGAAAGCAAAAGTCGCAGCAGCACGTGTCTGCTTGTCCGCGTTGAAGGCAAGCGAGACACCGACGGCTTTGAACAGCGGTAGGTCAGAACGACTGTCACCAATAGCGATGCAATTCGAAGCTTCAACTCCCAAGCATTCACATTGCTGCCTCATGAATGTTACTTTGGTTTGTTCATCGGCATATGCCGCTGTTTTACCAATAAACACGCCATCCTTGACAGCAAGTTCTGGACCGCACCATGTTTCAAATCCAAATCTCTGCGCAAGGCTCTCGGAAACGACTGTCCAAGCGCAGGATGCGAGGACTGGCTTGATTCCCCTCGACTTGCATTCCGCAACGGACTGTGCGATTCCTTGCACAAGCGGGAGATCGTTCAACCATCCGTGAATTTCACTTACCCGATGGCCAGTGTATCCACGAGCATCAATATCGCATACCGTGTCATTTCCGATCTCACCGCGTGCGTATCGATCCTCTGCATCTCGCATCCTGTCGCCGGTACCCAACCGGTCCGCAATAAATGCGCCAGAGCTAATGCCGTATGTGAGCGTTCCGTCGATATCAAAAAATGCAATTCCCGCCATTCATCCCTCTTCATTTACTGGTTCAGCCCGAACCTCCAGCCGGTAACTAAGCCAATAGCGTATCAAAAGGCACACATATCAGAAAAGAAAGGCAGATAGTCCCATTAAACCGTTTCATGCGATTGCAGTTGTCCGCCGCTGGCTACGGCTGGCAGGGGGAAGCTGGGAAAGGCGTCCCGGCGGAAGGCCCGCCGGTGCGTTCTTCTTCCAGGGACAAGGAAGGATGCGGGCGGCCGTGAATGGTCGCCCGCATTTTCCGTATCCGTGTGAAACGGGAGGGAGCGCATCATGGGGCGCTTCCGACTGAAAGGACGGATACGTATGTCAGGTGGGAAGAAGAGCAGGCGCACGATGCTGATGGCTGCCCTGACCGCAGGGGTGTTGGCCTTGGGATATCTGGCGCCAGCCGCGTTCGCCGAGGGCGGTGGCGGCGGTTCCGGCGAGGGCGGTGGCGGTTCCGGCGGGCAGGTTCCATCGCAGACCGCCGACGTGCATTGGATCTACAAGGATTCCTGGCCCGCCACTCTGGAGGGCATGAAGCAGGCGATACGTGATTCGGGCACCACCCTGTCTTCCGATTTGGAGGATGGGTCGAATCAGTTCGTGGATATGAATGCCATCCTTGCCGACGCGATCTCGGAGTACAAGGCCTCATACACCGGGGAGGGTGACGCGGAATGCCGGATGGTCGCTATCGGCTACGCGCGCCTCGGCAACGGCGTGTTCAGCGGTTCCTATGTCAGTTCGAACGCGCGTCAGCGTTGGGAGTCCCAATGGGCCGCCGAAGGGCGCGGCACCTACCAGTACCAAGGCCAGTCGTACACGACCGGCACCACGTGGACCGATCGGCTTGGCGTGCGTTCGGTGGATAGCCTGGTGCAGGATTCCATCAACGCCAATCCCGATGCCTCGTTCCGTGTGGTCGTGCTGGCCAAGAACCAGCCGCCCGTCGATTATCCGTTGACCGTCACCACCTCGCACCGCCAGCAGACCGACATGCAGGTCGGCTCGACCATGCCGGTCGGCGACACCATCCACGCGAACAACGGCGGCTCGTCGATCAAGGAGACCCTGCATGGCACCGCGATCGTGCACTACGATGGCGGCCCCTACACGCCGACGGGCAGCGTGAGCAAGCCGATCAGCTTCGCCAACAGTGGCGACACCGTGATCGACAACCTGGCCTCGCCGGGTGATTTCGGCATGGATTCCTGGGCCGAGGGCACATATTGGATTGACATCCAAGTGCCCAGGCAGGGAAGCATGCAGGCGGCCGTGGACACCACGGACCGGGATCCGGCGGAGACCTGGAAGGTCAGCGCCGTGCCGCCGGCCGATCCGGTCAAAAGCATCGAGGAAGGCGTCAGCGCCGACCGAATGACCAACCGCACCACCATCACGTATGGGACCGGCCGGGGCGGTTACGAGCTGAGTTTCAGGGACGTGATCGAACCCAACGGCGTCGATTACACGGTGGACGGCTTCACGCTCGTGGACGCCACCGACAACAATCGCGATGTCTCCAACGAGTTCGAGATCGGTTGGGACCGCGCATCGAACACGGTCAGCGCGGTCCGTTCGGCCGACAAGGGCATGATGCCGTTCGACCACGAGTATGTGTTCGGCTTCGATGTGACCGTCAGCCTGCCATCCGATTACCAGAACATCAGCGACCATGCGTGGGGCAAGTGGAACCAGCTGCCCGAGGCCGACGCGGGAGAACGCGAGTTCGACACCTGGCGTCCCAATCCCGACAAAAGCTGGATCATGCTCGACACTAATGGCAAGTGGCAGGCCGTGATCGACCCCGACCGCACCAACCAGACCGGCGGCGACGGCAAAGTGTTCCTCGACGGAGACCGCGTGGCCTCCGTGGTCAACGGCACCGTGCCGGCGAACCTGATCCAGGCTCCGCAGACGCTCACCTTGGTCGATGATTGGACAGCCGCCGATTACCTGTTCGACGCCGATGAAGCGGTGAACGTCCGAGTGTACGAGGCGGACGCGGGCACCGATCGTGCCAGCAGCGTGAGCGACATCGCCAACCGTGGCCGTGACATCACCGACCAGTGGGACATCACGATCGATGGCACCGTGGTCACCGCCACGACCAAGGCCTCCTACCTGACCGGGTTGAAGGACTTGGAGAAGGCCAGGCAGATCACGATGCTCGTGCCCGGCCGCGCGAACTACGCCAACGGGGCCGGGGCGGGCCAGGTGCGCGATGACTTCGGCATCGAAGCGGACGACGAGATCACGTTCTGCACCGCCGGCAAGAACGGCGCGGAGCTGACCAACGCCGGCTCGCAGACCATCAACACCCACACGGTCGAGACCAACGAGCCGAAGGTCTGCGGTTACGTGCCGCCCGTGGTCAAAGATGTGGTCGGGGAATCCTCCCAAGGCGGCGGCCAGGACAGCGTGGACGGCAAGATCGTCTTCCCCGGCCAGCGTCTCGAATACCGTCTGGAGACCCAGCCGCATTTGCCCGACAGTCTTGCCTACACCATTGTCGAGGTGGCGGTCACCGACACGTATGACGAGCACTTCCAGCCGGACAAGCAGACCCTGGAGGTCACCGACCTGACCACCGGCAAGTTCATCCCCAAGAGCCAGTACCGCAGCGAGTGGAACGACGCGAACCATGCCGTGCGTCTCGTGTTCGCCGACGACTATGTGCGGGCGAACTGGCTGGCGGGCGCGAATCCCAGGATCATCATCAGGTTCGAGGGCGTCGTGGCCGAGGATGCCCCGGCTGACACCGTGGTTGACAACCGGTGGGCGTTGACCTTGAACAACTCGGTCACGCCAAGCAACAAGGTATGGAACGATCCGCCCGACTTCCAGCCGGGCAAGGAGGATACCCAGGCCGACCCGTCCATTTCGATCGACGGCAAGACCGCGTTGCTCGGAGACCGCATCTACTATCGGATCAATCTCGACGCCAAGCAGACGAACCATGCCTACAAGGTGTGGCGGCTGGGCATGGTCGATGACTGGGACGACGAATACCTCGAACTCGACGAGAACCATATCACCGTGACCGACAAGGCCAACGGCAGGGATGTGACCGACCGGTTCAACATCCAGGCCATCGACGGCGTGGCATACGTGTTCGCCAAAACCGTTGACACCGAGGTTCCGGCGACGGGAGAGACCATCAAGGGCGACCCCCAGCCAGCCGATCTCAAGATCTACGCCGCGCTTGGCGACAAGGACCACGACCCGTTGAAGGACCCGGCCATCGACCAGTCGCTTCTGGGCACCTCGTATGAGGTCACGCTGCCGATGACCGTCATCAAGGTCACCGACGATTACGTGGTCACGAACACGGCCACCCAGCTGGTCAACGACGTGCGCAAGGACACCAACCAGGTTTCCAACCCCTTGAAGCCGATCAACCCGGCCAAGGATGTCGTGGTCAAGGTGGACGGGCAGAGCGTGGATGGCAAGAGCATCTATCTCAACAGCCTGTTCCTCTACCGGCTCGACAGCTCCACGCTGCCGCCCGACCGCGCCTACCCGCAGGTCTCCGACTGGTCCATCAGCGACCCGCTCGACACCCGGTACGACAAGTTCACCGGCCAATGGGCCGTCTACGCCGCCCGCGACCTCATCAAGGACGGCGAGACCCTGGCCGAGCGGGGCGAACGCATCGCCGGCTCCGACTTCGACGCCAGCCGTTTCGGCGGAGAACTCTTCGAGCTCGCCACCGACGAGCGCGGCGTGATCACTGTGCGCGCCACGGAGCTGATGCTTGGACTCGTGTCGGCCGACACCGAGCATGAGCAGGCGTGGACCGCGTTCATCCAATGCCAGCGCATCGCCGTGGGCGGTCCCGTGGCCAACCAGTTCACCGAGACCATCAACGGGGTCGAACGGCCCTCGAACACCGTCACCACGCACACGCCCGACATGACGCCCCGGCTCACCATCGAGAAATGGGACGAGCAATCCGGCTGGCCCGACGGCGACCGTGACACCGTTGACGAGGCGCTGAACATGAACGGGAGAGACACTCGCATCGTGTTCACTATCACCAACGCATCGCCCACCGACCCCGACACCGGCGAAGGCCCCTGGTTCAAGGCAAGCGAGCTGAACCTTACCGACCAGCTCGTCGCCGGCGACGGCCAAATCGGCGAGTTCGAGTATCCCGACGACTGGCAGACGCTGATCCTCAAGCCTGGCGACAGCGTGGAGGTCAAGGCCACCCTCAGTGATGTGAACGAGCATCACACCGACCGCGCCATCGTCACCGGCACGCCGCTCGTCCAATGCATCGTCTCCGACCCCGACCCCTTCGACGGCAAGGACGAGGAGAAGCTGCCCGAGGACGCGGTGGAGATCGACGGGCGAACCCTGTGCGCGGACACCACCGTGACCAGCAACACCGACGACTGGAACGGCTACCGGCCCAAGGACAACCTGGCGACCACCGGTACCAACATCGCCGGCCTCATCGCCGTCATCCTCGTCCTCGCACTCCTCGGCACCGGTGCAACCGCCGCGATCCGCCTCACCCGCGCCAACGGCCGCCACACCGGGCACGAGAACGACGCGAATGATGATGGCGCTGGCCGTGATGGCAGTCCCGATGGAGATGGCCCCGAGCCGGACTTCGCCCAACTCGTCACCACTATCAATCCCAAGGAGCCGCCCATGAACTAATAACAACCACCCATCTGCTGCTTAGAGCCAACTTTCGTATTCCAGTTGGCAGTTAGACGGTGATACCATGCAACTGTCCCGGCAAAACGGGGCAGTGCATACTAGGCCCGCAGGGTTATAGGCCAAAATGTGTGTCCGGCGGTCTAGTCGTTCGACTGCCATTCGACCCGTGTGTGGAACTCGTTCCA
>ENA-OWOC01000462-OWOC01000462.1-gut-metagenome-genome-assembly--contig:-NODE-462-length-9220-cov-2.778082_pt1 | contig 9220 bp, 8 predicted proteins | sample MGYA00248245_ERZ651791 | MGnify/ENA primary metagenome ERZ651791 (study PRJEB26908, sample SAMEA4031703) | gut metagenome | biome: gut; feature: normal infant; material: stool | place: China | collected 2015 ...
GTTTCCCTCTGTAATACGTTCAATCAGCTCACTGGCCTCTTCCATGATGGTCAGGTCCGCAGCAAAGTTGGTATCCAGCACATAATCCGCGCCCAGCGCACGCAGCAGTGCCACCATCCTGCCCTGAACAAAGCTGCCGTCCTCCATGCCGAATTCTTCTCCCAGCGCAGCGCGCACAGAAGGTGAGGTAGATACAACCACCACCTTTTCCGGGTCCATGATCTCAGCAGCCACCATGCCGTATTCAGGCTGTTCCCGGATGCTCTCCACCGGACAGACATTGGCGCACTGCCCGCAGTTGATGCAGATGGCCCTGTCCCCTGTCCTTAACAGGTCATATGTCCCCAGGACACCGATGTAATCCCGGCACATGTCGCGGCATTGCCCGCACTTGATGCATCTGGATTCCTCCCTGAATATGGAAACATTCTCCTTGTCAATGGGTACCCTTACTTCCGGCGATAAATGTTTACTCATAGCTTTTACCTCACACTTTCTCTGTTGTATTATTGGTGGTAATTCCATATAATCCTAATATTAATAATAATTACTATTATTGTATTTGTCAACCACTTTTGCCGTCTTTTTACATCTGTGCCCCCAAAAAAAGTGTCCTGGCCGGGCAATAAAAACAATTGCCAAGCCAGGACACTCCGATCCTATTGCAGCTCCCTGCAGATTTCCCTGTAAACATCCCCGTATATACTGCCTTTGTTCCATATAAAAGCAAAATCATGCTCCATCTGGAAATCCCTCAGATGCAGTTCCCGGATCCTGCCGTCCTCAATCCCCTCCTCCACCGCGGTCCTGTAAAGGAAGGTGACGCCCGCGTCCTTTTCCAGCAGCTGAAGGATTACATGCATGCTGCCGATTTCAGTCATATGGGAAAAATCCGTCAGACGGATATTCTTTATCTCCAGGTTCTTTTCCAGTATATCCCTTGTCCCTGACCCAGGCTCCCGAATCAGGAGATGCTCCCCCAAAAGATCCTTAAGCTGTTCCGGTTCCCGCTTAAACCGGTGGCAGGAAGCGCACACCGGGATGAACGGCTCGGTCCGGTACACCAGTGAATCATAGATACGCTCATCATAATACCCTTCCACCATGGCAAACTGGATATCCCCATTTGAAAGCTTATGGAGAAGCTCGTCCGTATTGCCGATGGACACCCGGATATCCGCGTCCGGATGCCGGTGTATGTAGGAAGCCAGGGGCGTGGATATGACCGATTCACCAATGGTCCTTGTTGTCCCAAACCGCAAGGTAGGCGCCTGTTCCGGCACACAGGAAAGAAGTTCCTTTAAATAGGCCTCATCATTCTTCAGCGTGGTGGCTGCCTGGAGCAGTCTTTCACCTGCAGGCGAAAGATGCACCTTCTTCCCCTCACTGACAAACAGCCTGGCTCCGTAAAGCGTTTCCAGATACCGTATATGCTGCGAAACAGCCGGCTGGGTAATGTGCAGCTCTTCAGCAGCCTTGGTATAGTTCATATGCCTGCACACGGCAAGAAATGTGTAAACCCTGAAATCCAGCATGATCCAAATCCCCTTTATCCATCTATATTCCCAAACAAAAGCTTATACCCTATCATAACATAACTTTATCAAAATATAAATATATATAATTTTACTTTATGCTTTCCATAAGTTACCATGTATTCCAGGTTACACCAATCTATACTGTTATTTTTAGGAGGAAAAAGGAATGATAGGTTTGAAACAAAAATGGAAGGGACTGGTCCTGTGCCTGGCCATCGCACTGCCGTCCTGGTTTTTAGGGAAAATATTCCCCACTGTGGGAGGCGCCGTGATTGCAATCCTTGCGGGCATGGTCCTCACAGGATTCATCCGGCACAAGGAACATCTGGAACCGGGAATCAAATTTACATCAAAGAAAATACTTCAATGGGCCGTCATACTTCTTGGATTTGGGATGAATCTGAGCGTTGTCCTGGAAACGGGCAAACAGTCCCTGCCAATCATAATCTCCACCATTACAACCTCCCTGATCATTGCATATGTCTTACATAAAGCCATGAATATACCATCTAAGATATCCACCCTGGTGGGCGTGGGCTCCTCCATCTGCGGGGGTTCCGCCATTGCGGCCACTGCCCCGGTCATTGACGCTGACGATGAGGAGGTTGCACAGGCAATTTCCGTTATCTTCTTCTTTAATGTGCTGGCGGCAATCCTGTTCCCGTCCTTTGGGAAAATGCTGGGATTCGACACCCTGTCCGGCAATGCCTTCGGCGTATTCGCAGGCACTGCCATCAACGATACCTCATCCGTAACAGCTGCCGCATCTACCTGGGACGGCATGTGGAACCTTGGCTCCGCCACCCTGGACAAAGCAGTTACCGTAAAGCTTACCAGGACCCTGGCCATCATCCCCATCACCCTGTTCCTGGCCTTCATCAGGACCAGGAACGAAGAAAAATACGACAGGGCCCAGGGACAGTCTGTAAGTTTCAAGGATATATTCCCATTTTTCATCCTTTACTTCATGGCTGCCTCCATCCTCACCACCATCGCCCTTAAGGCCGGTGTGCCCATGTCCTTTTTCCAGCCCATCAAGGAACTGAGCAAATTCTTCATTGTACTGGCCATGGCTGCCATCGGCCTCAACACCAACCTGGTAAAACTCATAAAGACCGGCGGAAAGCCGATCTTCATGGGCGCCTGCTGCTGGGCAGGCATCACAGCCGTGAGCCTGGTGCTCCAGAGCGTATTGGGAATCTGGTAAATATGTTCATGAATACTGCGCATGGCTGCGCCAGTAAGAATCATTATCCTTCATCTGGAGTTCGCGCTCAGTCTGCTGCAGCTGCGTCTCCAGCCTTTTTTTATCCTCCGGGCCGTCGGACCGGGCGAGCTTCTGTTCCAGTTCTTTTTTCTTTTCCCTCAGCTCCCTGATTTCCCTGTCCACCTTATCTGTGTTGGTTGTGCATTCTTCTGTTTTTTCTGACTTCTCAGGGGTAGCGGAAGCACGCCTTTCCTCCGCCCCCTTAGCAGCGCCGGAAGCACGCATTTCCTCCATTCTCCCTTCCGCCAGGAAGCCTCTGCTTGCATCCTGCCTGCCCGGGCCGTCAAACCGGATTCCCGGCTCCCCGTTCCCGTCAGCAGCAGGGCAATAGATGTCTGTCCTGGCAGGCGCATCCCCATGGACGTATACATCCCTGCGGACAGGCGGAATCCTGTTTTCCTGGCCACCCCCTTCATTTTTCCCCTTTGCCTTTTCCACCGCTTCCATCTGCCTGGCCCGGCCTGTCCCTATGTCCCCTAATCCGGCGGTCATGGAAAATGTATGCATGCCTGGCCTGATTCCCATGTCTGTTGTCATACCCATGCGTTTATTCCTCCTGTCCCTGACAAAGCCTTCATCACCAGCGCCCTCCGGCGCCGGGACCTCCGCTGTATTTCACCCTGGATTGTAGTCCTCCCATTCCTGCATTTCAAGGCATTTGTCCTGAAATGCCATCCGGCCGTACTGAAATGTCCAGCAGCACATGAAGCCGGAACAGGGCGCCGGACGTTTCAAAGGTCATGGCCCCGCCGTATTTTTCCGCCACGGTTTTTATGTTTGAAAGCCCTGTACCCATGGCCGGACTGGCTTTGGGAATACAGGTATTCTCAAATTCAAGCAAATAAAAGCTGCCCTGCTGTTCTCCTGCCATACGGATTGACGTGGTCCCCTCCATCCCGGCGCAGGCCTGGATGGCGTTATCCAGCGCATTGGCAAAAATAACGCACCAGTCCAGGTCGCTGACACCGCAGGGCCGCGGCAGTACAAGGGAGGAATCCACCTCTGCCCCGCATGCCCTGGCAAGTTCCAGCTTATCCCCCAGCAGGACATCCATCACAGGATTGCCTGTCTGGATTGGAAATGAAAGGCCCATGGACACTGCCTCCAGCTTCTGCAGGTACTCCCGCGCCCCTTCCGCCTGACCGCTTTTCAGGAGCCCATCCAATACGGACAGGTGGTTCTTTATGTCATGGCGGAAAGCCCTGGTCTGGCCATAGCGCATCCTGGCCTGTTCAACATAGGTCCTCTGTGCGTTTGTCTCCTGCTCCAGGGACGCCAGGGATGACCGGAGACGGAAGCCGTCACAGACGTGTTTATAGGCGTACAGGGTGCATACCAGGGCGGCCAGGCCAAGCATCTGCAAAACCAGAAGGGAAAACTGCTTCCCTATTTCCTTCGGAAAAGGCATGACCGTTGTATTCCCGTAATGGCTGCTGAATATGTAAAGCTCCACAGCAAAAAGGAATACCCCGGGCCAATGCAGCATCCTTATATACGGATCCAGGCCCTTATCCTGCATAGGGAACCATTTGGGGATAATCAGGTAACAGCCAAGACATAAGCCAAGGGACATCAGGAGCGTTGTCCAGGAAAACACATACCCCCAGAGGATTCCTGCCGGGACATAGGGCGCTGCCATGGAGGCCAGGGAATTCACGCACCCGCCTGCAAGCCAGGCAATATATACCGCCAGGATTGCCGTGACGCAGGCAGCCGGACAGGTGTTTCCCATAAGGCGGTTCACCCCATACAGTGAAAGAAGCCCTGCGCCAGCGGCCAGGAAGCCGGACGGCAGGAAGGCCCCGGCAGACAGCAGGAAAAGATACAGAGCAACGTGGCGCGCCTGCGGTCTTTTCCCTGTAATCCAGCCGGAAAAACACACCTGAAGGAACCCCTGGACAGCCATGTACGCACCGTTAAACCATAAGCTAAACCAATCCATCCTGACACCGCCTCCCTTTCATATGCATCAGAAGCGCCTGCTTAAGCTCACGTCCGCGCAGCCTGGATACAGGGATCTGGCTGCCGCCCCACAGGGCCGCAAGTCCTCCGCTGTATCCGCACACGTAATCCAGGTTCACGAGGTAGCTTCTGTGGCACCGGAAAAACCGGCTGTCCAGACGTTTTTCCAAATCCTCCAGTTTATCGTAGTAATCCATAACCATCCCACCCTTCTGGTGGATATAAACCTTCCGGCCAAGGACCTCACAGTAAATAATCTGTGTAAACGGGATTGCCTGACACAGATTCCCCTTTTGGACCACCAGACAGTTCCCCGGTTCCTGCACAAGGGCCGCAAGGGCACGCCCCATGGTACGTTTAAACCGGCTGTCCTCCAGTGGCTTTACAAGATAATCAAAGGCCCGGACCTCAAAAGCCTCAAACACTTCCTCCTTTAATACCGTGATGAAAATAAGCATCCCTCCGTAGCCCCGCGCCCGCATCAGCCGTGCCGCTTCCATGCCGTCCATGCCCTCCATCTGAATGTCCAGGAACAGTATGTCAAATGCCATGTCACTGCCAAGGATCTCCCCTCCGCCCCCAAAGCAGTGAAGCTGGCAGGGGATTTTTTTCTCCTCCATATATCCTGAAATCCGTGAAGCCATTTCTGCGCGCATAAATGGTTCGTCATCACAGACAGCGATTTTTATCATTTTCATCCCCCTGTTACCTTACGTACTCATCTTATCAGGATACTAAATTTCCGGAACAAATACAATGCTGGCAGTCCAAAATGACAGGATCCTGTAATGAAATGCAGCCGCTCACCGCCCCGAATACCCTATTGTCATGGACATGCGCCCCTCTGCTGGCACGCAAAAAGAGGGCTGCGATATGCAGCCCCCCTTATCTGTCAGGACAACGCTTCCCATCAGGGCGTCATTCCCTGTCAGGCATCCTTCTCCGTCAGGCACCTTATCCTGTCAGGCATTCTTCCCTTCCAAAGCATGGACCATATTCACCACAAACTCGTGGCATGGCACCGGTACGCCTACCTTTGCCGCGGCACGGACAACCGAACCGCTGATGGTATCCACCTCGCTCTTCCTGCCGTCCCTTAGGTCGGCACGGATGGAGGTACAGCCATTGGGTGACATCTCGGATGTCTTCCTTACCTTAGCCGCAATAGCTTCCTCGTCAGCTTCAAGCCCCATGGCGTGGGCAACCGCAACCGCCTCTTTTATCAGCCTGCGCGTCATTGCCCAGGCATGTTCATTGGACGCGATGTAGCCCATGTCCACCTGAAGGATGCCTGTCACTGCGCTTAAGGAAACATTGGTAAACAGCTTATTCCAGATTAACTGCTGGATATTGGCATGGATTTTCACATTGAATCCGCAACAGTCAAAGGCTTCCTTTAATTTTGGCAGGAAACCGTCCTTATCCTCAACCAGCATGCCCACATTGGTGTTTCCCTCACCGCCGCGTCTGATATGGCCCAGGCCAAGAACCGCGCCATTATCCTCAGTGGTCCCAATCACAATGTGGTCCTGGCCAACAAATTCACCCAGGATGTCTTCATGGCCGGAACCATTCTGAAGGGTCATCACATAGGTGTCCGGTCCAATCAGGCCCTTATTGCCGGAAAGGGCTGCACGTGAGAACAGGGACTTCACGAACAGGATGACCAGGTCCACAGGTTCAAGGCCTTCTGTGGATGTGACGGCCTGGGGATGATATATCACATCCTCACCGTTCTCCTGTATCTTAATGCCTTCTTTCCGGACATGCTCCACCACCTGAGCAGCCGTATCTACAAGATATACTTCATTGTTCTGTGACAGATGTCCGCCATAGATGGAACCCATGGCTCCGGCGCCGATTACAGCTATTCTCATATTCTTCACCTTCTATTATGCAGTAAATCCTGGCAGGCCCTCGATTGCATATGCGCGGACCGGCATGGAGTCAGCACCGATGAGCGGTAATGGGGTATAGGACATGAAGAAGGTATCGGTAGAAAGCTCCTCCAGGTTCTTTAATACTTCCAGGAATACAATGTCAACTTCCATCAGGATATCATGGAACGGCTTAACATCCTCGTTACAGTTCTCAATGGAAACGCCGTCGCCAAAGCCCACACATTTCACTTTGTGGTTGCGGAACCACCATGCGCTCTCGGCATTGATGAACAGACGCTTGTCATCCGGGCTGTTGGTAGCTGGTGTGAATGGAGGGAACTTCCAGTTGCTGTCCAGAATCACAATATCCCCTTCCTTGATGCGGTCCCCGCATGCACGGTCCAAATCGGCTGCGCCGATATGTGCATTGGGCTCCAGGAAATCAATGTTCACATAGATTGCACGTCCCATGAATGTGGTCAGTGGAAGGTCACCAACCGATTTCCCATCCTCAAAATGATGGTAAGGACACTCGCAGTGGGTTCCCAGATGTGTGGTCAGATCCAGCGCTGTGTGGAAATCCGGAATCGGGCCGCCTGTGTTGTAGCGGATCAGATGACATCTTCTGGACTCTGTTGCAGGATCCAGGACCTTTGTTAAATCAACCAGTCTCAAACCATTGCCTAATTCGTATACGCTCATTGCTTAATACCTCCTGTTATTGCGATTCGTTGTCGTTGAGTTCATTATACCAGTATACCGGTATACCGGTCAAGCACTTTTTCATTGACTTTAAAGAATATCTGGGGTATGATTATCCCAATATTCCATATGTCATTTTGTTGTTTCAGATACCTGTTTACAGATTCCATACCCATGGGCATGTTATTAGGAAGCCCAGGAACAAGAGTAAGGAGTTTTTTATGATGGTTGTCAAAAATTCACTGCAGTCCCAAGCTTACAATACACTGAAGGAGCAGATCCTCTCCAATATCCTGACACCGGGCACGCTCTATTCCGAAACAAGGATATCAAAGGAGCTGGGCATCTCGCGCACCCCCATGAGGGAAGCGCTCCAGTGCCTGTCCCAGGACGGCTATATCACTATCATTCCCAGCCGCGGCTTCATGATACGCCAGCTGAGCAGGGAATCCATGCGGGAATCCATACAGATACGCTGCGCCATAGAAGGGTTCTGTGTCCATCTGATTGCGTCCCAGCCATCGGAGAAACGCTGCCAGAAACTTTTAAAGGACATGGAGCGCTCTTTGGCCCGGCAGAAAAAAGCCCTGGATTCCCCCAATACACGCAATTCCTTTATTGAGGAGGACCACCGGTTCCATCTTCTGCTGGTCCACTATGCGGATAATGACGAATTCAGCCACCTGTTCCAGCGGCTGATGTACATGATCCACCTGACCACTGCCAACGCCCTGGCCATTGACGGCCGCGCCCAGGCCACCTATGATGAACACGAGGAGCTTTACAGAAGCCTGAAGGACGAGGACGGCGACAAGGCTTACCGGATCCTCATCGCACATCTGCTGATGCCCCTTAACATGGACCTGCTTTGATAGGATGGGCCTGCGGTGCCGGAACCGCCCCAACTAAATCCGAACACTCATCCATCCCCAAAAACAAAAATGCATCTTACACCAGTGCTCTTTGCCGGTGCAGGATGCATTTTACAGTTGCCAAAGGACGATTAATCCATTTTTACAACTACCTTCATATAATTGCCGGGATTTTTCTCAATATCCCTGATTGTCCCGGGCGCTTCCCCAAGTCCGATGGTCTTTGTGAGGATCCTGGCCACATCTACCTTTTTTGTGTAAATGAGCTGGATTGCCTCCTCAAATTCCCCGGCACTGGTGCGCGCGCCGCGGATGTCGATTTCCTTGCGTGTGATCAGGTCGGTTGGGATTGACGTCTCCTTTGGCGGCCACCCGGTAAGGGTAACCCTGCCAGCATGGCTTACCAGGTCAAGACTTAGACGGACAGCAGCATTGGCGCCGCTGCATTCCATTACCTGCTGCGCCATCACGCCTCCGGTAATCTCACGGACGCGCCCTTCCGGGTCCTCGCTGCTGGAATTGATGACATACTCAATCCCCAATTCCTTTGCAAAATCCAAACGTTCCTGCACCAGATCCAGCAGGATGGCATGGGCGCCGTAGGCCTGGGCAATCATGCCGGCCAGCAGACCAATCGGGCCAGCGCCGATGATGGCACAGTACTCCCCTGCCTTTAATCCGCCTCTGTGGATGCCATGGAGGGAAATGGTCAGGGGCTCAGCCATGGCTGCATCCGTCCAGTCCATATCCTCCGGCATTTTCACAAGCATGTCTGCCGGATGGCAGAAATACTCCGCCATGCCGCCGTCAATGTGCACGCCCAGAACCTTCAGGTCCGTACAGCAGTTGGTGCGCCCGATACTGCATGGGTAACATTTTCCACAGTAAAGATAAGGATCTACAATCACCTTATCCCCCGGCTTTAATCCTTTTGGGTTATCAGCCGGAACCTCCTCAAGGATGCCGGCCAGCTCATGGCCGATGATTCTTGGATAAGAC
>ENA-OWOC01000469-OWOC01000469.1-gut-metagenome-genome-assembly--contig:-NODE-469-length-9144-cov-14.399029_pt1 | contig 9144 bp, 7 predicted proteins | sample MGYA00248245_ERZ651791 | MGnify/ENA primary metagenome ERZ651791 (study PRJEB26908, sample SAMEA4031703) | gut metagenome | biome: gut; feature: normal infant; material: stool | place: China | collected 2015 ...
CGCCAGCAGCTGCTCTTTGGTGAGCATAAACACACCATCGCCGCCGTTATCAAACTCCAGCCAGGTGAACGGAACATTCGGATATTGTTCCATAAGATGTACCATGCTGTTGCCCACTTCACAAATCAGCACGCCATCATCAGCGAGGTAATCTGCCGCGTTACCGAGAATGCGACGCGTCAGTTTCAGGCCGTCGGTGCCAGATGCCAGACCGAGTTCCGGCTCGTGGCGGTATTCGTTTGGCAGGTCGGACATATCTTCCGCATCGACGTACGGCGGGTTGGTGACGATCAGGTCGTACTGCACTTTCGGCAAGTCACGGAACAAGTCGGAACGAATCGGAATGACGTTGTGGATCAAACCGTGTTCTTCGATGTTCTGTTCAGCAACCGCCAGCGCGTCGGGAGAGATGTCCACCGCGTCGACTTCTGCATCCGGGAAGGCATAAGCACAGGCAATGGCGATGCAGCCGCTACCGGTACACATATCTAAAATGTGCTGCGGTTGCTTGCTGATGAGTCCGGCAAATTTATTGTTGATCAGTTCACCAATCGGCGAGCGCGGCACCAGCACGCGTTCATCGACGTAAAATTCATGACCGCAGAACCAGGCTCTGTTGGTCAGGTAAGCCACCGGAATGCGTTCGTTGACGCGGCGGATCACGCGCTCAACAATACGGTGTTTTTCGCTGGAGGTCAGACGCGCGGTGCGCATGTCTTCCGGAATATCCAGCGGCAGGTAGAGTGAAGGCAACACCAGTTGCACGGCTTCATCCCACGGGTTATCGGTGCCGTGGCCGTACCAGATATTCGCCGCGCTGAAGCGGCTCACCGACCAGCGCAACATGTCCTGAATGGTTTGCAGCTCATTTACTGCTTCATCAACGAAAATTTTATCCACGTATTCCTCCAGGGCATGATCGCAATAATTTCGGCGGCTAGTTTGCCATGAAGATGACGATAAATCAGCATTCACGCGCGGTGAGTGAGGAAAAATACGTTTAAAACGATCGATTGTGCTACGAGTCGGGTAAACTGTAGGAAAATTAGAAATAGAGACAGTTAAATGAAAAAGAAAACAACACTTAGCGAGGAGGACCAGGCGCTGTTTCGCCAGTTGATGGCGGGGACTCGCAAGATTAAGCAGGACACGATTGTCCATCGACCACAACGCAAGAAAATCAGCGAAGTACCGGTCAAGCGGTTGATTCAGGAGCAGGCCGATGCCAGCCATTATTTCTCTGACGAGTTTCAACCATTATTAAATACTGAAGGTCCGGTGAAATATGTTCGCCCGGATGTCAGCCATTTTGAAGCGAAGAAACTGCGGCGCGGTGATTATTCCCCGGAGTTGTTTCTTGATTTGCACGGTCTGACGCAGCTACAAGCCAAACAGGAACTGGGGGCGTTGATTGCCGCCTGCCGCCGTGAACATGTGTTTTGCGCCTGTGTGATGCATGGTCATGGTAAGCATATTTTGAAGCAGCAAACGCCACTGTGGCTGGCGCAACATCCCCATGTAATGGCATTTCACCAGGCACCAAAAGAGTATGGTGGTGATGCGGCATTGCTGGTGTTGATAGAAGTAGATGAGTGGCTGCCGCCGGAATTGCCCTGAATATTTAAAGGTGGACGAGTCTGTCCATTTAGCCTTGAATACTGGCGTCTCAACCCTGGCGATAATGAACGTAATAATCGGGCATTAATTGAAAAACGTAAGCAGCTTTCCGACAGCCTTCTGTGGGCTAATGGCATTGACCCTTCAGAGGGGCTTGAGGATGACGACCTGCTGCAAGCGGTTATCGACGAATTACTCGCCCCCGTCGACGGTTATCTGGCACCTTTCGCTCCTGTGATGGCGAATATTCTAAAAAACTGGATGACCGCATGACATAACGGACAACGGGGCCTGATGGCCCCGTTGTGTGGTGTATACGCTACAGTTCGTTGAGCGTGTACTGGAAGCGGCAGGTGGAATCAATGGGCTGGCGGCTGCTGGTATCAACATGCACCACCATGTCGTGTAGCTGTTTGTCCGTAATGGGGTGCCGGTTGGGCGTAACCGTGACGCTTGAATCGTCGCCACCGGAGGTGGAGAACGTGATCATCTGTGCCACAAAGCGGCAGTACGCACCGCGTTCATCCAACTGGCTGCCGTCGCAAAGCTTGTCGTTTTCCATCAGGAAGGTCGGGAGCGTTTTCTCAATCATGCCGCCCGTCGACTGTAACGACGGCACCTTCGTATAAGAGATGTAGTCTTCACTCCACGAAATATCATAGGTGGCCACTGAAACCGGGCAGGTCGAGTTACGCGCCTGCGGGCCAATATAGGGGCCAATACTCTCCGTCTCCACATAACTCTCATCATACGTTGTGATTAACCATGGGCAGCCATGCAGATCGCCATCATAATAGACATCGATAGGCATCTCATAACACTCCCACTGAGTTTTAGACCGGGCATCATAGGCGTCAAGCCCTGTGCAGGTTGACTTCGGTACCGAATTAAAATAACCCAAATATAAACTGGGTGGGGTACCACTCCCTGTCCAGGAAACCAGTTCCAGATAACCTACACTACCCATGCCACTGCCGGCCTCCTTGTACACGCCATGGTTAACGCCTTCGGGGGTAAGAATATCAAGGTGGTACACAGTTCGCGTCCAGTAGGTGGAACCCCCCCGAACGTATACAACGTGGCAATCTTCTTTGCCGCCTGTGCGCCCACTCCCGCAAATATCAGCATTAATAAACAGGTTATCAAACGGAATATTTTCATATCAAAGGTACTCAAACGTTGCGGTTAAAGAAGCGGTAAATTCACCCATCGTCACTTCCCGGCCGCTTTTCGCCTGGAGCCAGGCATTAAAATTCAGAGCGTTATCACCGTTACTCAGCACAAAGGTTGCGCCAGTGGTGCTGTTTATTGGCACCGCCGTTCCGTCGGTTTTTTCCATGCCAATCCCGACGCCCTGTGCACCTGATGAAGCATCCAGCGCCAGAAAACCGGGCTGCTCGCTGTCTTCCGTGCCGGTCAGTGTCACCCGGACTTCATACTCGGCTGGCCCTTTACAATCTTTCAGTTGAAACACCACTGGCACCCGCGCCGACTGCCCGGTCACCATCAGGTCTTTGCGGCTGACGGTGGGGAAATGCACCTCCGCCAGCGACTCGCCCTGAATCACCAGCGTGCAGGACTTGCTGAGTAAATTGCCGTAGAAATGCAGGTTGTCAGCCGCCTGCGCGTGGGGCATCAGCAGCACCGCCGCCAGTGCCACGTAGCGGTAATGTGTGCGAGTCAGATTCATTGGTAATCCACCGTTAAGGTTGCCCAGGCAGAGAAGTTCCCTTCACTGAGCGCCGCGTCGCTGGCTTTTACCGGCACCGCGATCAGCGTCGGCGGGCTCGCCGGGTCTATTGTCAACTGTTCGCCCACTTTAAACGGCTGGCCGTTTTGCTGAAGCTCAATCCCCAGGCCTGCGACGTCGGTTTCAATGGCGGCGTCATCGTAGCTGGTCTGGTGGCCCGTCCAGGTCAGGCTCATCTCCCAGGCGTCGTCGCGCACATCAGGATCGCAGGTGATGGTGTAAGGCACGTCCTGGCGGAAATTGTCACCGTTGATGTTGTCGATGATCACATTGCTGAACGCCACTTCAATGCTCTTACCGTCGCTGATGGTACAGGCGGGCGGCGAGACCAGCGTGCCGTGAAAAGTAACGTCGTTAACCGCGGCCTGCGACAGGCCAGCAAAACCGTAAAGTAAGCACCACGCGAGTCGTTTCATTGGTAGTCCACCACCATGGTCATGGTCGCGTTAAACTCCGATGCCATCAGTTGCACACCGCTCTGCTTCACCGGGACGGCTTCGAATTCTGGCCGGGTGTTGATGTTGAACGGCAGCCAGCTAGCGTTGCCCACGGCCACCAGCGAATGGTCGGTGGCATTCTGAATGCGAATGCCGAAGCCATCGATTCCGGTACTCAGTACCGTTTCACCATTAATCGTGGTGGTGGTGGCCTGAAGCTGCATTCGCAAGTCGTCGCTGACGCTGTTTGAGCAATTCATGGTGTAGCCCACCGGCTGACGGTAGTTGGTGCCATCAATGCCTTTAATGACCACACTGCCGAACTCCACCGCGCTTCCCTGTATCGAGCAGGGCGGTGAAACGGTCACGCCACAGGCCAGCAATAGCGCGGCAGATCCGGCCAGAAAGAACGCTTTCATGTTGCTTCTCCCGTTATCAGCCCTTGCTGCTTTGATCTTCATCCACCTTGCAGGTGTTCCCTTCACAACGGAAGATCAGCGGCATGCGCGCGCCGTAGTCGTTGATGTAGGTCAGCACCGGGGCGCTCGCCAATTTTGCCTTTAACGGTTGTGACGTTTTCGGTGGCATCACCAGCGGTTTAAACCCGGCGGCAGTCAGCCCTTTCTTCTGTGTGCTGGCATCGCTGATGATGACGTGGTACGGCGTCGGGTTATTGACGGTATAGTCCTGGCCGCTGCGCGTGAGTGTGACCTTAAACTGCCACGGTTTTCTCATGTCAATCTTCTCCAGCGCCTTTGGTCGCCAGAACAGCTTGATGCGCGTTTGCAGCGCAATTTGCAGGGTGTTGGCTTTCCCGGACTTTGGCGGGATCTCACGCACGTTGTAGTAGAACAGGCTTTCTCGGTCGGACGGCAGCGTGTGAATGTCCGGCAGCGCCTGAATCTTCACCTGGCCGTTCATCATAGCGTCAATACGCTGCACCGGCGGCAGCACCGCCAGCGGCGAAGTGATTTTGTTGCCCTTCTCGTCTTCCAGCCAGCTTTGCGCCAGGTAAGGCAGCTTTTCGTTGTTGTTACGCAACGTCACGCTGATCGATTTATCGCTTTCGTTAAACACCAGACGGGTGCGATCCGGGGTGACCGATGCATGCGCCGTCAGGCTGGCGGTGGTAAGCAGTGCCATCAGCGCTGTGCTGACGAGCATTGGACAGGATAATTTATAAGTCATTGATCGTTCCTTAATCAGATTATTGAGTTGCTGAAATTGACGTCGGCGCTTCCGTTGGTGTGACTTGCCGCGTCTGGTCCTGAATAACAGGCTTAATTTCTGGCGCTGAAGAATCAGGGGCTGCCGTTCCCTTTTGTTCACACGGCAACAACAGGCCGCTGAACAAATCGGCAGGTAGCGGCTTCGGCAATACGATCTCGCATTGTGCGCTGCCTTCCCAGAACACCATCATATGCTCGTCCGCATTGACCCCCGCCAGATAGACATTGCCTTCATCATCCACAATGCCAACCTGCTGCTGCTCGTCGTTTTTCACTTCCGCGCCAAACGGCGGGTAGCTACCGTCACGCAACCGCAGTACCGCCATCGCTTTTTGCCCGCTGATCACTTTGAATTTACGATAGCCGATTGCGCCTTCCGTCAGAGTCGCCTGCACCACCGACTGGGTGGCTTCCGCATCTTCCGGCAAGTTGTTTAAATCGATATACGCCTGATTGCGATAGTAGTTGTTAATATCGGCGACCACCGCCTTGCCAAACATATTGGTGTACACCGGCGCGCCGTTGCTTTCGACCGGCACGTTGGCAATCCCGTCGGCGTCAATCAGCAGGCGCGTGCCGCCCATGTTCTGGGTACGGTGCAGCGCCCCACCATGCGCGGTCAGCGTTGCCCCGCCCTGTAAGGCGATCCCCGCCGAACGGTATTCCCCTTCATGGTAGTTGGCGCTGAGATCAACCTTCGCCAGCGAACCGTCGTGGCTCAGATAACCATCCACGCTGCCGTGCTGCTCGCTGGTGCCAACGTTAACCTGGTAGTGCGTTGCGTCATCGACGCGCTTAAAGTAACCGACCTGGCTGCTGTCCGATCCGCTGCCGTAGGAACCGTTGTAGGTCACGGTGCTGCTGTCGCTCCACGGAATGCTCATGCTGAGGTACATCCCCTTATCCGCGTTATCGTCATATTCGTAGCGATAGCCGGTCACCGAGATGCTCATGTTGCGAATACTCCCCATATTAAAATAGTGGGAAAACATCAGGTTATAGTTTGTCTGTTCCGGGCGATCCCAGTAAGTACGATGGGAGTAGTTGAGATAGATCGAGACACCCGCAGCGGCAAAGTTCTGGTTATAGGTGATCGTATACATCTCTTTGTCGTTACCGGTCCGCGTCATGTCTGACTGGTTCGCATCCAGATACTCGCTCATGGTCATGAAGTTCTTTTCAGAAAAACGGTAGCCTGCAAAGGTGACGCGGCTGTTGAGTTCGTCAAAGTCTTTGGCATAGCTCACGCGAAAGGAGTTGCCGTCCAGTTTTCCTTTGCCGTATGCGCTGTCATGATCCAAGTTGACGTGCGAGTGAGTTACATCGAACGCCAGCGCGCCAAACTGTGCGAGGTCGCGCCCCACCCCCATCGCCGCCGACTGGTAGTGTTCATCTGCCAGCGCGCCACCGTATAGCGACCAGCCATCTGCCACCCCCCATGACGCTTCTCCGCCGGAGAAAAAGCCGCCTTCGGTCTTGTGGTTCCAGTCTTCCGGACGCCCCATCATCACTTTGTAACGCACCTGCCCCTGGCGCGTGAGGAATGGCATAGATGCGGTGGTAACGTCATATTCCTGCACCTGACCATTCTGTTCTTCAACGCGGACGTGCAGTGTGCCGGAGACGGAGTCGCCGATATCCTGAATGCGGAATGGCCCGGCGGGAACCTGGGTTTCGTAAAGTACCCGGCCCATCTGGCTAATGGTGACTTTTGCGCTGCTGTGCGCCACGCCGGAAACATCCGGTGCATAGCCGCGCAGGTTGGGCGGCAGCATTTGGTCATCGGTGCTGACGCTGCTGCCGATATAGTTAAAGCCGTCGAAGATATCGGAATTGAGATAATCTTCCCCCAGCGACAGCTTCGCTTTTAAAGAGGGCAAGGCTCGCCAGGCGTAATAACGACTCCAGTCCCAGTGTTTACTCGTTATACTGTTACTGCTGTCATCGTCGTCATCGTTGCTGCGGGTGTGCTGATAATCACTTTGCCAGTCTGCACGGAAACGCCATGCCCCCAGGTTCGCCCCAACGGTACCGTTGCCGCTGATATCATGTGAGTCCTCGCCCCCCTGCTCCTGGTGGCGAGTTTGCGCATTGAGGCTGTAGTCGGCAATCAGGCCAGGAATACCGTCGTCCCAGCGTGAGGGAGGGTCCCAGTCGCTGCTGGTATATTCGAGGTAAGCCTGTGGCACTGTCAGCAGCAACGCCGACTGGCTTAAATCATTCTCGACTTCCATCCCGTCTAATTGCCCCGGTTTAAGGCATTCATCGTTGTGCGTCCACTGCAGGCTTTTTGCTATCCCTTCTTTCAGCCCCAGCGCCGCCACTACCTCAGGTGTCAGGCAGGCATAGTTTTTTGTTGGATCGTTTTCAGAGACGTACCAGTTAATGTCGTATTCATCAGAAAGGGGTTGTTTATTTATAAATACACGTAAATTATATTTACCCGCGTCGACATACCCTTTTTTTGAAAACTTACCGAGATCAATTTTCGTATCGCCCTTTAACTCAAGGAAACGGGGGTCAAATTGAATTGAATCATCAGCCCATGCATTGACTGACCCACCAGAGATTGCCAGCGCAATATAGCAGGCGATTCCCCGCAGCCGAAAATTTGAGTGATTAGGCATACACATATCCGTTTGTGAAACAGTCGTAAATCTGTTGCGTGTTGAATAACCCCACAGCAGAACGCTGTGGGGTTGTCACATCAGAGATAGGTAATCTGGAATGTGGTCAGGGTTTCGAACTGGCCGAGATCCGGCGCATCGGTTTCACCCACCAGCCAGGCTTTAAAGTTCAGCGTTTGCTTGTCTTTACCCTTGCTGGTTGAAGTATCCATCACAATTGGCTGAACAATCTTTTCGCCCACTTTATAACCTTTGCCATGGGTATCGCCGATTACAAGGCTCACGTGGTTCATGGCAACACCGCTGTCAACATTGAATAACGCATAGTTATCTGCGTTGGCTGGCCCCGCGTAGTTAGTGCCGGTGAACGTGGTCTCCATGTTTGTTTCAGTGGTAAACACACAATCCTGTAAACGGATTTGGAAATCTTTCGGTGTGGTAGTGCCACCGCCGGTCAGTTTAGCCGCACCGATGTCACCCATATCGACTTCCAGTTTGTGATCGTCTGGAACGATAGAGCACGGGGAGTCTTCAATGGTGCCGTAGAAGCGCGCGGTACCGTTGTTGCCTGCTGCAAAAGCAGAACTGGAAACAACTGCGCCCATGACCATCGCCGCAGCAATGGCTGTTTTGGCAAACTTACTCATTATTTGTCCTTAAATCATTAAGAGTTATAATATAAGCACCTGACATAAAATTAATATATGTCATGTCAAATACTTATAGTTAGCCATTGAACATATACACTCCAATATAATCATAGAATGTAAACAAGTATTCTCTGGTGTGTCTGTATGTTGGTCTTATCTATAAAAAAACTCAATTTAGTAATACTTAAACACTTTATGTAGATTTTATTAATTAATACATCTACAAAATACTTTCACCACTTTCCAACAAAAAAAACATGCGAATTATCAACAAAAATGAATTGCTTATAAAGCACACTAAAAAAATTATAATGACCTTACCATTATTTATTGCTAAAATTCAATATTAATTAAATCAATAAATATTCAAGACACAAAACCATTATCTTCTTTATTTTATTACGGGATTCAATAATGGGAAAATATAATAACTATCGAGAGTTGTTAAATATTAACAACATTTAGACAAGAAAAAGAATGATTGTATGACGGAGAAACTGCCCGGTGTACGCGCACGTAACCGGGCATTGATTGCTTAAATTGCTTTTGCCATCTTCAAATTACAAGGGCTCATTTGCCAGTTGAATTGGCCTTTTCCGCTTTCATCAAGCGTTACGCTGGCAATCGCTGAAGTGGTAAACATAGGCGGCGTTTCGCCCGGACATAACTCGGCAACCAGATACCCGACTAACGGTAAGTGGGAGATCACCAGTACCGAAGCGACACCTTCATTGGTCAACGCCTGCAAATAGGCGCCGACCAGACCAACATCGCCGCAGGGCGTTAACTCCGGCAGAACTTCTGCACTGGAAGGCAGGTTCAGACAATCCCCTA
>ENA-OWOC01000471-OWOC01000471.1-gut-metagenome-genome-assembly--contig:-NODE-471-length-9123-cov-4.784767_pt1 | contig 9123 bp, 12 predicted proteins | sample MGYA00248245_ERZ651791 | MGnify/ENA primary metagenome ERZ651791 (study PRJEB26908, sample SAMEA4031703) | gut metagenome | biome: gut; feature: normal infant; material: stool | place: China | collected 2015 ...
CACTTTCATTATACAACACATGGAATCGAGGTGTCTTTCTTTTATGCAAAATCACGAACTTGCTCATTTATAGTTTTCACAATAGCTTATCCCCCTTATGCATCCCGTAATACATGCTTTCGGCGGGCGGACTTCGTCCGATAAGGTATACTATACACGATTTCTGTGAAAAAAAAAGAAATATTTTCTTAATTTTCGAAAAATTTTATATTTTTACTCTTTAAATTGCATTTGATTTTAACCATAAATTCACAATGATAATGCTTGTATATTTTCCTCATTTGTATTAGAATGTTGGTAACGGTAATCCTTTATCGTAATTCCAAAGAAGGAGGATACATATTATGGCACACGTAATTAGTGATGAATGTGTAAGCTGTGGTTCTTGCGAAGGCGAATGTCCAGTAGGAGCTATCTCCGAAGGCGATGGCAAATACGAAATCGATGCTGATGCTTGCGTTGACTGCGGAGCATGTGAAGCTGCCTGTCCTACAGGTGCTATTTCAGCAGAGTAATTTTTAATATTTGCGAGTGATCACAAGCATGAAAAGAGCATTTTGAATCTCAGATTCAGGATGCTCTTTTTCATATCCTTAAAATCGCTGCTGTTCCCAGTAATCTCAAGTCACTTCCTGACACAATTTGACGAACGGTTTCTAAGGCGTTTTACACCCCCTCATGCTATAATAATACCGAAAACAGATCATAGGAGGTATATTTTAATGGGCGAGGTCAGATTTATGATTTCTGAAGCGGCAAAACAGGTTCATGTAGAATCTCACGTTCTGCGTTACTGGGAGGAAGAGCTTGAGCTTGTCATCGGACGCACAGAAATGGGACATCGATATTATACCGAAGATGATATACAACTCTTTTGCTGTATTAAAAAACTAAAAGATGCCGGAATGCTTTTAAAGGACTTAAAGCCTCTCATTCCGGAATTAAAATCAACCAAACTGAAGCTTCAAAAGACAGAGGCATTAAAAAAAGCAGCTCTGAAAAAAGAAACGGCCGCCTCGACTGTTTCAGCTCCTGCTGCGGTTTCCGCTCCGGCGGCTGTGTCAACTCCAGCAGCCATCTCCGAAGCAGAAGTCGTGCCGGTCACTCAACTGGAACAGGTCCGTTCTCTAATCGGAGATGTATTGACAGAGGTCGTCGTGTCCAACAATGAAGAATTAAAAAAAGACATCAGTAAGTCTGTCACTACTGATGTCATACGAGAAATGGACTTCCTCTTCCAGGCAAAAGAACGGCAGGAAGAAGAACATTTCCGCAAACTGGACACGCTGATCCGCCAGCAGCAGGCGAACCGCAAAGAGGCGGCCCGCGAACATCCGCTCGGCAGATTAAAAAATATGTTCAATCACTGCTGATCCTGACGAAGTTCATTTCCAAAACGGGTGTACTGCGGCATCCATGCCAGTCTGACGGTTCCAACCGGACCGTTTCTCTGTTTTGCAATGATGATTTCCGCAATATTTTTGTCTTCTGTATCAGGAATATAATAATCCTCACGATAGATAAACATACAGACATCGGCATCCTGCTCGATGGCTCCGGACTCACGAAGGTCGGAAAGCATCGGGCGTTTGTCCGTTCTCTGTTCTACCGCACGGCTCAACTGAGACAATGCGATCACCGGAACATTCAATTCTCTTGCCAGTCCTTTTAGAGAACGGGAGATCTCGGAAATCTCCTGCTGACGGCTTTCATTGCTTCTTCCACCACTTCCGCTCATCAACTGCAGGTAGGCGATGATGATCAGATCCAGACCGTGCTCTAACTTGTACTTACGGCACTTGGAACGCATCTCTGTAATAGAAATACCCGAAGTATCGTCAATGATCAGTTTTGATTTTCCGATCGTACCGGCACCTTCGATCAGTTTTTCCCAATCCGAATCTTTCAGGTTTCCGGTTCTCAGTATCTGCGCATCCACATGAGCCTCCAAAGAGAACAGACGATTTACAAGCTGTTCTTTGGACATCTCAAGACTGAAGATGGCAACGGCCTTCTCCTGACGGAACGCCACATGCTGGGCAATGTTCAGTACAAACGCTGTCTTTCCCATAGACGGACGCGCCGCCACCAGGATCAGATCCGAACGCTGCAAACCGGAGAGTTTGTAATCCAGATCAATGAAGCCTGTCGGAATTCCGGTTACCGTTCCTTTTGTCTTGGATGCTTTCTCGATCACTTCCAAAGCATTTAACACAACCTGCTTGATCGGCGTGTATTCCTGGCTGTTGCCATGCTGCGCCAGTTCAAAAATCCGCTTTTCCGCAGCATCCATGATCACATCCAGCGGTTGATTCTCCAGATAACAGTTGTTTGCAATCTCTTCATTGATCTTGATCATCTTCCGAAGAGTTGCTTTTTCGCGGACAATCTCTGCGTAATACTTAATATTTGCCGAGGTCTGGGCGTTGACCAGAAGTTCTCTTGCAAACTCCAGTCCGCTGATCTCCGGCGGAGCATTTTTCTCTTTCAAATGCTCCTGCAGTGTGATCAGATCCACCGGCTTCCCTGCCTGAAACAATTCTACCATCGCATCAAACAGCATTCCGTATGCACTCTGATAGAAATCCTCCCCTGTAAGCATCTCAGCTGCGACCATAATTGCATCTTTATCCATCAGCATGGCGCCCACAACCGCCTGCTCCGCTTCTGTGCTGTGGGGCAATATTCGTTTAATCGCTGCTTCCATAAACTCTATTTCCCCTTATGCTTCTTTCACGGAAACATTCAACTCTGCTGTCACTTCCGGATGCAGTTTTACAGATACGATATGTGTTCCCAGTGTTTTGATCTGCTCTTTCAGCTGAATCTTCTTTTTATCAATATCCAGATGCATCTGCTCTTTGACTGCCTCTGCAATCTCCTTGCTGGAAACAGAACCGAATGTTCTTCCGCCTTCACCGACTTTCATGGTAAGTACGACTTTTCCTGCTTTGAGTTCCTCTGCCAGTTTTTTCGCTGCATCCAGGTGCTCCTGTGCAACCTTGGCTTCATTGTTCTTCTGCAGCTTCAGGTCATTGAGATTTTTCCCGTTTGCTTCTACCCCAAGCTTTTTCGGCAGAATAAAGTTTCTCGCATATCCGTCATTTACATTGACAACCTCTCCTTTTTTTCCAAGAGCTTTTACATCCTGTAATAAAATCACTTTCATTTTATATATCTCCTTCCTCTATCATCTGGTCGATCGTTACCTTTAGCGCCTCGATCGCCTCTTTTACGTTTGTATGTTCAAACTGTGCGCCGGCTGAATTGATATGACCGCCTCCGCCCAGTTTTTCCGCTATGATCTGCACGTTTACTTCGTCTATAGAACGTGCGCTCAGGAAAATCCTTCCATTATACACTGTCAGCACAAAAGATGCCTTGATACCATTGATATCCAGCAGCTCATTTGCTGTCTGTGCCGCCAGTACCGTCGGACTTGCAATGTCACTCGGACACTCTGCAATGGCATACTGTTCTCTGTAGACCTCTGCCATACGCATCGCCTCTGCCTTGGCACGGTAAGACTCCATATCGTCCCGGAACATCTTTCTGACCCGGGTAATGTCCGCTCCGCAGCGTCTTAATTATGCCGCCGCCTCAAATGTACGGACACCGGTACGGTTCATAAAATTCCTCGTATCGATCATGATTCCTGCATACAGGCAGTCTGCCTCAATGGACGGCACCTTGATATCATCCACAATATACTGTAGGACTTCTGCCACCATCTCACAGGTGGAGGACGAATACGGCTCAATATAGGACAGGACCGCATTGTCGATCACCGTACTGCTCTGCCGATGATGATCCAGCACCGCAATGGTCTTAGATCTCTTTAAAAGTTCCGGACACTCTGTCATCTGTGGTTTGTTCGTATCTACCACCACGACCATAGCGCTGTCTGAAATATAATCCAGCGCTTCCCCGGAAGTCAGGAAAATATCTTTTCCATACACACTGCTCTGCGCGATCTCATCATACAGAGGTTTGATCGAGGTACTCACGTCGTTGATCACGATATGCGCCTTCTTTTCCAGAGCAACAGCAGCTCTGTAAATTCCCATACACGCTCCAAAGGAGTCCGGATCTGAAATCTTATGTCCCATGACAATGACCTGATCCTTTGCCACAATGAACTCTCTGAGTGCCTCTGCTTTAACACGGGCTTTTACTCTCGTATTTTTAGCTGTCTGCTCTTTCTTGCCACCAAAATACGTGATTCCTTTACAATCCTTGATCACCGCCTGGTCTCCTCCTCTTGCCAGTGCAAGATCGATCGCCATACGGGCATAATTGTAACTCAGCGCATAAGTTGCTGTATTCAGTCCTAACCCGATGCTCAAAGTAGCGGATCGGGCATTTCCGATGTTGACCTGCTTAACTTCTTCCAGGAGAGAAAACTTATCTGCTTCAAACTTACGGTAGCTTTCTTTTTTCACAACAAAGAAATATTTATCATTCTCCAGTTTTTTTACAATTCCGTCCACATCATTGATATACTTATTGATCTTTCTGTCGATCAGAGCGACCAAAAGAGACTGACGGACTTCTTCCACACTCTCCATCACTTCATCATAGTTGTCAATGTAGATCAGCCCGGCAATAAGCCTCTGATCTTCATTTTCACGGATGTAAGAATTCAGTTCTGTCACATCTCTCATATAAAGTGCGATAAAATACTCTTTTTCTTTCGGAATCTGCAGCATCCGCTCGCTCTCGCTGAAGCCCTCCAGGGAAATCCTGCGCAGCTCCACCTGATAATCCCGCTCCTTATATGTGATCTCCAGCTCATTTCTGGTCTCATCATCCTTCGGAAAAATTCCCTTGTTCAATTCCGGGATTATCTTCTGGATAAACTTTTCTCTTCCATCCACGATTTCCGAAAAACGGTCGTTCTTCCATAAAATATGTCCATCCTCCAGAATGATCGCATAGGGAACGGTCAGTTCCTTTAACAGCGTGTTCTGAATTCCCTTGTACTGTGTTGAGAACTGGATCAAATCTGCCAGAATAAGAGAGCGGTTGTAAAAATATAACAATCCAACGATCATTGCATAAATAATGACGAATACCGTCATCGTAAGTCCGGCTTTTTGATCCGTCATATACATCCAGATATTCATTGCCAACAGTAAGATCGTCATGATCAGCGGCCACTGCATGTACATCCTCAGCTGCCCTTTTAAACGCATGTTTTTGTTCTTCATGATTTCCTATCCTCTATCCATACTTTCGTTTGCACAGCCTCCCCATACGCTGTGATTTCACAAACTCAGTCTTAGTATACCACTTTTTTGTCTCCGTGTCAGCTTTCATCCACATCCGGTTCCTTCGGCCGATATATCTCACCGGATTCCCGGTCAACAGCAATTCCCTTTTTTTCCAGATGCTCATAGACATCCCCACGGAGAAGTGCATACAGCACGGAAACGATTGGAATGAAAACCAGCATTCCCACGATTCCCATCAGACTGGCTCCGATACTGACCGCTGCCAGCACCCAGATAGACGGAAGTCCCACAGAACTGCCCACCACTCTCGGATAGATCAGATTTCCCTCGATCTGCTGAAGGATCAGGAACATGATCACAAAAACCAAAGCCTTCATCGGCGCCACCGTCAGGATCAGAAATGCTCCCACTACGCAGCCAATAAATGCCCCGAAAATCGGAATCAGCGCAGTAAACGCGATCAGAACACCAATGAGCATCGCATATGGCATCTGCAGGATTCCCATACAGATCACAAACATCGTTCCCAGAATCACGGCCTCCAGACACTGTCCTGTCAGGAAATTCGAAAATGTACGGTAACTCAGAGAACAAACATCCAGAACCTTTTTCACCAGATCTTCTTTCATGTATGCATACATCACTTTTCGGATCTGAATATTTAATTTTTCTTTCTGCAACAAAATGTAGCATGCAAAAACAAACGCAATCACAAAGGTTGTAATTCCACTGGCAATCCTTCTTGCCACTACAAACGTAGAGCCAAGAACGCTGCTCGCTCCACTCGTAAAAAACTTCACGACTTCATTTATTATTTTGTCCCAATCCAGCGTCAGACTGTCCAGCCATTCCTTGATCTCCTTATTGTTATGGAAAATCTCTTCTGCCCAGCTCTGCGCTTTCGGCATAAATGACTGTATCCCTTTCCCGATTGATATAAAAGTGTCCCCCAGCTTCGGAAGCACTCCGAATACCACCAGCCCGATCACACTGACTACTACGATCAGCGTAATGATCAGACTGACCGGACGCGCCAGCCTCTGTGCCACTTTTTTATTTTTCATCATTTGATTTTGAAACAGCTTTTCTTCAAAAAAACTCATCGGAACATTGATCACAAATGCAATTGCACCGCCTAAAAGAAACGGATATACAATTCCCACTCCCTGTCCAAGCACATCCAGAATTAATGAATAATTCCACAATGCGATCAGAAGAATCACTGTAAACACGATCAGTCCCCGTATCTTTTTTAAATTTTCTTTGTTTAGATTCATACTTTACCTGCTCTTTCTGTCATTGTTCAGATTCTCTCCATGATTCCATCATTCTAACACAGAAGCTGCATTTGTTCCACTTTTATTGCTCTTTTTATATAAAAAAACTCCGAACCTGTCACTGACAAGCCGGAGTCTTTTGTTCGTTTATAAAAGCGATTAGTCCTGTACGTATGGCATCAGAGCAATGTGTCTTGCTCTCTTGATTGCTACTGTAAGGGCTCTCTGATGTTTTGCACAGTTTCCTGTAATTCTTCTAGGAAGAATTTTTCCTCTTTCAGAAACGTACTTTTTCAGTTTTGCTACATCTTTATAATCGATTTCGTTATTCTCTTTTCCACAGAATACGCAAACTTTTTTTCTTCTGCGTGCAGGGCCTCTCTTTTTGAAGCCGCCTTCTGGTCTGCTACCTTTTTCGTAAGCCATCTTCATTACCTCCTGTTTTGATAACTATGGCTTTTGAAGTTAGTTAAACGGTAATTCTTCGTCGATTCCATCCGGAATGTTCATGAAACCGTCCCCTGCATCAATACTTGGTGCCGGGCCAGGTGCCGGTGAAGACTGGAATGAACTTCTGTTTGCTTCGCTTTCGGCTCTGCTCTCAGCAAATTCCTGATCCTCTACAATCACTTCTGTTGTGTAGACTCTCACACCGTCTTTGTTTGTGTAGCTTCCTGTCTGGATTCTTCCGGAAACGGAAATTCTCATACCCTGACGGAAATATTTCTCTGCAAACTCAGCAGAACGTCCGAACACAACACACGGAATAAAATCTGCCGTCGGTTCTCCATCTCTTTTGAATCTGCGGTCTACTGCTACTGTATATCTTGCAACTGCAGTTGCACTGTCACCCTGTGAATATCTAACTTCCGGGTCTCTTGTCAAGCGACCCACCAAAACCACTTTATTCATATATACCTCTCTTCTCTTATGCTTCCTGTCTTACGCATAAATATCTGAGTACGTTGTCCATGATGCGGATACGCTGTTCAATCTCACCTGGAACACTCGCGTCAGACTCGAAGTGTACGAAGTAGTAAAATCCTTCTTTCATTTTCTGAATTTCGTAAGCGAATCTTCTCTTACCCCATTCATCAACGTCTGTTACGTTACCACCGAAACGTGTGATCATCTCTTTTACTTTCTCGATCACAGCAGCTCTGGCATCGTCTTCGATTTTTGCGCTGACAACAACAGCTAACTCATACTTGTTCATGTTCTGCACCTCCTTATGGTCTCTGGCTCCCGGCTCCTCCGGGAACAAGGAAAATTGTGTCCGCTGATAATTCAGCAGTACGTCACAGTTTCCTATTCTACCATAAGAATCTGCTCGTTTCAAGACTTTTTCTTAATTTCTTTTGTATTCTTTTCTACCAGCCTGCGCGCCACCATGATCTGATGTCCGCATCCCTGACATTTCAGCCGGAAATCAGCTCCCACACGCAGCACCTCCCATTCACAGCTGCCGCACGGATGAGGCTTCTTCATCCGGATTACATCTCCCACATCAAATCTGTCTGCCATGTCCTACTCCTCTTTGATCAAAACTCCCTGCAGAAGAAATCTTTCATCTTCATTGACATTTGTACAAGTAGAAAGACTGACGATCTTGGAATTTCTGTCCACTCCCGGAGACGTCACATAATTGGACGTACTCTTACACTCTGCCAGATATGCTTCAAACTCTTCATCTGTCGTAATATTCAGGTTATAGACTTCTGCCGAATCCTTCACTACTCTTGCAGAAAAGACCTCGTAAGTCCGTGTCTTTCCGTCCGGTGTGTAAATATAGAAATACGGATGCGCCTTATAAAAATCTTCACTTGCATATTCATTCAGCTGGGAGAACATCTCTCCTCCGACTTTCATATTGTGTCCGTAAATAAACGTATTCCGGTCGCTGAAATCATTCTGATTGCGCATATCCATGAAAATTGCTCCCAGTTTGTTGTCATTTGCGGAAAACGTCTTTGTCAGATATTCGTTATTATCTGCACTCTTCACAACAGGATAGCTGATGATCGACGGCTGGTCAAAGCGCAGCCATGCCACGGTATCCGGATTTTCCTGCATCAATTTGTCGAAATCCACCTGAAACTTCGGAGCTTCTTCCACTCCCTCCCCAATCTTGTCGCTGACGATGGCAAGATTTTTGATCTCGTCATACTCCTCACCGCCAGTGTAGTACGGAACCATCATCATTGCCAGCTGATACGCGGAAAACACAAACACACAAAGTGCGATCAGAAGCACTGTCAGTGATAATGGATCCCAGCCTTTTTTCTTTTTACTTTTCTGCTGCTTTTTTTCTTTCATTTCAACCTCTTCTACCTGTTTCATTGTTGTTATTTTTTAAAATCCCAGAGACTCATTCACCAGGATCACTTTGATTCTTCCCGGAATCTGACTGTATCTTGTAATTAAGATCTGAGAACAGATACATCCCTGTTTCTTGCAGTCAAAACAGGTTCCGCCCGAAACACACGGCGTCTCTTTCTGAAACCGCTGCGCATTGATCGGCGCTGCCTCATTTCTTGCCCGGTGCAGTGCATCCTCCTGTGAGATCGGAAGAGCGTCGTGTAGGGAAAGAGTGTAGATCTCGGTGGTCGCCG
>ENA-OWOC01000477-OWOC01000477.1-gut-metagenome-genome-assembly--contig:-NODE-477-length-9007-cov-3.315677_pt1 | contig 9007 bp, 4 predicted proteins | sample MGYA00248245_ERZ651791 | MGnify/ENA primary metagenome ERZ651791 (study PRJEB26908, sample SAMEA4031703) | gut metagenome | biome: gut; feature: normal infant; material: stool | place: China | collected 2015 ...
GTGAAGATTCAGCACACCCTTCTGCGAAAATACAGGATGTAAGATCTTATCCGCCAGCTGAAGCGCATTCTCTCCTCTGGTACCTGTACGTAGCAAAACAGCAAGTAATTCGCTGTCCGTCAAATTACTTGCTCCGAACCGCTCACATCTTTCATAAGGGCGCTCTTCACATGCCATTTCTTTCATATTTGCTTTTTTCATAAAAATATGAATGATAACACAATACAGTGATTTATTTTAGCACAATTTAAAAATCATGTATAGGTCTGACCTCTTAAATTTTTATGAAGATTCTATGACCCGATCTTGTTATATTTTTTCAGCACCGCCTCTGCCACTTTCATTCCATCCATGGCAGCCGAGGTGATTCCTCCTGCAAATCCTGCGCCTTCTCCGCATGGGAAAATCCCCTTGATCTCACTCTCCATATTCTCATCTCTTGGAATTTTCACTGGAGAAGACGTACGGCTTTCTACACCTGACAAAAGCGTATCTCCATCTGAGAATCCTGTGATCTTATGTTCAAACTGCCGCATTCCCTCCTCAATGGATTCTGCCAGCACTTGCGGGAAAATTCCACGCACATCTCCAAACGCATATGCCCCTTTCATCTGAGGCTCTACGTTTCCAAACGAAGTGCTGATCTGATTTTTGCAGAAATCTTCCAGTCTCTGAACCGGGATTTTTCCGCCTCCCGCTCGAAAGGCACGTTCTTCGAGCTTTCGCTGAAATTCCATTCCTGCAAGCGGATGTTCACTTCCGTAATCTTCCGGAGTCACCGTCACGATAATGGCGCTGTTCGCATTTTCTCCTGCTCTTGCATGATAACTCATTCCGTTGACAGCCAGACGTCCTTCTTCGGAGGATGCATTGACTACATATCCTCCCGGACACATGCAGAAAGAGTATACGCCTCTTCCATTTTCCAGTTTTGCTGTCACTTTATAAGGCGCTGCAGGAAGTCCCGGCACAGACTCTGCTCCATATTGAGAGGCATTGATCATTTTCTGCGGATGCTCGGCGCGCACACCTACCGCAAATGATTTTGCCTGCATTGGAAGATTCTTTTCATAGAGCATCTCAAATGTATCTCTTGCGCTGTGTCCCACTGCAAAGATCACGGTATCGGTCTCCAGCTCTTCCTCCTGATTGACCTGCACTCCGACAAGTGATGTCTCATCAAGAACAATATCCGTCACCTGACTGTGAAACCGTACTTCTCCTCCGGCTCCACAGATCGCAAGCCGCATATTTTTTACCACCCGGATCAGAATATCCGTTCCGATGTGGGGCTTCTGTTCGTATAAAATCTCCGGCGGTGCCCCGAATCTTACAAAGGTTTCCAACACAAAACGATTTCGCCCGGATGTATCTTTGACCAATGTGTTGAGCTTTCCATCCGAAAAAGTTCCGGCGCCTCCCTCTCCGAACTGTACATTCGACATTGGATTTAAAATCCCGCTTTTCCAGAATTCCTCTACATCACGCTGTCTTTCCTCTACACAGGCACCCCGCTCCAGAAGGATTGGTCTACATCCTGCCAAGGCAAGGATCCATGCACAAAACAGACCTGCAGGGCCGCTTCCTACAACAACCGGACGCTTTTTCGGTGTTTCTCCTTCCAGTTTTGGCATCTGATAGTACACATCCTGTGTCTTCTGAACATTCTTTGGATGTTTTTTGAGTACCTCTTTTTCTTTTTTCACCTGTACATCGATACTGTATACATAGTACAGTTCCGGCTTTTTCCGCGCATCTATGGACTGTCTGCGGATTTCAAATTTCTGCAGCTCTTCCGGACGGATCTTCAATTCCCGTACCAGTTTTTTCTTTAGCTGTTCTTCGCTGTGTCCTACTTTTAATTTTAACTGATTAATTCGTAACATCTGCTGCCTCTCTTCCTGCAATCCATCCGCTGGACCATGCCCACTGCAGATTATATCCGCCGCAGATCCCATCCACATCCAGTATCTCTCCGGCAAAATAAACGCCCGGTACATAACTTGACTCCAGGGTATCTTCCTTCACTTCTTCTGTAGAGACTCCGCCGCAGCATACCTGAGCCTGTTCAAACGAATTTGTCCCTTCCACATTCACCTCAAACTGCTGAATCAGACGGACAAGCGTTCTTAGTTCTTCCTCAGAATATGTTCCCACCGGCTTTTCTTTGGAAATGCGACTACATTTGACCCACAGAGCAATCATTTTTTTGTGAAACAGCCCGGTTAAGAATTCTTCTGCCGTCTTTTGCGGCCGAAGTCTCGCACGCTCTGCCAGAAATACTGTAAACTCTTCCTCAGACATCTGAGGCATAAAATTTAAGACCGCTGTTACTTCCTGTTTGTTGTAAAGCGCCTTTGCTGCAAAACGACTGACCTGAAATACCGGAATCCCGGAAATACCATACTGCGTCAGCTGAATTTCTCCGGTATCCCGACAAACACAGTCCCCATCCACATATAAAGATACACATCCCTGTATGCGCACTCCGGCGATACTCTGAAAGAATTTTCCCTTGCATTTAAGCTGTACCAACGCCGGAAGTACCGGGACGATCCGGTGTCCCATTTTTTTTGCGATCGCATATCCGGAACCATCAGAACCTGTAACAGGAGCCGCCTTGGATCCTGCTGCCAGGATCACCCGGTCTGCGGTCACATTCCCATTTCCGGTTCGGATGACAAACCGGTTCTTTTTCGGAATGATTTCCAGAACTTCTGTCTCTGTGTGCACTTCCACACAAAGCCGCTCCATCTCCATGCGAAGGGAATCTAAAACCGCACCGGCCTGATCCGAGTTTGGATAGAGATATCCGTTTCTGTTTTTCGCATATACACCGATGTTCTGGAAAAACTCCACTGTCTTTTTCTCATCAAACTGTGTGATGACCCGCCACGGAAACTTAGGATCATCACTGCGATAACACTGAGGTGTCTGTACAAGATTTGTAAAATTGCATCTTCCGTTCCCGGTGGAAAGGATCTTCTTTCCCACCCGGTCTTTATGCTCCAGCACAACTGTATGTGCGCCGTGCTCTGCTGCCGAAATAGCCGCCATCATCCCGGCTGCTCCTGCGCCGATCACAACAACTTTTCTCATGGTCTCTCCTTTTGGTTTTATTTTAATCGTTCCAGTTCAATCACTCCTGCATCGATCATATTCTGCAGTGATTTTAAAATTCCAAGCTTTGCATGCGGCCAGGTCAGTCCGCCCTGGAAATAAACTGCATACGGTGGTTTAATCGGTCCATCTGCACTTAATTCAATAGAAGAACCCTGCACGAACGCACCTGCCGCCATGATCACATCACTGTCATATCCCGGCATTGCCCACGGTTCCGGACTGACATAGCTGTCCACAGGCGCCGCCGCCTGAATTCCCTTACAGAATGCGATCACACCCTCTGCACTGCCAAGCTCCACGGCCTGGATAATATCATGTCTGGACTCTGTTTAGTGCGGTATCAATCCATATACCAGTCTTTCATTATTTTTTGCCGCAATCTCCGCACCTTTTTCAGCTGTGTTGACTACAGTCGGCGCCAGGAAAAATCCCTGATAGAACGACTGCATGACACCGAGAGATGCTCCCACCTCTTTTCCGAGTCCCGGAGAAGTCAGACGGTATCCGCAGTTCTCGATCAGATCTTCTCTTCCCGCAATATAGCCCCCGATCGGCGCCAGACCGCCTCCAGGATTTTTGATCAGGGAACCAACGATCATGTCCGCTCCCACATCACTTGGTTCAATCTTTTCTACAAATTCTCCATAACAGTTGTCCACCATACAGATCACATCCGGCTTGATCTCCTTGATAAAGGCGATCAGCTCTCCGATCTTCTCCACGGAATAGCTTGGTCTTGTCTGATATCCCTTGGATCGCTGGATCGTCACCAGTTTCGTCCGCTCATTGATTGCCTCCCTGATTGCAGGATAATCAAAATAACCGTCTTCCAAAAGCTCCACCTGACGGTATGTGATCCCATACTCTGCCAGAGAACCTTTTGACGGGCGAATCCCGATCACTTCCTCCAGCGTATCATATGGTTTTCCCACCGGCGAGAGCAGTTCGTCTCCCGGACGTAAGTTTGCTGCAAGGGCAAGGGCAAGGGCGTGCGTTCCACAGGTAATCTGCGGACGAACCAATGCCGCTTCTGTATGGAATGTACTGGCGTATACCTGCTCCAGTGTGTCTCTTCCCATATCGTTGTAGCCATACCCGCTGGCGTAGTTGAAACACCCCTCACTAACCTTATTTTCCTGCATGGCATGGAGCACCTTTAACTGATTGTACTCTGCCACTTCATCCATCTGTGAGAACCGTTCCTTTAATCCCGCCTCTATTGTCTGTCCAAACTCGTAAACTTCCTTCGAAATCCCCAGCTTCTCATACATCGTCTCTGTCATACACTCTCTCATTTTATTTCCTCTTCTTTCTGTGGAAAGATCTCCCGAACCTTTAATTCTTTCAGAATTCTCTCCAGTATCTTTTCTTCCTGATATCCATATTCCTGCTTGTTGATCCAGATCACATCCCGTTCCCGTTTAAACCAGGTGATCTGACGTTTTGCAAAATGTCTGGTATCTCTTTTGATAATTTCTTTTGCCTCTTCCAGCGTACATTCCCCGTCCAGATAAGCAAAAATCTCTTTGTATCCCAGCCCCTGCATGGACACCATCCCTCTTGTATAGCCACGTTCTTGAAGCGCCATAACTTCTTCTACAAGTCCCTCCTCAAACATAGCATCCACTCTTTTGTTGATTCGCTCATAAAGATTGACCCGGTCATCATTCAACACAAAATAGGCAGAATTATAGGCAGATTCTTTTTCCCGTTCTTTGGCATTGTGTTCGGAAATCTTTTCACCGGTCTGATGATAGAATTCCAGGGCACGGATCACACGTTTTACATTGTTGGCATGAATTTCAAGCGCCGCCTTTTCATCCACCTGCCGCAGCATCTGATGCAGCTTTTCTGCACCTTCTTCCTGTGCCAGTTCTTCCAGCTCTTTCCGGTAGGAATGATCCTCCTCATTGTTTTCAAACGAAATGTCGTACAACAGAGCCTGGATATAAAACCCGGTTCCACCTACAACAATAGGGATATGTCCTCTCTGATAGATCCCATCCAGCGCTTCTTTTGCCATCTGCTGGAATTTCACCACATGGAACTCTTCCTCCGGCTCCAGCACATCGATCAGATGGTGCGAGATCCCTTGCATCTCTTTTGGCCGAATCTTCGCAGATCCGATATCCATATGCCGGTAGACCTGCATGGAATCTGCGGAAATGATTTCTCCGCCAATCGCTTTGGCAAGTCCGATTGAAGCAGCGGTTTTTCCAACTGCTGTAGGACCGGTCAATATAATCAATGGTTTCTTCATCTATACAATCCTCTTAAATTTCTTTTCCAGTTCCCGCTGTGTCATTGCGATGATCGTCGGACGTCCATGCGGGCAGTGATATGGATTCTCCAGCAATAACAGTTCCCCGATCAGTGCGTCTGCCTCCTGCGCGGAAAGCCGGTTATTGCCTTTCACCGCTGCTTTACATGACATAGATGCCACTTTCTCATCAATAAGCTCCGGTGTCATGGAGGTGCTGATCCCATCTGCCAGATCGTCCAGCATTTCCAACAGCAGCTCTTTTTTGGCGATTCCAAACAAATTGTCCGGAATGGCGCGCACTGCATATTCCTCTCCGCCAAACGGTTCGATCTCAAATCCGATCCTTGTAAACCGGTCCATATTTTCATTCAGCACCTGCGCCTCCTGCATAGACAGGCTCAGGATGATCGGCGGACTTAAATACTGAGCGGTAAATTCTCTGTTCTTCATCTCTTTTAACGTGCGTTCATATAACACCCGCTCATGAGCAGCATGTTGATCAATGATATACAGACTGTTCTCAAATTCCACCAGCCAGTATGTCTCAAATACCTGCCCGATCAGCTTATACTCTGCTTTCTTCTCCCGTTTCAGAAGATGCTCCTCAAACAAATTTAACTGCTCTGCTTTTTCTTCTGTTACAGGTTTCGTTTCATAGACAGGTGTTTCCCGGATCAATTCCGGCTGTTCTTCTGCCTGCTTTTGCGGCTGCTTCTCCACTTCCTTTGCACGGGCAAGTGCATCTTTGATCCTCTCCGCCTGAGCCTGCGGCCGGAAGATCTGCTCTTTTTTTGCGACTTCTGCCGAAGAATTGCGCTGATGATAGGAAAGAACTCTCTCCTTCATCTTCTTCATGAAATATGCTTCGTCATGGGGTTCTTCTTTTTCTTCTGGCTTTTTCTCCATTGGCCGCGGTGCTGTTTTGGGCTTTAATAAAAACGGACTTTCACTCTTTGGCTGTGAAATTACTTTTGGAGCCGGCGCCTCCACCTGAGGAATGAGTTCCGGCTCCAGAAGGGTTCTGTGAACCCCCTCATACACAATATTATAGACATCCTGCTGCCTCTGAAACCGCATTTCCATTTTGGTCGGATGCACATTTACATCGATCTTCTCACCATCCACCTGAAAGTGGATGACTACGAACGGAAACTTGTGCTGCATGAGAAAGTCCTTGTATGCATCTTCGATTGCTTTGGAGAGCATCGCATTTTTCACATACCGCCCGTTTACAAAATAATTTTCAAAATTCCGGTTTCCTCTGGTGATCACCGGTTTTCCAAGATATCCTTTCATCACCAGACCATCCATGGAATAATCCAGTTCGATCAGATTTGCCGCGGCCTCTCTCCCGTAAATGCTGTAGATTACATCCTTTAATTTTCCATTTCCAGATGTCCGCATTTTTGTCTGTCCGTTATTGATAAAAGTAAATGCAACCTCCGGGTGAGAAAGTGCAAGGCGCATGAGCAGATCCTGTACATGCCCGGCCTCTGTCATCGGTGTTTTTAGAAACTTCCGTCTGGCAGGCACATTATAAAACAACTGCCGCACAAGGAAGGTCGTCCCGTCCGGTGCCCCGGCATCCTCCAGACTCTGCTCCACTCCGCCTTCGATCACATAGCGGGTTCCAAATGTATCCTCCTTCGTCTTGGTGATCAGCTCCGTCCTTGTCACCGCAGAGATACTGGAAAGTGCTTCTCCCCGAAATCCGAGTGATGCAATATGTGCCAGATCTTCCACTTTACGGATCTTGCTCGTGGAATGGCGCAAAAATGCATTGCGGATATCTTCCCGTTCAATCCCGCTTCCATTGTCCGTGACGCGGATCAAAGAAATCCCTCCATCCTGAATCTCCACGGTAACAGAGGCAGCTTTTGCATCAATGGAATTCTCTACGAGTTCTTTGACGATCGACGCCGGCCGCTCAATCACTTCACCTGCGGCGATCTTATCTATTGTAATCTGATCTAAAACCTGAATCTGCGGCATCTGTGTTCTCCTTTACTTTCTACCAGCGGTTCTTTAGTTTATTCTGCAGACGATAAATGGTATTGAGTGCATCGACAGGCGTCAGATTTCCCACATCAATGCTCTTTAATTCTTCCAGAACGTCATCGTCTTTTACCGTATCAAACAATGACATCTGCGCCATATCCACCTCGTCATATTTTTTCGTCTTCTGTTTTTTCTTCTGCTCTTTTTCTCTGGATGCGATCTCACTGACTCTGGTCGTAATATCCTCATCACTCAGCTCTTCCACGATCTCTTTTGCGCGTGTGATCACAACATCCGGAACTCCCGCCAGCTTTGCCACCTGGATTCCATAGCTCTTATCCGCTCCGCCTTTTACGATCTTGCGAAGGAACACAATATCGTCTCCCTTTTCCTTTACCGCAATACAGTAATTGTTGACATTGTGAATCTTGCCCTCCAGCTCTGTCAGCTCATGGTAGTGTGTCGCAAAAAGTGTCTTCGCACCAAGCAGTTTGTTGTCGCTGATATACTCCACGACTGCCCAGGCAATGGACAATCCGTCAAAGGTACTGGTTCCTCTTCCGATCTCATCCAGGATCAGAAGGCTCTTAGATGTGGCATTTCTGAGAATATTGGCAACCTCTGTCATCTCTACCATAAAGGTACTCTGTCCGGATGCCAGATCATCGGATGCCCCCACACGGGTGAAAATGCGATCCACCAGACCGATATTAGCACTGGATGCCGGAACAAAAGATCCAAGCTGTGCCATTAAAACGATCAGCGCCGCCTGTCTCATATACGTAGACTTTCCAGCCATATTCGGTCCCGTGATAATGGAAATCCGCTGTTTTTTATCATCCAGATAGGTATCGTTGCTGATAAACATATCGTTTGGGATCATCTTTTCCACCACAGGATGCCGTCCGTCCTTGATATCGATCACACCTTGTTCATTGATCTTCGGACGCACATAATTGCTGCGTTCTGCCACCAGAGCAAGCGATGCAAACACATCCACTTTTGCGATCGCTTTCGCAGTCGTCTGGATGCGCTCCACCTGGGCAGCGATCTGATTGCGGACATCACAATAAATCTCATATTCCAGCGCATACAGTTTGTCTTCTGCACCAAGAATGGTATCTTCCAGTTCTTTTAATTCCGGGATAATGTAACGCTCTGCGTTGGCAAGTGTCTGTTTCCTCGTATAATAATCCGGAACCATATCCTTAAATGAATTCGTCACTTCCAGATAATATCCAAACACTTTGTTGTACTTGATCTTCAGATTTTTGATCCCGGTCTTTTCCCGTTCTTCTGATTCCAGCTTTGCAAGCCAGTCCTTTCCTTCTGATTTTGCGCGGCGCAGAGTATCCACCTCTTCGCTATAGCCATCCCGGATAATCCCGCCTTCTTTCATCGCAAGAGGCGGCTCTTCTGCAATCGCTTCTTTGATCAGCGCAGAAATATCCTCCAGCGGATCCAGTTCTTCTTTTATCTCCTCCAAAAGAGGGGCACGCAGATCCTCCATAATACAGCAGATCGGCGGAAGCATCGTCAGAGAGCTTCCAAATGCAGTCAGATCCCTCGGGTTCGCAGAACCATATGTAATCTTCGTCACCAGACGCTCCAGATCGTAAACCG
>ENA-OWOC01000478-OWOC01000478.1-gut-metagenome-genome-assembly--contig:-NODE-478-length-9002-cov-4.961232_pt1 | contig 9002 bp, 9 predicted proteins | sample MGYA00248245_ERZ651791 | MGnify/ENA primary metagenome ERZ651791 (study PRJEB26908, sample SAMEA4031703) | gut metagenome | biome: gut; feature: normal infant; material: stool | place: China | collected 2015 ...
TGGCCCATTACTATACTCCCAGCGGTTATGATCTTCACGGCAAGGGAATCGAGCCGGATGTGGAGGTGGAGTTAGACGAGGAGCTTCAGACTCAGGCGGTAGTAGAGCCTCAGGATGACAACCAGGTACAGGCGGCGGCAAAAGAGGTATTAAATCAAAATCAGAAAGAAGATGGAGGAGAAAATGCCAATGAAGAAAATTGAACCGGAAGTATGGAAAGCGGATTTGGAAGAATTTCGGGAAAAAACCCGTCAGTTTTATGCGGGAGAGCTGGATAAAGGGGCCTATAAGGGTTTTTCCGGCGGGTTCGGAAGCTATGCTCAGAGAGGCGGTAAGGCCAGTATGCTGCGTCTGCGTATGCCGGGAGGACGCATAAGCAAGGACAAACTGAAATTTATTGCGGACAGCATCGAAGCCTACGGGGTGAACAAGGCGCATCTGACCACCTGCCAGACGGTGCAGCTGCATAATCTGGATGAAAAGCAGGTGTGCATGATTATGGAGAAGGCCTTAGACCATGGCATTGTCACCAGAGGAGGAGGAGGGGATTTCCCCAGAAATGTGATGGTTTCCCCACTTTCCGGTGTGGAGCAAGGCGAGTATTTCGATGTTCTGCCATATGCAGAGGCAGCCGGCGAGTATTTGATGACCTTTATTAAAGGGCCGAAGCTGCCCAGAAAACTGAAGGTCTGCTTTTCCAACAGCCCGGAAAATATTCCTCACGCCACCTTCCGGGATTTGGGCTTTGTAGCGCGGCCAGACGGAAAATTTGATGTTTACAGTGCCGGAGGCCTGGGAAACAATCCAAAGATGGGGCTTCTTGTAGCGGAGGCGGCAGAGCCCTCCAGGATTCTGTATTATATTCGGGCTATGTGGGAGACCTTCATTGCTTATGGAAATTACGAGCAGAGAGCCAAGGCCAGAACCCGGTATATGCAGGATACCCTGGGACAGGAAGGCTATGTAAAGGCTTATCAGGAAAAGCTTCAGGGCGTGTTTGATTCCGGTGAGGATCTGGATTTGAAGCTGGAGTTGCCCCAGTGGACCAAGAAAGGGGACGGTTCCGCGGCGGAGGGACGGGGAGTGGTCTGCCAGAAACAGCCTGGGCTGTATGCGGTAAAATACCATCCGATTGGCGGGACCCCTAAAATCGATATCTTTGCCCGCCTTTATGAGGTGATTGCGCCCATGGAAGAGGTGGAGGTCCGTCTGACACCGGACGAGGGAATGTATGTGATTAACCTGACGGGCAATGAGGCGAAAAAGGTGATGGAAGTCTTAAACGACGGAGCCTGCAGCGATTTTGAGGAGTCGGTGGCATGTATCGGCGCCAGCATCTGCCAGGTAGGTGTGCGGGATTCCCAGGCCTTATTGGGGGAGTCGATTCAGGCGGTGAGAGAAGCCGGTCTGGGAGCAGAGGCCCTGCCTCAAATTCACATTTCCGGCTGCCCCTCCTCCTGCGGGACCCACCAGATTGGAGCCATTGGTTTTCATGGAGGCGTAAAGATGATTGACAAGGTGCCTCACCCGGCGTTTACCCTTCACTTTGGAGGATGTGATCTCCAGGGACATGAGCGGATGGGAGAGCAGGTAGGAGCGATGCTTCAGGAACAGATTCCGGCCTTCCTGGTGGAATTGGGAAAAGCCGTCGAGAATTCCGGCATGAATTATCAGGAGTGGATTGAAGGCCATGAAGAGGATGCGAAGGAAATCGCGAAAAAATATCTGGCCTGACAGATGAACAAGTAAACATTAGCTGATTGTTCAGGAGAGGGTCTGGTACCAGCCAGGAACCCTCTCTTTAAATATGGAGGATTACAGCATGGAAATTCGCGTGTTGGAGTATTTTCTGATGGCTGCCCGGGAGGAGAATATCACGAAGGCGGCGGCCTTGCTTCACATTACTCAGCCTACCCTTTCCAGGCAGCTTATGCAGCTGGAGGACGAACTGGGGGTAAAGCTCTTTATACGGAAAAATCACAGCATTGTCCTGACGCCACAGGGACAGCTTTTGAAGAGAAGAGCTCAGGAGCTGGTGTCCCTGGCGGAAAAAACAAAGCGGGAGGTTGCCAGGAGAGAAAAGCTAAGCGGAGAAATTTCCATCGGGAGCGGAGAATATCGGAGCAGCCGCCTTTTTTCAGGAATCTTGACAGATTTTCAGCGGGATCATCCTGACGTGCGGTACGAGCTGTATGACGGCAACTCGGATCACATTAAGGAACGGATTGAGCAGGGAATCCTGGATATTGGATTTTTGCTGGAGCCGGTGGAAATCGAGAAGTATGAATTTATCCGGTTTCCATTGAAAGAGGAACGGAGGGGATTTCCTGAATCTGAAAAAGGACTGCAGCTATGAGGGACTGCGTTTTATTCCCCTGCGTCCTCGGCTTGAAAGCAGTACCATTCTGGTATGGAAGCGGAATCAGACCATGTCTCCGTTAATGGGGGCCTTTGTGGAATACCTGAAAAGACGAATCGGACAATGGCAGGATGAGGGATGGTTTCCTTCCGGTAACTGAGGCACAAATTTGTGCGTACTTTACGTCTCCGGCCCGGAGCGGTATGATAAACCACAGAAAGGCGGATGAGAAGACATGACACAGCTGGAAAGACGTCTCTATTTGATTTTTCCGAAGGTTTCCCCTACGGCCCCACCTCACGAACAACTTACATACTATCGACAGATTCGAGGATTCTCAAAAGAAGAACTCGGCGCGCTGATAGGTGTTCTTATGGGTGAAATCGTGAATTACGAAAAGCGATTCCAGGAGATTTATTATGAACAAGCGGAGAAACTGGCAGAAGCACTAAACATAGATGTGGAGCTTCTTTTGGATGACTATACACGATTTGTTTCTCCGGGGTTTGGTCAACGCATTAAAGAGATTCGTGCTTCACTGGGATTTACTCAACAAAAATATGCTGAATTGCTGGGCGTTGGACGATGCCTGATAAGTATCTGGGAAATTGAACTTCATAGGCCATCCCGGAAGAACTATTTGAAAATCTTAGAGAGCAAAGCTGGCTCAGAAAGGAGTGTGCAGCAATGACGCACGGTGAACAGCGAATCTATTTAATCAAAGAGTTACTGGCTGAAGATGAGAGGTACAAAGGTATCTCTGTTCCCTCCGATGAGCAGGAACAGAAAAATTTACTGCGCAGTTTGATGAATGTGCGTATGCCAAAGCCGATCAGCCGTGACTTTCTCCAAGTACAAGACGAGTACCTGCAATACGAGCGGGACAAACGTGGCATTACGGACGGCGCGAAGCTGCCCTCCATCCCCAGAGATTCTCGGCTGGTATTGTGGCAGGGAGATATTACAACTTTGAAGGTGGACGCAATCGTGAATGCCGCAAACAGCGGAATGTTGGGCTGTTTCTACCCTCTCCATTCCTGCATTGATAACATCGTTGGCACGAGGAGCGGAATCCAATTACGGCTCTACTGCTATGATATTATGAACAAGCAGGGCCATGAGGAACCCACGGGACAAGCAAAGATCACGCCTGCCTTCAATTTGCCCAGCAAATACATCCTGCATACTGTGGGGCCGATTATCTATGGGCCGGTCAGCGAACAGGATTGTGAGGCCCTGGCCTCCTGTTACCGTTCCTGCCTGAAACTGGCCGTGGAAAACGACTGCCGGAGCATTGCTTTTTGCTGTATTTCCACCGGGGAATTTCACTTTCCCAATGAAAAGGCCGCTGAGATTGCGGTTCAAACGGTGACCTCCTTTTTGACTACACAGAAGCCGGACATTCGGGTTATCTTCAATGTGTTTAAGGATGTGGACTTGCACATTTATCAAAAGCTCCTGGGGGTATCCAGATGTTAAGAACTGAAAGAAAAACAGAGCAAAAGGTTATTGCGCTTCAAGAGGCATTAAAGCAGGCAGATACTATTTTAATCGGCGCCGGGGCAGGTCTTTCGGCATCCGCTGGCTTTACTTATGGCGGAGAACAATTCCATCGCTATTTTGTCGACTTTGAAGAAAAATACGGTTTTCACGATATGTATTCCGGGGGATTTTATCCATTCCCCACCCTGGAGGAGCATTGGGCCTACTGGAGCCGGTTTGTTTTCCTCAACCGCTACTGCGACCCGCCTAAGCCGGTGTACCAAAACCTGCTGGAGCTGGTAAAGGATAAAGATTATTTTGTGCTCACCACCAATGTGGATCACTGCTTTCAAAAAGTCGGATTTGACAAGCACCGCCTGTTTTATACTCAGGGAGATTACGGTCTGTGGCAGTGCTCTAAGCCCTGCCACGACAAGGCATACGATAACCAAGATGTTGTTCGCCAGATGGTGGAGGCCCAAGGGTTTCAAATAACAGACCATGGGCTGAAACTGCCTGCCGGCAATCTGCCAAAGATGTCTGTTCCCGCTGAGATGGTTCCTCATTGTCCAAAATGCGGTGCGCCCATGGCCATGAATCTTAGGGCGGATAATACTTTTGTTCAAGATGAGGGGTGGTATATTGCCGCAGGGCGTTATGATGATTTTGTCCGGCGGCATGAGGATACGCCTGTTCTCTATTTAGAGCTGGGCGTTGGAATGAACACACCTGGCATAATCAAGTATAATTTTTGGCAGCAGGTGTATAAAAATCCCAAAGCAAAATATGCCTGTATCAATAAAGGACAATCTTATGCGCCAAGAGAAATTGCTGATCGCAGCATTTGCCTTGATATAGATGCCGCACAAGTGCTGATTGGTTGAAAGAATTGCGCATTTGCCGTACAGCGTTCCTACTATATATAATGAAAGCGTAAAGGAGGAACGCCCTATGAAAAAACGGAAATTCAAGGTATACCTCACCCCCGCTGAGAATAGCATTGTGATTCAGAGCCTTAATCACCTGCGCAATACTATGCTCCGTGAAAACCGGGACACCGGCTGCCTGGATGAACTTCTGCTCAAAACCATGTGCGCCCCGGTGAAAAAGATGGCTAACGACAATCCAGTCTAAATTTTCAGGGATTGTCTCTTCCCTGTATGTCAGGGGCTAAAAATCGGTATTAACAGACAACCCCTTTTACATACTCAGATTTATTGATGTCCCGAAAAAGTCTTGACAATAAATAAGTTTTTACGGATTGACAGTAAAAACTATTGATATTTTTGAAGTTTTTCGCTATACTATTAGTCAGGAATAAGGAGGCGAACGATATGATTATCCGACCACAATATATGAATAAGCTGAAAACCTACCGCGATGTTCCGCTTGTTAAGATACTGGCGGGAATCCGGCGCTGCGGCAAATCTACGATTTTGGATATGCTGCGGGACGATCTGCTGAAAAGCGGGATTGCCGCAGACCACATTATCAGTATGCGCTATACGTCGGAGGATTTTGACGACGGAATGACCGACAAGGATATGTATCAGGGCATTAAAGAACAGATGACCGACGATGGGCGCTACTATCTGCTGCTGGACGAAGTGCAGGAAATCGACGGTTGGGAAAAAGCGGTCAATAGCCTGCTGGAAGATGCCAATACCGATATTTATGTGACTGGTTCCAATTCCAAGATGATGTCGAGCGAGATTTCGACCTATTTGACGGGGCGATATATCTCCATTCCGGTTTATACGCTATCTTTTGCTGAATATTTGGATTTCAAAAAATCAGATTCCCGTTCCCCAAAGGAGCTATTAAACGAATATCTGCGGTTGGGCGGTTTCCCGATTGTGGCGCTCGGTAGCTTTGACGAACGCTCGGCCTATCAGATCGTGGAGGGAATCTATAACTCTGTGATTACCAACGATATTACAAAGCGGCACAATATTATGAATTTCGATTTATTCAACCGTGTTGTAAAGTATATCGTGGAAAATGTCGGTAAGACCTTTTCAGCCAATGCCATTGCGAAGTTTCTCAAAAGCGAGGGGCGTTCTTTGTCCGTCGAAGCAGTTTATAACTATCTGAACTGGCTGGAAAAGGCGTTTGTGATCTATCGCTGCCAGCGATATGACTTGCAGGGAAAATCCGTGCTGAAAACCCAGGAAAAATTCTATCTGGCAGACGCTTCTCTGAAATACTGCATCATGGGCTTTAATCCGAAGTCTATTGCCGCTATGCTGGAAAGCATCGTGTATTTTGAACTGCGGCGGCGAGGCTATGAGGTCTACATCGGGAAGAATGAAACGAAAGAGATTGATTTTGTGGCAGTACAGCGTGACGAGCGTATCTACGTTCAGGTTTGTCGCAGGTTGCCGGAGGAATCGGATCGGGAGGTTGTCAATCTCCTCGAAATCAAAGACCACTATCCGAAATATGTGGTAACGCTGGATGAGTTGGCGGCAGGAAATATCAATGGCGTGAAGATCGTGCATTTGGCGGATTTTTTGCTTAGTGCTGAGTATTGAAACGAGAGAATGTGACGAATATGGCAGAAAGCAAATATAAATTCGAGAGGCTAACACCAACTGATGATGTGGATTTAGCTGTTTATGAGGAAGCAATAGATTATGTATTTCAAAATCCTGATATTAAAAAAGTAGCTATTTCCGGTGCATATAGTGCCGGAAAAAGTAGCGTTTTGGCTTCATATAAGAAAAATCATAGTGGCTTACGCTTTCTGCATATTTCACTTGCACATTTTCAATCACCAAGTGGAAAAGATGAGCCAGAGGTTAGGGAATCCGTTTTAGAGGGGGAAATTTTAAATCAGCTAATACATCAGATTCCATCAGATAAAATTCCTCAAACCAATTTCAGAGTAAAAAAGAAAATTAGCACTGGCAGTGTTATAGCAAAAACATTGGAGACTATTGCCCTTTTAACTGCAATTGCCTATTTTGTGTGTTTCAATCAGTGGAAAAGCTATGTGTTAACTTTACCCACAAATTGGTTTAAAACTATTTTAGAACTATCTACACATCCCTATGCTTTAATGATAGATGGGATTATCGTAATTGGGTTATTATGCTTCCTTATATATGGACTTATCAAAATTCAAAAAAATGTCTTTCGTAAGCTTAATCTGCAAGGTAAGAAGAAGTGAAAAGCCTTTCTGAAAGGATTGCTGAAACAATTCATCAAATAGAACTGGCTAAAAGCGAACATCTTAAAACAATCAAGGAGTTGGATGCCGCATTTGAAGATAAAAAACCAGAGGAATTTATCCGCCGCCATCGGAAGCTGCATGTGCTGTTTATGCCTGCGTCAATCTGGGGGAAGCTTACGCGCCGAAGGAAATCGCGAATCGTTCGATCTGCATTGACGGGGATATCGGGGAAGTTTTGAAGCGGCTTTAAGACCGCCGCTTCTATGAACGCTCCGGGAATTCCATATGAGTTACGATATCCGCCCAGGCTTCATCATCAATATCCTCCTGGCGGAACAGTTTGCGCCGGTCTTCCTCGGTAATGGCGCGGATGACGCGGCAGGGATTGCCGGCTGCCACGGACCAGGCGGGGATGTCCCTGGTGACAACGCTTCCGGCTCCGATGACGGTGTTGCTTGCGATGGTTACGCCGGGACAGATGACGGAATTGCCGCCAATCCAGACGTTGTCCCCGATGGTTACGGCTTTTCCGTACTCATAGCCGGAGTTGCGGGTGACGGGATAGACGGGGTGACCCGCAGTGTAGATCGCTACATTGGGGGCCAGCTGGCAGTTGTCGCCGATGGTAACCTTTGCCACATCGATGATGGTACAGTTGTAGTTGACGAACAAATTTTTACCCGCTTCTATGTGTGTCCCGTAATCACAGTAGAAAGGCGGATTGACCCAGGCGTTTTCCGATTTCCCGAACAATTCTTTTACCACCTGGGCGATGCCGGCGAAATCTGACCGGTCCATGAAATTGAGTTTCTGCAGGATCCGCCTGCATGCCGCCTGCTCCTCAAACACGCGGTCATCGGAAATATATGCCATTTGAGCATCTCTTCGTTTTATCATATCCATATTCGTGATTTACCTCCAAATAGTTGTTATTTCTTAACAGATGGGAACGGTTCGAGACGGTGGGAAGATGGGCCGTCCTGAACAGCCGCAACAGATGGAGCATAAGGCGGGGCAATGAAATTTGCAAGGCATTGTCCTCCTTTTGTGATCCAGTAAGCCCCGAAGGCGATGGAGGCCATGGTTACCAGAAGCAGGCAGAACAGTTCTGTAGTGGAAAATGCCCGGTCCTGCCAGCGGATGCATACCTGCTGGAGCACAATATGGTGGCACAGGAAAATACCGTAGGAATAACGGCTGACCCAGGAAACCATCATGGAGAGCCGTCGGCTGTGAAGAAGCGTACCGAGATAAAATAGCAGCAAAAAGGCGGAAATTCCCGCTGCGGTGATATTGTAAATCATATATCCGGGTACGGGAAAGAGCAGGGCCAAAAGGAAAACGGCCAGGGCACAAAGGGCGGAAAATAGTGAGGGTGTTGCCGGGGCTTTATGCTCCAGATACCGATTCATAAAATAGATGCCAAAGGCCATTTCCGGAATCCTGACAGCGGCGTTCCATTCCACAGGAATCCCTTCGAAACGATATACATAAACCAAAGCCACATAGCAGATTCCGATAGCCGCCAGGGCCTTTGTCTTCCAGCGCTTCATAGCCCAGGCCAGAAGGGGGTAGAACAGGTAGAGGAGAATGATGGTGCCTAAAAACCATTCACCCACCAGATAATAATTAGGAACCAGGCGGGGCAGATGACCGTCCAGTCCCAGGAGCGTGAAAAGAAAGGTCCATTTGGGAGCCTGGGGAGTAATGACTCTGCTCCTATAAAACAGATAGAGAAAAGCGGCTGCATAGGCCAGATAGAAGGAGGGAAAAAGAGTTAAAAACCGCTTTTTATAATACCGCCTCAGTGAAAAGGCTTTTTGATGACCGCTGTAAGTCAGCGTTGCCCCGGAGAGAATGAAAAATAGGGAAACCCCGATGGAGCCGTAATAGACGCTTCCTGCCTGGACGGGAAAGGGGCACCAGTAAATGCCGTACTGGTTTACAAACATCCCGAAATGGAAGAAAACCACTAAGGCAACGGAG